>Ga0209579_10001775_pt1 | contig 17338 bp, 13 predicted proteins | sample Coa_R1_2_FD_187152 | JGI IMG/M metagenome (GOLD analysis project Ga0209579, IMG submission 187152) | Surface soil microbial communities from Centralia Pennsylvania, which are recovering from an underground coalmine fire - Coalmine... | ecosystem: Environmental > Terrestrial > Soil >... | reverse complement strand
CGAGCTCGACGGCGCCCGCCGGCATCCGCTTGAACAGCCCGAAGTCCAGAAACGCCATCCGGCCGTCCTCCATCAGCATCGAGTTGCCCGGATGGGGGTCCCCGCTGAATTGGTGGTGGCGATACAGGCACCCGAAGTAGAAGCGGAACAGGATCTCGCCGATCCGGTCGCGGTCCTCCTGGGGGTAGCCCTTGAGCTCCTCGAAGCGGGTCCCGGAGACGAACTCGGACACCATCACACGCTCGTGGGAGAGGCTCGAGATCACATCGGGCACGTAGATGAACGGGTGCTCCCTGAAGATGCGGGCCAGCGTGCGCTGATTTGACGCCTCGAGCTCATAGTCGAGCTCCTCCTCGATCCGGTTGCGGATCTCGTCTCCGATCGCCTTCGGATCGAGACCGGGGGCGATCCGCTTGAGCACGCGAAGGATCAGGCCGAGGTTCTGCATATCTGCGCGTACGGCGGCCGCCACGCCCGGGTACTGGACCTTGACCGCCACGTCGCGTCCGTCGGTGAGCCGCGCGCGGTAGACCTGGCCGATCGAGGCAGCGGCCACAGGCTCCTCCTCGAAGTCCTCGAAAACGTCCGCGATGCGCTCCCCGAGCTCGTCCTCGATCACGTGGCGCATCTGCTTGAAGGTGACCGTCGGCGCGGCATCGCGCAGCCGCGCGAGCTTGCGCTGGAACTCCTCCCGGTAGTCCTCGGGGACCAGCCCGACGTCGAGGAACGACATCACCTGCCCGAGCTTCATCGCGGCGCCCTTCATGTGCCCGAGCGCCTCGACGATCTGCTCCGCCGCCTCGATGTGGCGGCGCTCTAGCGCGGCCTCACGGCCCGCCTGGTTGCGCGCGAGGTTGCCAACCTGGGTTCCCGCTTCCCGGATTGCCTGTCCAGCGGCAAGTCCCCCAATCCTGGCCGTCCGCCCCACGCGCGAGGTGGGGATCCTGTCCTTTGCCACTGAAACTAATCCTAGCCGCCGGCTGGGCCGGGGCCGGCGCCGGCCCGCTCGACCTGCGACCCGGGCACGATGTCGTCGGAACCGTCGCCCCAGCGGACCCACGCCTTGTGGCCGCCGTCGTAATCGCGGGCGAACAGGATCAGCGTGGCCGGCTCGCCAAACGCGGTACAGGGCTCGTTTCCCTCAGGATCGACGCCCCGCCAGATCCGGACGAACGGGTTGTGCTCGATTTCCGTGGCAACCGTCGTCGGCTCGGTGTGGCCGGGGTGAATCCGCGTCTCCCCGGGCAGCACGAGGAGTCGCTCCATGATCGAGGTCTTGAGGTCGGCGTACGTCGTGTGGCCGGGCGCCCGCACGCCCCCGACGGAATCCTTGAACAGCGTGTCGCCGGTGAACACGTCGGTCGGGCGGGCCGTCCCGCCCACGACGAGGGAGAGCATCCCCGCCGTGTGGCCGGGGGTATGGAGCGGTTCGATCTCGAGCGCGCCGCTCGTGATGATGTCCCCGGGAGACATCGTCCCGGTGACTCCGTCCACCTGCTCGGCCTCGAGTGGGTGGATCAAGACCACGGCATCCGGGTAGCGCGCCTTCACCTGGCCAAGCTCTGAGACGTGATCGTGGTGGTGATGGGTGAGCAGGACGTGGGTCAGCTCGAAGCGCATCCGCTCCAGGACCTCGAACAGCGGCTCGACGGGTCCACCGGCGTCGATCATCACCGCGTGGGCCCCCAGCTCGTCCGCCACGAGGTAGGTGTTGGACAGGAAGTCGTCGTTCATCGAACGTTCGATGATCACCGTGCGAGCGTAGCGGTAGGCTGACGTCGATGAGCCTGATTCACACGTGCTACCGGATCACCGATGTTGATCGCTCGGTGCAGTTCTACGAGGCGCTCGGATTCGAGGAGAAGCGCCGGGCGCCGATCCGCGATGAGGCGATCAACATCTTCATGGGTCTCCCCGACGACGGCGCGGAGCCGCGGCTCGAGCTCACGTACAACTTCGGCGTCGACTCCTATGAGATCGGTACCGGGTACGGTCATATCGCGATCACGGCTCCGGATCTCGACGGCACCTTGGCCCGGCTCAAGGAGCAGGGGATCGAGCCCGAGCGGCCGCCCTACACGATCAGCGAAGGCGGCAGCCGCCTGTGTTTCGTCCGCGATCCCGACGGCTACCGAATCGAGTTGATCGAGCGCGGCTGAGCGACCGCACGGCAATCGCCTGATGGACCGGACCGCCAAGATCGCCTATCTGCTGGAGCGCATGGCGCAGGGCGTCGCGGCCCACGACCGGGAGAACCCGACTCACAACACGTGGGGCATCGGGATGGCCTACTTCGACATCGAGCGGCTGGGGCTCGAGGACGGCGAGGAGATCCTCCCGGGGATCGTGCTCAAGGCGGACGGCGGCCAGACTGGGCAATTCCGGATCCTGTGCGACGGTCAGCACGACCAGGGTGAGGTCGAGGAAGAGGCAGAGCTCGTGGACGCGGTGGCCGAGGAGGAGCTCGAGGTTCCGGTCTACTCACCTGGGGCGCGACCGGTTCCGCCCTCGCCCTAGCCGCGCGTTACCTGGCCCTCCGCCTGCGTGACCGCGCGTCGTGGCGCTGGTTCCACGCGATCAGCTGGCGCGCGTAGTCGACCGCCTGCGAAGGCGTGCGCGCGATGTGAAAGCCGCGTGGGTAGCGCAGCAGCTCGACCTCCTTGCCGAGGAGCTTGAGGCCCGTGTAAAGCTCTTCGCCCTGCCCGATCGGAACGCGGATGTCTCCCTCCCAGTGGATCACGAGCACGGGGGTTCGCACTCGGGGCAGGTACGTGAGGGGAGAGCGCAGGGTGTATTCCTCCGGCCGCTCCCACGGTGTGCCGCCCATGTTGAAGCGGGCGAACTCGGGGATCTCGGTCGTGAGCGCCATGCTGGTCTGGTCGATAACCGCGGCCACCGCAGTGGCGGCCCGGAAGCGATTCGAGCGACCCACGATCCAGGCCGTCATGAAGCCGCCGTAGGACGCGCCGCTCAGGAACATTCGCTCTGCATCCACCACGCCGCGCTCGACCAGGTCATCGCAGCAGGCGAGGATGTCCTCACAGTCCGCGCCGCCCCAGTCACCGGTACACGCGGAGGTGAACGCCTGCCCGTAGCTCGAGCTGCCCCGTGGATTGGGGAGCAGGACGCAGTAGCCGGCGGCCGCGATCGCCTGGTGGAAGGCAAGCCAGCGTCCGGCCGGCCATGAGGCGTGAGGGCCTCCGTGGATGTCCAGGTGAAGCGGAAGCGATCGCGCGGGTCGATTCGGCGGCAGGAGCGTGAAGTACTCGACCTCGGTCCCGTCGGGGCGGGTGATCGTGCGGCGCCCCGCGGGTGATAGCTCGACCTCGGCCAGGAAGTCGTCGTTGAGACGGCTGACCGGCTTGGGTTGACCGCCGCCCACGGTGCGGACGAACACCTCGCTCGGCCGATCGAGCCACGAGGCCGTGAACGCGAGCGTGCGCCGACCGCGCCGTAGGGCAAACCCGTCGACCTGCATGTCGCCGCCGACGAGCTCCCGGCTGCGCCGCTCGCCGACCCGCGCGCGGTGGACGGTGAAGGCGCCTCGGTCGGCGATCAGCATCGTCAGCTCCCGCTCGCCTGACCAGCACAGTTGCGCCGGCATGCCCGGCGGAAGGGGCATCGGGCGATCGGTCTCGGGCGCCACCGGTTCGGGTTCGCGGCTGCCATCGGCAGGCACTACGAACACGTGCGTGTCGGCGTCCCAGGCGTCGGTGAGCGCTCCGGCGAAGGCGACCAGCGAGCCGTCGGGCGAGAACAGCGGCGAGGCCGCCCGCCCCCGGCCGCTCGTCAGGCGCCGCGCTCGCCCCCCGGCCAGCGGGACGACCCAGGCGTCGGAGCGGAATTGACGATCGTCGCGTCGCCGGGCGCGATCTGAGCAGAACACCAGGCTCTCCCCGTCGGGCGCAAACGAGGGGTCGTTGTGGTCGAACTCGCCGCGGGTCAGCTGGCGGTGTGACCCATCCGCAAGCTCGACCACGAACAGGTGCCGGCGACCTTCCTGCCAACCCACGCCGTCCAGTCGCGCGGCCAGACCCCGCACCCGGCGCGGGGCGTTCCGCTTCGCCGCGTCCTTCTCATCACGAGCCGGAGCCCCGACCCGGCAGACGACCACCAGTCGGCGTGAATCCGGCGAGAAGGCGAGCTGGAGGACCGGGCCCGGAAGGTCACCCAAGCGCAGCGGCGCGCCGCCCTCGAGTGGAGCCAGCCGCACATGCGCGCGCTCCGGCTCGTCCTCGGGCGTCGAGATGTAGGCCAGCCAGCGCCCGTCGTCGGAGAAACGTGGATGCCGGTCCGCCGCCCCCTCGCTGAAGCGCCGCGGCGCTGATGAGCCATCGGCCGCGACCATCCAGAGCGACGTCGACAGCCGGTCCTTGGTCTCGTCGGCCTCGGCGAGCACGAAGGCGATCCTTCGACCGTCCGGCGAGAGCTGTGGATCCGCAGCCGCCCTCAGCCGGAGCGCGTCCTCGACGAGGAACGCTCGCTTGTTCATCACGCTTTTCTCGCCGCTACGGCGCGGGAAGGCGCCGCCCTCGAGACGCGAATCCGCCCGGCGATCTCCTGGCTCAGGCGCTCGAGCGTCGGGCACTCGAGTCCGTGGCGCCGGCCCGCCCGGAGGACGGCGCCGGCGATCGCGTCGAGCTCGGGCTCCCGGCCGGCGGCGAGATCTCGTTGCATCGAGGATCCGAGCTCCGCATGAGCCTCATCCAACTCAGCCAGCACCGCCATCGGGTCGACCTCGGCGCCGGCGGCGCCCGCGACCGCGGCCGCCTCCCCGATCGCCGCCTCGAGCGCCGCTCGCCAGTGCGGGTCGGTGCGGATGTAGCCGATCGTCTGGCCGCTGGCGCTGGTCGTGCAGGCGAGTGCGACCAGCCGGACCAGCTTCGACCACAGGACCTGGGCTTCGCTCGCCTCCACGCGCGCGGGAACGCCAGCGCCTTCCAGGCGCTCCGCGATCCGCTCGAGCGCCGGCCGCCGTTGGGGGTCATCGCTCGCCAGGTCCACCCGCAGAAACGGGCTCGACTGCTGTATCTCTCCCGGGCTCAGCGCTGTCGACTCGACTCGGATCACGCCCGCGGCGACCCGTGCGACACCGAACCGGTCACGGAGCAGCTCCATGTGCTCGAGGCCGTTGAGTAGCGGGACGACCAAGCGCGGCACGGTCTCGATCCGCTCGAGCGCCGCCTCCAGGGTGGTCGCCTTGGTGGCCAGGAGCAGGACGTCGACCTCGTAGCTCAGAACCGGCACTGCGCGTGGCCGAGCCGTGAAGTCGCCGAGCCGCACGCTCCGGACCTCGATCCCATCACGCGTGATCACCTCCACGGTCGGTTCCCGTGCCACCACGAGCACCGACTCCCCGGCCCGCGCCAGCGCCGCGGCGAGGAAACCCCCGACGCCACCCGGCCCCAGGATCGCGAACTCCGTCACGCCCGCAAGCCTCGCACAGTAGGGTGCCTGCGTGACCTATTCGATCGTCGCCCGCGACCCTGAGACGGGCGAGCTCGGTGTGGCGGTCCAGTCACACTGGTTCTCGGTCGGCGCCATCGTGCCCTGGGCGTTGCCGGGCGTCGGCGCGGTGGCCACGCAGGCCAACGCGGAGGTGAGCTACGGCCCGCGGGCGCTCGAGTTGATGCAGCGCGGGGCGGGGAGCCACGAGGCGCTCGAGCAGCTGCTGGCGGAAGACCCCGGCGCGGCCGGGCGTCAGGTGGCGGTGATCGATTCCGCCGGCCAGGTGGCGGTGCACACCGGCGACGCGTGCATGGCCCACGCCGGTCACGTGACCGCCGACGGCGTGTCCTGCCAGGCCAACATCATGACCTCGGAACGCGTGTGGCCGGCGATGCTCGAAGCCTTTGTTTCGGCGGAGGGAACCCTGACCCGGCGTCTGCTGGCGTCCCTCGACGCCGGCGAGCGGGCAGGCGGTGACCTCCGCGGCCGACAATCGGCCGCCGTCTTGGTCGTGCCGGCGTCCGGTGAGCCCTGGGAGGAGGTCATCTCACTGCGGGTCGAGGACCACCCGGATCCCCTCCCGGAGCTGCATCGGCTCGTCGCCCTCCACGACGCCTACAGGTTTGCCAGCCGCGCCGACGCCCTCGTCAACGAGGGACGCCATGACGAGGCGGCCGACGCATACCGACAAGCCGCGGAGCTCGCTCCCGAGAACGACGAGCTTCGCTTCTGGGCTGGCCTGGCCTACGCCCAGGCGGGCGACCTCGATACGGGAGCCCGCCTGGTCAGCGAGGCCATCGGCCAGCACGCCGGCTGGAGGGAGTTGCTCGATCGCCTCCAACCTGACGTGGCCCCGTCAGCCGCGGCTGTTAGGGATCGGTTGATCAGCGCCGCGCCCGGGGTTTCCTCGGGTACGGTTTCTCCGCCACCAGCATGACGGAAACCGTTCAGACATCGCCCGCGCCGCGGACGCTTAGCGGGGACGGGGCGCTTACCATCGCGCCCGTCCGGGGGTTCGGCGATCTCCGGGCCTTCGTCGATCTGCCCTACCGCCTCCACGCCGGGACGCCGTGGGTCCCGCCGCTCAAGCTCGAGCGCTACATGTTCCTGAGCAAGAAGCTCAACCCGTATTTCACTCACGGTGAGGCCGAATATTTCCTGGCTCGGCGCGACGGTCGCGTGGTGGGCCGGATCACGGCACAGGTTGACCGCGCGTTCAACGCCTTTCACGGCAACCGGTGGGGGAACTTCGGCTTTCTCGAGTTCGAGGACGACCCGGCGATCCTCGACGCGCTGTTGGCCGCCGCCGAGGCCTGGCTGCGCCAGCGCGGCTGCGAGCGGATGGTCGGCCCGATGGATTTTCAGCTCAACGACGAGAGCGGAGTCCTGATCGAAGGCTTTGAGCTGGCGCCGATGATCCGCCAGCCCTGGCACCCGCCCTACTACCAGCAGTATGTCGAGGCAGCGGGCCTGACCAAGGCGCACGACCTCTACAGCTACTGGCTCGACGTCTCCGACCGTGATCAGGTTCTGCCGATCCTGCCCCAGATGGCGGAGCGCGCACGTGACCGGTACGGCATCCGGGTCCGGAAGATGTCACGCCGACATCTGCGGCGGGAGATGGATGAGTTCGCCAAGGTCTACAACGCGGCCTGGTCAGGCAACTGGGGATTCGTTCCGTACTCCAAGGAGGACCTCGACGAGCTGGCGCGGACCTACCAGCTGATCTACAGCCGCGACTGGTTCATGGTCGCCGAGCTCGGCAGCGAAACCATCGGCATGGCGATCTCGGTGCCTGACATCAACCAGGTGCTGCGGAAGATGAAGGGCCGCCTGCTCCCGTTTGGCTGGTGGCATTACCTGAACAAGGGCCGCATCATGGATGCCGTGCGGGTCGGCTTTTTGGGGGTCATGCCCGAGCACCAGCACACCGGCGCGGCCGCGCTGCTCTACATGGAGCACTACGACATGGCGGAGAAGACGCGGCAGAAGGCGGGCGAGCCCGGCTTCATCCTCGAGAGCAACAGTTCGATGAATCGCGCGCTGGAAGCCATGGGGGCCAAGATCATCAAGCGTTACCGCGTTTACGAGCGGCTGCTGCAGGATCAGACCGCTTCGGGTCGATCAGAACCCCAGGGTTGAGCACGGCCGCGGGATCAAGCTCGGCTTTGGCCGCGCGGAGCGCCTGCGCGAATGGCTCCGGACGCTGACGGTCATACCACGGGCGGTGATCACGCCCGATCGCGTGGTGGTGGGTGATGGTTCCTCCGGCGGCGAGCACGGCGTCAGACGCCGCGCGCTTGATCTCGGCCCATTGGTCGAGCTCCTCGCCGCGCCGGGCGGGCGCAAGGATGGTGTAGTAGGGCGCCGGACCGTCGGGGTACACGTGCGTGAAGCGACAGGTCACGGTTCCGTCCCCGCTCACGGCGCGCACGGCAGCCGAGGTGGCATCGAGCACTGCGGCATGGAAGCGCTCGAAGCGCTCCCAGGTGATCGCCGTCTCGAAGGTCTCCGAGAAGACGCCCATGGCGACGAACGTGTCGCGCAGGTAGGGCGCGCGCAGAAACGACTCACGCCAACTGCCGACGGCGTCGCCACCGCGTCGCTCCGCCGCGCCGCCAAGCTCGCCGCAGCACCGCAACGCCAGCGACAGCAGCGGCTCCACGTCGAGGTCCGCCGCCTCGAAGCCCAAGACCAGCAGAGCGCCTGATCCATCTCCCGCGCCGGTGATCCGCGCCTCGAGGGGATCGATCAGCCGGCAGTTACTCGGATGCAGGCCGGACTGGGCAAGCGCGCGCACTGCGGCAGCGCCGGTGAGGAAATCCGGGAAGCGAACCGCTGCCGACGCGCGCTGGCGCGGCCGCGGCCGCACGCGCATCCAGGCTTCGGTGATCACGCCGAGGATCCCCTCGGATCCGATCAGCAACCGGTCCGGGGAGACCCCGGCGCCCGAGCCCGGCAGGCGGCGGGACTCCCAGAGCCCGCCGGGGGTCAGCGCCCGCACCGACTCGACCAGGTCGTCGATGTGGGTGTAGAGGGTCGCGAAATGACCGCCTGAGCGGGTGGCGATCCAGCCGCCGAGCGTCGAGAACTCAAACGACTGCGGGAAGTGGCGGAGCGTCAGCCCCTGCTCGCCGAGCTGGGCCTCGAGCTGCGGTCCGAGGGCACCCCCCTGGATCCGCGCCGCCTGCGAGACCGGATCGATCTCGAGCACCCGGTCGAGACGCCCCAGGTCAAGCGTGATCACACCGTTGTAGCCGTCGGGGACGTCAGCCTCGACGCCACCCGCCACGCTCGTCCCGCCGCCGAACGGAATCACGGCCGCGCCGGCACCCGCCGCCCACTCGAGCACCGCCTCGACGTCGGACTCGTCGCGCGCACAGGCCACGAGGTCAGGCGGGTTCTCGAAGCGGCCGCGGAAGGCGCGGATGACGTCGCGGTAAGAGCGGCCGTAGGCGTGACGGGCGCGCTCGTAGGTTTCGTGGCTGCAGATCGCCGCCAGGCGGCGAGGTGCCTCGAGCCGCGGCTCGGGCAGTTCGATGCTCTCCAATGGCACGGGCGTCTCGAGCTCCTCAGAGCCGAAGCCGAGGTGCTCCCTCAGGAAACGTGCACTGGCGCGAAGCTCCTCCGGGGAGGCCTGCTCGTCCTCGTAGCCCCAGCCCCAGTGCTTGATGCGGCGCTTCACTCCAACCGCGAGCCTACCGGCAGCGCAGGTACCGTTTTGCCCCATGACGCCTGCCCCCGGCATCCTTGCGCGTGGTCCGTGGGACCCCGAGCAGGTCGAGGTGTCGTGGCGCTCGGATGAGTTCGCGCCGGCGGAGGCGGTGCTCGAAGCCGCCGATGACGCGATCGCGGCCCTGCGCCGCCGCGGCTCACCCTCGCACGACGGCCTGGCGGCTCGGCTGGCTGACTTCCAGGCGGGCCCCGGGCGGCTGAGCCTCGAGCTTCAGCCCGTCCGCTGGGCGGTCCGGCTCGGCCCGCACGCCGCCCGGAGCCTCTCCGTCCAGTGCGTCGTACGTGACTCCGAGGGGCGATGGCTCGCCGGTCGCCGCGCGACGTGGCTCGCGACCTGGGCCGGGCGCTGGGCGCTCGGCGCCGCCGGCTCCGTCGAGGTGGATGAGAACCCGGCTGACACGCTGCGGCGGGAGCTCCGCGAGGAATGGTCGGTCGACCCGGTTCGCCTGCGCGTCGAGGCGCTGGTCGAGCTGCCAAGCGAGATGGTGCTGCTGGTGGGGCAGGCCTGGCTGCCCTCCGGCGCGACCGTCTCCCCGGATGAGGAGCACGACGAGTTCGCGTGGTGGCCGGCGGACGTCGAGCGGTGGCCCCAGGAAGCGGACGAGCCGCTCCGGAGGATCGGGGCGCTGCTCGGCGGAGCGCCGTGAAACTCGTCACCTTCAACCGGCTCCGGGCCGTCTCGTTCATTCACTCCTGCGTCTATCTCGCCTTGATCGTCTGCGCGGTTACGCTCGGGCCAAAGCCGACGGCGACCTACGTCCTGGGTTGGACACACGGCCTGCTCTGGATCGGGATGTCGCTCGTCTGCATCCTCGCGGCGCGGGCCCGGATCATCCCGTTCTGGCTCGCGGTGACAATCGCCGTTCTGGGGGGTCTGGGGCCCTTCGCGGGGACGATCGGATTCGTCGTCGAGAGCCGTCGCCGGCGCCGTGAACTATCGCCTCTGGGCGGTCACCAAACCTCAAAGACAGTCCTGGATTAGCCGTTACAGTTGAAGTGATGGCGGTTGACAGCGGGACCGTTCAGGTAGTGATGCCGGCGATGGGTGACTCGGTGGCCGAGGGCACCGTGCTCGAATGGCACAAGGCGGTTGGCGATCCCGTGGAGGCGGACGAGACGCTCGTCGAAATCTCGACCGACAAGGTGGACGCCGAGGTTCCGGCCCCGGTCGCGGGCGTGGTCGTGAAGATCCTGGTTGCCGAGGGCGAGAGCGTCGCCGTGGGCCAGCCGTTGGCCGAGATATCGGTGAACGGTGCCGGCGCGCACAGCGACGGTGACGGTGCTCATCCGGCGGTCCAGACGCCGGTCTCCGGCGAGTCGCCGCCCACGAGCGTTGAGGAGGAGGTGGCGAGCGCGGTCAATGAGGCCGAGTCGCTCGCCGCCACTCAGGCGGCGACGGGGGAGCTCATCGACATCGTGACTCCGGCCGGCGGCGAATCGGTCACCGAGGGGACGATCCTCGAGTGGGCGGTCAAGGTGGGTCAGTCCGTGCGGGAGGGCGACACCGTGGTCGAGATCTCGACCGACAAGGTGGACATGGAGCTCCCGGCCCCGGTAAGCGGGACGTTGGTCGAGATCCTGGCCGAGGAGGGCGAGACGGTCAGCGTCGGGCAGACGGTCGGACGGATGAGCGCGACCGTCGCCGAGGCGGTGGCGCCGGAGGCGCGCGGCGCGCAGACAGACAGTGCTGAAGAAGTTGACGCCGGCGCAACCCAGTCAGCATCGTTCGCCGCCAACGCCTCGCCGGTGGCGCGCCGACTCGCGCAGGCCGAGGGGATCGACCTCACGAGTGTGGCCGGCAGCGCGCGTGGCGGCCGCATCACCAAGGCGGACGTGATCGCGGCCGGCGGCAACGGAGCGACAGCCACCCCACCGGCGGCCGCTCCAGCGGCCGCCCCATCAGCCCCCGGCGGTGAAGCGCAGCTGCTGAAGGGCGGCGCGGCCGTCCTCGCTCGCTACATGGACGAGAGCCGCTCCGTCCCCACGGCCACGAGCTTCCGCACCCTGCCCGTGACGGTGCTCGCTCAGCGCCGGGCCCAGCTCAAGGAGGCCGGCCACCGAGTCTCCTACACGCACCTGATCGCCTACGCGATCGCGCGCGTGGCCACCGAGGAGATGCCGGTCATGGCACAGCACTTCGCCGAGCTCGACGGCAGGCCACACCGGATCGACGACGGCGCGGTCAACCTCGGGCTGGCGGTCGACGTCGAGCGCAAGGACGGCGGCCGGACGCTGATGGTGCCGGTGATCCGAGACGCTGGCCGCCTCAGCTTCACTGAGTTCCTCGATGCCTACAACGCCCTGGTGGAGAAGGCGCGCACCAACACGCTGACCGCGGACGATCTGAGCGGGGCCAACATCTCGCTCACCAATCCGGGTGGCATCGGAACCGTCGCCTCGGTACCTCGGCTGATGACCGGCCAGGGGACGATCGTGGCCACCGGCTCGATCGGCTATCCGCCCGGCCTCGAGCAGGTTGGCCAGGCGATCGGTGCCGAGCAGGTCATGACCATGACCTCGACCTACGACCACCGGATCATCCAGGGCGCCGAGTCGGGGCGCTTCCTGGCCCGGATCGAGGCCTACCTCCACGGAGAGGCCGGCTTCTACGAGCGAGTCTTCGGCGACCTCGGGGTCGGGCTCGGGGCGGTACAGCCGCTGAGCGTTCCCGCGCCCGCGGCGGCTCCCGCCCTCGCCGCGCCGGCCGCCCCGTCGGTGGCACCGGACGAGGAGCTCATGGCCGCGATCCAGGCCGCGACCTCGCTGCTCAAGGCTCATCGGACCCACGGACACCTGGCCGCACGGCTCGACCCGCTGGGCCGAGAGCCCGAGGGCGATCCCGCGCTCGATCCCGAGCCGCTCGGGCTGACCCCTGAGCTGATGTCGAAGATCCCCAGCCGCGTCCTGCGCATGTACGTGCCGGGCGAGACGCTGGCCGAGGCGCTGCCTCACCTGCGCGAGACCTATTGCGGACCGATCGCCTATGAGATCGAGCACATCGGCTCGCACCGTCAGCGCCTGTGGCTGCGCGAGGCGATCGAGTCCGGGCGGTTCCGCAAGGCGCTCAGCCCCGATGAGCAGAAGGCGCTGCTCAAGCGCTTGACCGAGGTCGACGCGCTCGAGCGCTTCATGCACAAGGCCTACCTGGGCCAGAAGCAGTTCTCGATCGAGGGCCTGGATATGACCGTGCCGATGCTCGACGAGCTGATCCAGCTCGCGGCCACCGAGGGCGCCCGTGAAGTCGTCCTGGGGATGGCGCACCGCGGGCGGCTCAACGTCCTCGCGCACAACCTCGGACGCCCCTACGACACGATCTTCGCCGAGTTTGAGGGGACCTCGACGCTCGAACCGATCACGACGATCCCCCAGGGTGGCACCGGCGACGTCAAGTACCACCATGGCGCGCAGGGGTCCTATCAGCTGCCCAGCGGGGAGTCGGTGGTGGTCCGGCTCGAGTCAAACCCGAGCCACCTCGAATATGTCGCGCCGGTCGTCGCCGGCGCCACGCGCGCCGCGCAGACGACCCGCCGCGGACCCCACGCCAACCGCGACTCCAACTGCGCGCTGCCCGTGATCCTCCACGGCGACGCGGCCTTCCCGGCTCAGGGCGTGGTCGCCGAGACGCTCAACCTCCAGGCGCTCGACGGCTACACCGTCGGCGGCACGATTCACATCATCCAGAACAACCAGGTCGGCTTCACGACCGATCCGGACGACGCTCGCTCCACCACGTGGGCCTCGGACCTGGCCAAGGGCTTTGACGTCCCGATCATCCACGTCAACGCCGACGACGTGGCTGCCTGCATCTCGGCCCTCCGACTCGCCTTCGCGTTCCGCCAGCAGTTCGGCCACGACGTGATGATCGATCTGATCGGCTACCGGCGCTTCGGCCACAACGAGGCCGACGAGCCCGCCTACACCCAGCCCACGATGTACCAGGTGATCAAGAAGCATCCACCGGTGCGCGAGATCTACGCTCGGCAGCTGATCGAGCAGGGCGTCGTCAGCGAGCAGGAGTCGACGGAGATGACCGACCAGGTCTGGTCGGTTCTCACCGAGGCCCATCAGAAGCTCAAGAGCCGGATCGCCGCGGTCCGGGACATGGAGCCGGCGACCGGTGAATACCAGCTCGACCGCACGCCTTCGCCTGAGGTCAAGACCGCGGTCTCCTCCGATCGCCTCCACGTCCTGGGCGACGAGCTGCTGACGGTTCCGGACACCTTCATGGTGCATCCCAAGCTGGTCAAGCAGCTCGACCAGCGGCGCGAGGCGGTCGAGGGCGGCGAGGGGATTCAGTGGGCCCAGGCCGAAGAGCTGGCCTTCGCCTCGCTGCTCACCGAGGGCATCCCGATTCGCCTGACCGGTCAGGACACCGAGCGAGGGACGTTCAGCCAGCGCCACCTCGTCCTCCACGATGCCCGAACCGGACAGGAGTACTCACCCATCCAGCATCTGCCCGGATCGCTGGCCCCCATGGAGCTCCACAACAGCCCGCTTTCCGAGATGGCCTGCGTCGGCTTCGAGTACGGCTACTCACAGGAGGCGCCGGAGACGCTCGTTCTCTGGGAGGCCCAGTTCGGCGACTTCGTCAACGGCGCCCAGGTGATCATCGACCACTTCATCGTCGCCGGACTGGCCAAGTGGGGCCAGACCTCACGACTCACCCTCCTCCTGCCCCACGGCTATGAGGGCTCAGGCCCCGAGCACTCCTCCGCGCGCGTCGAGCGGTTCCTGCAGCTGGCGGCCGAGGGCAACATTCGGATCGCCAATCCGACCACCCCGGCCCAGTACTTCCACCTGCTCCGCCGTCAGGCCCGGATCGCCAAGCAGCGTCCCCTCGTCGTCCTTACCCCGAAGAGCCTCCTGCGCCTGCCGCAGGCGACGAGCCGACTCACGGAGCTGACCGACGGCCGGTTCGAGCCGATTCTCGCCGAGCCCGGGATCGAGTCCGAACCGGTCACCCGGCTGATCCTGTGCAGCGGCAAGATCTACTACGAGCTCGTGGGGCACGAGCTGCGCGGCGAGAGCCCGCAGGTCGCGGTCGGACGCGTCGAGCTGCTGTACCCGTTTCCGCAGGCCGAGATCCTGGCCCTGATCGCGCGCTACCCGAACCTCCGCGAGGTCGTCTGGGTTCAGGAGGAGCCGCGCAACATGGGGGCCCGGGCGCACATGTCGGCGCGGCTGCGCCAGATCCTCCCCGAGGAGCTCGAGTTCGGCTACATCGGCCGGCCCGAACGGGCCTCGCCCGGCGAGGGCTATCCCATCGCCCACGCCCTGGCCCAGGACCGGATCATCCGCACCGCGCTCAACCTCCGCTCGCCCGTCTCGCAATTCCCGCTGGCCGAGCCGGGACAGCGCTGATTCTGGCACCCTTTGCGTCATCCGCTTCCGACGTGATGGCACGAGCAGGGACACCGCGCGACGTCATCTGACGCCGAGTTTCGGCGTGCACGACATGGCGATCGACCTCGGGACGGCGAACACGCTCGTGTACGTCGGCGGCCGAGGCATCGTGATGTCCGAGCCCTCGGTGGTGGCGTCCGATACCGAGACCGGCCTCGTTCACGCCGTGGGTGCCGACGCCGAGCGGATGATCGGGCGCACGCCGGCCACGATCGCCGCCACCCGGCCGCTGCGCCACGGAGTGATCGCCGACTTCGAGGTCACCGAGGAGATGTTGCGGTACTTCATCCGCAAGACGATCGATCGCCGCTTGGCCCATCCTCGCCTGATCGTCTGTGCGCCCTCGGGCGTGACCGAGGTCGAGAAGCGCGCGGTCGAGGAGGCATCGCTCGCCGCGGGCGCCCGCCGGGTCCACCTGATCGAGGAGCCGATCGCGGCGGCCATCGGAGCCGGCATTCAGATCGAGGAGCCGGTGGGGAGGATGGTGGTCGACGTCGGCGGTGGCACGAGCGAGATGGCGGTGATCTCGCTCGGGGCGATTGTCGTCTCGCGCTCGATCCGGGTCGGCGGCTATGAGATGGATGAGGCGATCGCCCACTATCTGCGGGTGGTCCACCAGCTGGCCGTGGGCTCGCAGACCGCGGAGCGGATAAAGATCGCGATCGGGTCCGCGGTCCCTCAGCCGGTCGAGGACACGATGGAGGTTCGCGGGCGCCACCTGCTCACCGGGCTGCCCACCGCCGTGTCGCTCTCCGCGGGCGAGGTGCGGGGGGCGATCACCTCGACGCTCGGGGAGATCCTCCAGGCCATCCGCGACACGCTCGAGGAGACACCGCCTGAACTCGCGGCGGATATCGCTCGTGACGGGATCCTCTTGGCCGGAGGTGGGACGCTCATCCGCGGGTTCGCGGAACTCGTGGCCGATGAGACCGGGATGCCCGTGTATTCGGCGGAGTCGCCACTCACGTGTGTCGTCTATGGCTCAGGTCAGGCCCTCGACCATCTCGACAAGCTCGCGCGGACGACTCGTTACCGCGGTCCCATGGTCACCCCCGGCCGCCGCGCCACGTAGCCGCGCCGCGGCCGCCCGCAGCGCCGCCGCCAGTCCGCAGGCCGCCAGCAGGATCAGGAAAGGGTCCACCGGCTCACGGAAGCGCGGCGTCTCGGCGTTGATCAGCGCGACGCTCAGCCACAGCAGCACCGGGGTCGCCCACAGCCATCTGGGCGCCGCCCGCGCCGCTCTGGTGAGGGCGCCCGCCAATGCCAGCGCCGTCAGGGCCCAGAAACTGAACACCCCGATCGAGGCCGTGTTGGCGTCGATGCCCATCGCACGCGCCGACGCGTGCCAGGCGTAGGTGCCCTCGAGCTCGAGAAGGCGACGGCTGTTGTCGTAGATGACGGCCAGGGGCGAGAGCGGATGCTTCCCGATGTAGCGAAGCGCCTGACTCTGAAGCTCGGCTCCGAGCGCCGGCTCGCTGAGATGGCTGGAGCGGCGGATCAGCCCGCGCTCACCGGGGATGCCGTAGTAGATCCGCCACTTGTACGGAACCCGCGGGTTGGCCGCAGAGGCGGGGTTGTAGGTGCCGACGAGCGTGATCCCTGTCTCATCGCTCACCGGGACGAACCTGTGCAGCTCGACCGCGTTGCGGATCGTCCACGGGGCCACCGTGACCGCAGCCGCGAACAGCAGTAGCGCCGGCCCTGCGAGCGGACGGGCCAGATCCGCGCCCACCGTTCGCCGCAGCCGCCACGCCGCGAAGGCGAGCGGAAGGATGAGCACGACCCCGTTGAAGTGGGTCAGCGTGGCCAGCCCGGTCAGCACGCCGGCGGCGGCGATCCATCGGTAGGGGTGGGCGGAGCGACCGGCACGCAGCATGGCCCAGGTCGAGCCCAGGACGAACGGAGTGAAGAGGTTTTCCGCGACCAGGATCGCCGAGAGCTCGATCAACACTGGGTAGATCGCCGCGAGTACGAGCGCGATCAACCCGGTCAGCGCGCCGAGCGCCTCCTCGGCCACGAGCCCGACCATCGCCACGGTCACGGTTCCCAGCGCGGCCTGGGAAAGCCGCGCTGGGTGGATCGCCGGCCCGCGCCTGACCGGGTGGCCGTCGATCAGGTCGACCGCCGCGAGCAGGTACGGGAAGCCCGGCGGGAAGTAAGCGCTCGGGCCGTGCGTGCCGCCGGCGCCGATCGTCGCGGTGTACTCGCCAGAGTGGGCGATCTGGCTGGCCAGCGTGAGGTAGGAGCCGGCGTCGTTGACCGGCCGGTACGACGTCCGCTGGACCTCGCCGACTCTGAGCGCCAGCGCGAGGGCCAGCACCGAGCCGATGATCAGGATTCTCCGGGCTCGCCGCCGGCGGACCATCACGCCCAGAGGTTATGGGGTGAGTCGGGCGGTGGGCTGGGCGCGGCGGCCTGCTGGCGGGGCTCTGGGTGGGTGTGGCGGCCGGCTCAGGCGGCGGCCTGCTCAGGCGGCGGTCTGCTCAGGCGGCGGTCTGCTCAGGCGGCGGCCGGGACCGCCTCGTCGGCGGACCGGCGCCGCGCCGCCCGCGGGGAGAATTCCAGCGCACCGTCCTCGATCGGCGCCGCCCGCAGACTGACCGTGTCGAGGAGGTAGTTGTGATTCAGGCGCCAGGGACGCTTGGATCCCTGCTTGGGAAGCTCGTGGAGCGCCCGCTGGAAGTAGCCCGACGAGAAGTCGACGAACGGCTCGGTCGGCATCCTCGGATCGGGATTGCGCGGCACGCAGTGC
>Ga0209579_10001773_pt1 | contig 17355 bp, 24 predicted proteins | sample Coa_R1_2_FD_187152 | JGI IMG/M metagenome (GOLD analysis project Ga0209579, IMG submission 187152) | Surface soil microbial communities from Centralia Pennsylvania, which are recovering from an underground coalmine fire - Coalmine... | ecosystem: Environmental > Terrestrial > Soil >... | reverse complement strand
CCGCAGTAGCCACGGTGTCTATGCGCGCGTGCTTTATCGGCACATCCAGGCAAAGGCGGCGCGGGAAAGAGTCAACGTCGCGCAGCTTCTGGGCCTGGCGATGGCCCACGAATTCGGCCACCTTTTGCTGGGCCCCAAAGCCCATTCGGCGGACGGCATCATGCGCGCGAACTGGAGCCACAGTGACATGGAGCTTGGGGCCAAGGGGCAACTTCGCTTCACCGATCAGCAGGCCCAACGTATCCGGGCCGATGTTCAGTCGCGGATTGAGCAAAGAGAGCGTCCGCAAAGCTAATTATGGCTGCAGCGCGATTGCCACTGGTGGACCGACGACGCTCGGGAATAGCACGCTAGTTTGTCCGGACGATAATGTCTCATAATGCGGCCGTTCAGGAGGAACGCGCTTGGCAAGCTCAGCGGTGCGAGCGAGACGCAATTCTGTCAGCGTTGAACCGCCACTCCCGGTGCTGGAGCTGCATCCGGTCCGGCCGCCCGAGAGCGCAGATTGCGCAGGATGGCGGCCCGTTGTGCTTTGTTGAACTTCAGGCGGTTACGGCTGAGCGCGTCCAACTCCTCCCTGCTCCAATTCGCCCGCATGATCCCATCGGACCCATGACCGGGGCCGATCAGCAAGTGCCCCAGTTCGTGCGCCATCGTGAACGCCAGCACCTGATCGCCGCCTGCACTCTTGTACAGAAGCGTTATCTCGCGAATCGCACCGTAATAAGCATCCGCCAGGTAGCCAGCACCGCCAGCACCCAGAAACGCCTGGCCCATGGTTTCAAGCGATGCAGGACCGCCCTTGTTGGCGTGCCCTCCGGCCAGCACTCGGATGATGAAATCCGGCCGCATATGTGGATCCTGCTCACGCAATTCGGAGCCGCAGCTTGTCCAGCGGATGTCTACATCCACCGCCCGAAATACGTCGGCGGCTTCGGCCTTGGCATGCTCGATCATCCAGGTTGGCAGGTGGATGACGTTGCAGACAGCGACGCTCATGTGTTCTCCGGCGTGTGCCGCCACCGTTGAGAACAGCGCCCAGATCAAACGCGCTCCATTTACTCCCCACCCTCGATGCATGCCTAACCATGCAGAACTTCACCGTCTAGGTCCATGGCGCGGCGCGCATTCGTGAGTCAAACGGCGGTGCTCAGCCGGTCGTCGTGCAAACGACTGAAAAAAAAGCCTACGACGACGGCAAACGCCGAATCTTCGGAGTGTTACCGATGCCCTCGTAACCTATTCGAGGTAGAATCTAACGAGTAATTGAGCCTAGATGATCGTGTTGAGGGCCGGCTTCCGGTCCGCTTCGGTCCGTACGAAGTGGATCTCGATGCCGGAGAGGTGTGGAAGCATGGTGTGAGGATCAGGCTGCAGGACCAACCGCGCCGAATCCTCCGATCCCTTCTGGAACGGCCCGGGCAATTGGTCTCCCGCCAGGAATTAATCCTTCAACTCTGGCCCGACGGTACGGTCGTCGATTACGACCACGGCCTTAACGCCGCTGTCGCCAAGCTCCGTCAGGTGCTGCTGGATTCTGCAGACGAGCCCCGCTATATCGAAACGGTCGGACGGCGGGGCTACCGCTTCATCGGCGCGGTCGAGGAGACGCCCCACGGGACACCTCCCAGCGCGCATTCAGCACGGGTGCGCCGGGCGACGTGGACGGCCGCGTCGGGCCTGCTGGTCCTGTTGGGCGGCTCGGGACTCTACTACTATTTACATAGCGAATCTCGTCCGGCACGCAGCGCCAGGGTGGTGCCCCTGACCAGCTATACAGGTGCGCAAGGATGCGCCAGCTTTTCGCCGGATGGCAGCCAGATGGCGTTCAGTTGGAGGCCTGAAAAGGAAGAGAGTTTCAACCTTTACCTGAGAATGGTGGGTGGTGGACCGGTCACGCGATTGACAACGGAACCCCAGGGAAGGCCGGATTCTGTCTTGGTCTCCGGATGGCAAACTGATCGCTTTCAACCGCAGTGGATCTGTTTTCCTGATGTCGCCATTGGGAGGACCAGCCCGTAAATTGACCGCGGGAAGTGTTCAAAGCAGCGCTGCCTGGAGTCCTGACAGTGAATGGCTCGCCACGACCGTTCGGGCATCGGACACTGAACCCTGGGCGGTCCACCTGGTCTCTGTGGCTACGGGAGAAAAGCGCAGGGTGACCGCGCCTCCGGATGGAGGCGGCGATGGGCGCGCGGCGTTTTCGCCGGACGGACACACAGTTGCCTATATTCGGACCGGCACCACGGTCACAAGCGCGATTTACGTCTTGCCGGTGGCCCACGGTGCAGCCGTCGGAGAGCCCCATCGTTTGATCGACGATGAATGGAATGTCGACGGATTGACCTGGTCCCGGGATAGCCGCGAGATCATTTTCGCATCCGAGCGCGGTGGGCGCGAGAGCCTTTGGCGGGTCTCGGACTCATCGGGGGCTGCTCCCGAGCGCATACCTGGAACAGAGGACGCAGGTTGTCCCAGCGTTTCAGGCGGACTTTCATCTCACCTGGCCTACCACCGCGGGACGGGCATCTTTCGGACAGGCGTCGATGGCGAACATGGAGCGATTTGGCAGGCCGAGGTTCTGCGATCGAAACAGCTGGGGCCGGCCACGCGAATTATTGCCTCGTCGGAATTCGACTGGGGCCCGCAGGTCTCACCCGACGCCAAGAAGATCGTCTTCGGTTCGGCCCGCTCCGGGCGTCAGGAACTCTGGACGTGTAATCGGGATGGCTCGAATCCGACGCAGTTGACCACGGCGGCCAGCTTCCGTGGAAGCTTTCCGGGCAGTCCCCGTTGGTCGAGCGATAGCAAGCGAGTGGCCTTCGATGGCGTTAGCGGCGGAAATTTAGATATCTACGTTATCGACGCGGAAGGAGGCGTGGCCCGGCGGTTGACAGCCGATCCTGCACTGGATGCCCGCCCCAGTTGGTCGCGCGACGACCGTTGGATCTATTTCCTGTCCCGCCGGTCGGGAACCAATCACATCTGGAAGGCCCCGGCCGAGGGAGGTGCTGCCATTCAGGTAACCCGCCACGGAGGCTATGAGCCAATTGAGACGACCGACGGAAAGACTTTGCTTTACGTGAATGTGGGCTACGGCTCGGATCACCTCCCGGAGCTCTGGAGCACGCCGGTCGCAGGCGGCGAGGAAACTCGCGTCGCTGGGCCGGTCTGGAGCGGTTACTGGGCAGTAGCGGATGAGGGGGTCTGTTGGGTCGACTTTGGCGCGAGCCCGAAAAACGGACCTGTGCCACTGCGGTTCTTCAACCTGAAAACCCGGCAAGTCTCGCAGTTGGGTGCGATCGGAAATATCCCAAAGACTAACGCTCCCGCCTTCTCCATGACCCGGGATGGGCGATGGGTCCTCTGGGCAAGGTTTGCCGACAATGGGGATTCGAACATCATGATGGTAGAGAACTTCCGGTAGGCGCGTCACAGCTGAATCACGATACGGTTTATGGACGATAATGGCAATTAACTGGCCCGCAATAGGGTCAGACCCGGCAGAACCGAAGCACTAAGGCACAACGCGTTGACCTTCCAGTGTTGCCGGCAACGGCCCTCTCAATCGCTTTCCCTCGGCGTCGTAGAAGATTGCGCTAGCCGTACCGCGGAAAGCGTTGCCGTTTACCTCGATTAGAAATGAAATCTCGCCCCGGCTGACGAACCGGCGTGTCGTTCGATCAGCCGTGACTTCGACGAACTTACCTTTAATCCTGTCGTTATCCGGCACCCACACACCCATGCCATTACTGTCGCTGGTGTTGGGATCTCCTGCGTCGGGATTAGCTTGCTGCACGGTCCCGTCTGAATGGAAAACGAACATGTGGTACTGAAATGGCGCCTCGGGAGTTTTCACAAACCACGTCCCAACGATTGCCGAGTTGTTTTTGCCACCGGAAATCTGGTGGCAGGCCGGCGAGCTAAGGCATAAGGCCACCACGCCAAGAGCTATCAGAGGCCTTCGCATATTAACTGAGGATAGCCTATCTGGCGGAATCCGGCAGAGCACGGGGGGAGGGTCTGCAGCAGGTTGCGCGTCGCTGCTGACACTTCGCACGTTGTAATCTAGATCAGGGAGAGACTGATGAACCGATGTCAACGTCTTTTGGCTGCGGGAACCCTATTAGCAGGCATGATCTTCTTGAGAAAAACCCCACCAGTGGCAAGTATGTAAACCGATCCGCAGTCGATTGGAAGCTATGAAAGCCATTGTCTATCAGCACTTCGGTTCACCCGACATCCTCGAATGTCGAGAAGTCGAGAAGCCTGTTCCTGGGCACGATGAGGTCCTGATCAAGGTCCGCGCGGCTTCTATCAATCCGCTGGACTGGAAATTGATGAAGGGCGGACCATTCATCATGCGTCTGCTGCTCGGACTGGGCAAGCCGAAGCTCAAACGGCCCGGCGTGGATGTGGCCGGCGAGGTGGAAGCGGTCGGTAAGAACGTAACGCAGTTCAAACCGGGTGACCTGGTGTTCGGCTGTTGTTACGGAGCGTTTGCTGAGTATGCGACCTCCAAGTCGGTGACAGGGATGATGTCTGCGCTGGTCGTCAAACCGGATAACGTGACGTTCGAGCAAGCAGCCTCCGCGCCGGTGGCCGCGCTGACTGCATTGCAGGGTCTTCGCGAAAAGGCGCGAATCCAGGCCGGGCAGAAGGTTCTGGTGAACGGCGCCGCGGGAGGCGTGGGCACGTTCGCGGTGCAAATTGCCAAGTCGTTCGGCGCGAATGTCACCGGCGTGTGCAGCTCCCGGAATGTGGAGCTGGTCAGATCCATCGGTGCGGATCAGGTAATCGATTACACCCAGCAGGAATGCACCCAGAACGGTCAGCGTTACGACATCGTCCTCGATTGCGTTGGGAACCACTCTTTTTCGGAATGGAGGCGTGTTTTGAATCCCAAAGGGATCTTCGTCGGTGTCGGAGCTCCGCCCGACCTTACTTTGCCGCAACTTCTGGCCGGTACGATCGGTGCCCTTGTGCAATCCCTGTTCGTGAGCCAGAAAATAGCGGTTTTCATTGCGAGAGTTAATGAACACGATCTGACCACCCTGGGCGAATTGATGGCAGCAGGTAAGGTGAGCCCTGTCATCGACAGGCGTTACCCGCTAAGTGAGGCCCGCAACGCTTTCCTGTACATGGAAGAAGGCCACGCACGCGGAAAGGTGCTCATCCTTCCGCAAGACTAGAACGGGAGCGCGGCGCGGGCGCCGCGGCAGCAGCTTTGTTATTCGTACGCCGGCGAAGCAGATTGCGAACGGGCTAGCGATGGAAGTGCATTTCGAAGATGGTGTCTTTGCCGGCTTCCGTCTTGGTCCACTTCTCAGTGAAGTGGTCGGCATCCGTGAATTCGATCACCAGTTGTCTCATGTGCGGCGCGATCGGGCTGTGCAGATTGGTGGCGTCGACGAAAGTAAATTCGTTTTGTTTGGCAGATCCAGTGAGCGGCCCGGTGGCAAGGCGCGCGATGTGACCATCCGGAGTCAGAGCACAAAAGTGCGTGACCAGTAGTTTGCTGCCATCGCGCGTGTAGATAGATATTTCGCTATCGGAAGTTGTGCCGAGAGTCTCCTCGATGGCTTTGCCGTTTGATACGGGATGAACCACAGCGGTCATGCTGCCGAAGCCCGGAAGGTCCGCGTGCCACTCGCCGGCGAGGGAACGCAGATGGTCAAAGGCATCAGGAGTTTGGGCCTGCGCGAGATCGGCGAAAATGCCGAAAAGCAGAAGCGCGACGAAGTTCCCCATATCGAGAGGCTATCACCAAACACTGCCCCGCGTCCTCGGAGCCTCCCGAAAACAGTTACATCAAAGGCTTGAGCACTTGCGCGCCCCACCCGGTCCCCCGCGGCCTGTCGCGAATCAGTGAATGAGGCTGTCAGGACCGCTAACGATATGCAACCACAACGTCGAGTCAACTGCCTTCCGCCCGGCCGGCATTATTCAAAAGTCGCCGACACGAACGGCGACGGCATACCGGATCTGATCGCGGACGCACAAGGTTACATCGTAGTGACGTTCAGCAATGGCGACGGTACATTCGGGCCCGCCGGCTCCCTGCAGCGCGGCATCCAGATAGCCCGCCATGCCCTCCGCTGGCTCACGGAGCCGTTTTCGCGCAGGACCGCCGCAGCCCATTTCCACCAGGCAGCGCCAACACGCACACCGTCTTGGGGGGGAAGAATCCAGTACACTGACTGAAAGGAGATACCCATGAGGATGATGATATGCGCGCTGGCTGGTGCTCTCGCCTGTGCCCAAACTGCACCACCGCTGGCCTTTGACGTCGCATCCATCAAACCCAGCCCGCCGGACGCGCGTGGCGGCATGATTCGTCCACGGCCGGGAGGCCAGAGTTACGTCGCCGCGAATGTCCCGCTGTGGCTAATGATCAAGCTGATGTACAAAGTGACGGACAGCCAGATCTCTGGCGGGCCGGAATGGATGAACTCGGACCGGTTCGACATCGAGGCCCGGGCCGAGCGTCCTTCGAACATCGATGAACTGCATGAGATGTTCAAGACTTTACTAGCCGACCGCTTTGCGCTCAAGTTCCACACCGAAACGCGAGAGCTGCCTATGCTGGCACTGACCGTAGATAAATCGGGCCAGAAAATGAAGCTGAGCGAGAGCCAGCAGCCATTCGAGATTCCCATCAAACCTGCGGGTAGGGGCAAAGTGGCCGGTGAACGCGTGCCGATGTCCCATCTGGCTTGGTTTCTGGCACAGCAACTCAACCGGCCTGTGGTAGATCAGACCGGCCTCGACGCGTTCTACGACTTTGAACTCGAGTGGGCGCCGGAACCGCCGCCGGGACTCGCCATCCCACAAAACGAATTGCGCGATCGCCCCGAGGGCCCCGATCTGTTTTCAGCCGTGCGCCAGCAACTCGGACTGAAACTTGAAAGCCAGAAGGGCCCGGTGCAGGTGATGGTCATCGACCACGTAGAGAAGCCATCGGCGAACTAATCGTGCGAGATTCCGCGCTGTCACCCAATTCATGGACGGTACTCCCGCGGACCAACCGCAGCATCACCGGGACAGATCGGGATTGTCCTTTCTGCCCCTGGGGGGATCCCGCAGCACGTCGTGAGAGGCTGTGCCAAACTCATTCCATGGGGAGATAAATGAGCATCAAGGTGCACGGTGACAAGACCTCTTGAAGTGAGCCGAAGGCCCGCGTATGGGTTCCTTAGCCTCCTACGGGGCGCGGCTCTGATCGTAGCGCTGGCTGGGGCAGTGGCTTCTTTCGGCTTGATGCTTCATGTCGGTCGTGGCCAAAGATCCCTAATTCTGATAGGACTTTTCACAGTCTGGGAACTCTCCCCGTTCGTGGCCCTCGTATGCGCCCACGTGGTTTCGAAGCATTGGGCGGGTTTTACCCGATCAACGCTCTATGGTGTGATGCTGGTTCTTACGTTGGGCTCTTTGGCCATCTACGGAAATGTGGCTCTGGAGCCTCCCAGGCCGCAGCCGGCTTTCGTGTTCCTTGTTGTTCCTCTGGCCTCCTGGCTTCTTATTGCAATAGTTCTCCCCATAGCGGCGTTAATATCGGGCAGGCTGTCACGTCGAGGTGACGGTGCCAATGCGTAGACGTGACACGATCTATACCGAGTCGCGGATGGATGACGGGCTCACTCGGAAACAGTGAGGGTCGATAAGGCAAACAACGCCGTCGTCCGCCGCCTGAAGATGGCATGCCATGGCCCGACCATCGCTTGAAAACGCCTTCCGATTGGCCGATGACTCGCCCACTGCGCAGAAACGCCACGGCGTCTTTCGCGAGCAATTCCTGCCAGCACGATCTGGACGACGTTACTCTGCTATTGCCGCTTCTCGAAGAACTCATCGGCCGCGATCTGAGTCTCTTCGTGACTATGCTCCTTCACCTGTTGGTTGATCCCCCACTCGTGGCCGAAAGGATCGACGAACTTTCCGTAACGTCCTCCCCAGAACATGTCCTGCACGGGCATGCTCACGCGCGCGCCGGCAGCCACAGCGCGCTCGACAATCGCGTCCGCATCGTCCACCATGAGGGTGATACGGACGCCCGTTCCCCCGAGCGTTTCCGGCGACTTGCAGGTTCCACCTTCGCTCGCGGGGAACTCGTCGCAGACGAAGAACTTGTGTCCGTCCAGAGTCAATTCGCCGTGCATGAGCTTCTCGCTGCCCGGCTTGATCATTCGGTGCACTTCCTCCGCACCAAAGACGCCTTTGTAGAAGTCAAGCGCGGCGAGCCCGCCACGCACGATCAATTCGGGGATGAACTGGTCCTGTCGAAGCATAGTCTCCTCCTGGATTCACGTGTTCTTCTAGATCGTACTACGCTTCGCGCGCACAACTGGAGTGATTGCGCTCCTCCGGCCGCAGGTGGGTGCTGAGGTCCCGGTCGGACAGCGGAGGGCCGATATTACCTGTTAAGGCCCACAACACGCGAGCGACATTTCATGTACGAACGGCACTGCTGTGCCCAACGTTATCGGTCTATTGTGATGTATGATGCGGCAATGAACCGGCGACAGTTTTTGGGTAGCACTGCGGCCGCACTGCTGGCGACCAACGCCTTCGGGGACCAGATCGACGATGTCTACGGCCATGCCATCGTGATCGACAGCCTCTCCATCGAGACTTGGGACGCCGCCGGCTTCGCCGCCGCCCGGCGCTCCGGATACGCCGCCATTCAGACCAGCCTGAACAACACCAACTTCGCCGTAGCCATGCGCGAACTGGACGCGTGGCGGGTCCGCTTCGAACAATCTCCTGACCGTCTGATTCGGTGCGAGAAGGCCGCCGACATCCGGCGCGCCAAAGCCGAAGGAAAATTGGCCGTCATGCTTGGCTTTCAGAACGGCACCATCATCGAGAGCAACATCGCCAACCTGAATCGTCTCTATACCGCCGGCACGCGCTGCATCCAACTGACGTACAATTCCCGCAATCTGCTGGGCGACGGCTGCACCGAACGTACTAACGCCGGGCTCAGCGATTTCGGGATCGAAGCGGTCGAAAGGATGAACGAACTCGGCATCATCGTCGACCTCTCTCATTGCGGCGACCAGACCAGCGCCGACGGCATTGCCTTCTCACACCGCGCGCCGTGTTTCACGCACACCATGTGCCAGGCTGTATACTTCCACCCCCGCGCCAAGTCCGACGCCCTCTTGCGGGCCATGGCGAATCGTGGAGGCGTCGCCGGAATCGTGGCGCTCGGCTATTTCGTGGGCCCCCGACCGGACACTTCGGTGGAAGATTACCTCAACCACATTGACCACGCTGTAAGAGTCTGCGGCATCGATCAGGTGGGTCTGAGCACGGACTTCAACATTCGCGGCATCGAGGGAAGCGCGACCAAAGAAACCTGGTTGGTGCCGCGTCTTCGGGAATTCAAGCCGTCGTACAATGTCCGATGGCCGCCCTGGATTCCTGAGTTGGATAAACCCGAACGATTCAACACCGTGGCCCACAGTCTGGCCAAGCGGGGATACAAGATCGCCGAGATCGAGAAGGTTCTTGGCGGGAACTGGCTACGCTACTTTCAAGAGGCTTTCGGAGGATGATGAATCGCCTGACTTGCTCAGGTAGAGAACGAGGTCGTTATTTGAACGACATGGGGGGTTCGGACTTGCTGAGGCAAACTGGTTCGGAAGAACACGGGCTAGGAAGACGAACCGCCGAGCACCTATCTGTTCTAAATTGCTCACTCTTTTTGCCTCTTATTGCTCAATGTTGCTCACTTTTGGCTCACTTTGGATAGTGGGGTATATACTTGGACCTACCCTGAAGAACACATCGTGTTCCAGGGTCCAGGAGGCAATAGGCTATGCGTGGTATGTTCCCAATGGTGGTGGCCCTCGCTGCAGTGGCCGCTTTCGCCCAGGATGTGGTCAAGTTAGCGCCTGACCAAGTTAAAGTGGTTTTTGAAAACGATCGTGTCCGCGTGCTGCACTTCACCGAGCCGGGACACAGTAAGCTTCCCATGCATTCGCATCCCGCCTACGTGACGGTGGGGTTCACGACGGACAATGCCAAGTACACGTTCCCCGATGGGAAGACCAAGGAAGAACGCACCAAAGCCGACGACGTGACATACTCCAAGGGCCTGACGCACGCCTATGAGAATCTTTCCGACGCGGCGTCGGAATCCATCATGGTGGAGCTAAAGGCACCCGGCGCGGGGGCGGCGGCGAAGACAACGCTAGACCCCGTCAAATTGGATCCCAAACACTACAAAGTGGTCCTCAATAATGACCAGGTTCGCGTACTGCGGGCCACGTATGGGCCGGGTGAGAAATCCGTGATGCACGAACATCCAGCCTCGGTGGCGGTGTTCGTGAGCGACGGCCACGTCAAGTTCAACTTGCCGGACGGCACATCGCAGGAGAACAACGCCAAGGCCCACGACGCGACTTGGGCGGATGCCGGAAAACACCTGCCGGAGAATATCGGCGACAAGCCCATCGAAGTGATGGTGATCGAACTCAAGAAGTAGACGATCAGCCCGGGCCGCGCTGTCAACGATAGTGGGTCAAGCTACCGATATGGCCGCTCACCGGCCAGACGCAGGAAATTGGCTTGTCAAGGCTGGCGGTTCAATTTGTCGTCCGAAGGATGAGCGATCCGGTACTGGCGCCGATAGCAGACTTCGCAGCGGTATGGCACGCAATTCCAATGAGTCAGCAGCGGATCTAACAAACCAGTAGGGCGAGAGACGTGCATGGCTTTGCTGCCACACTGGCAACAACCAGTTTTCTTCGAAATGCGTCTTGCCTCCTTGACTTCGAGCAGCAAGATGGCAAATAGCGTGATCAACACCAATAGCACCGGGATAGCGCTGTAGAAGAATATCACGCGGCCAGCGTCCTACTCGAAGAGACGAGTCTGTTTCCGACGAGTATAGCGGAATGTCGGTGGCCTATCCATTCAGGGTCTGCGTGAGGTGGCGATCCGTTTAGGAGACCGGTGCGCCTGGCGATCAAGATGGGCACCGCTGTAGCCCTTTGTGGCGATCGGCATTAGTGGCGGCGTCACGCATTAGGGGCTGCGATCCACGATGTCTGGATAGAGCCGGGCAGCGCATTCCTGGCAAATACCGTGGGTGAATTCTGCCTGCGAGTGGTTGCGAATGTAAATCTCCAGTTGCTCCCAAGCGCCGGCCTCGTTGCGAATCTTCTTGCACGAAGCGCAGATCGGCAATAGGCCGCTCAGAATACGGACCGTCGATTCGGACTTGGCAAGTTCGTCCGCCGTTTTTATCCGTGCTTCCTCAGCGGCCCTCTGACGCAAGCAGGTATTGGCAATCGCCCAGACTGCGCCCAAGCTCAGCAGGACGTTGGAGCATTCAATCCAGATGGCCAAACCGGTTTTGGGCGAGAACATGAAGCCGACAAGAATAAATGAAGAACAAATCGCCGCGACTGCGATCATCTGTCGGCGGTTCGCCCAGAAGCTGGTGATCCAGACCAGACCAACCTGCAGGAGCCAGACGGCTAAGCCCAAGGGGGTCACCGCATCGAGTGCCAGCGCTGCGCTGGCGGCTATGACGACGAGAACGATCCTTGTGTCCTTGTGTCTTACACGCTTGCGGTCATTCCGATCAGCAGACAATTCGTTGATTGTGTTCTCCACTTCCAGTCATCACGGCTGCCTAGTCTTGGTTCAGCTGTGCCGCATGGAAAAGTACTGTAGCAGATCCTGATCCCCATCGTCTCATTCAGGCAAGGGGGCCCTTCACCGCTAGGCCTTAATCTTGCCAATTCGCACCTTCCAGGCTCTTGTAAATTCCAGCGCTTGCTTCTTGGCTATTTTAGGATGCGTGGCGCCCTCCGTGGTGGTGGACCAAATGCCATAGCTCACGTTGATCGCCAACCCATGCATTTTAAGAATGGCGAGGGCGTAGGAAACTTGCTCGTCGCGGTATACCAACTTTTTGCGCGCCGCGACCTTTACCATTTCATCCTTGATACTCACGGTGCGCATTGGACCTTGCGCTTTGAGCAATTCCAGGATTTCGGGAATCACATCATGGCTGCCTAATTTGGTTCGCCTGTGCCGCATGGCTATGTAGGCTAGCAGACCCTGATTTCCCGCCGCTGACCATTCAGGTAACGGGTGGCTTACCGGCAGACTTCGGCGCGGCTTTATTCTTGCTGCCCGGCAGTCGGCCGCGCCGCTTTGTTGGGGCCCGGCTCAACCAGGCCGGAGGCCGGCCACGCCCCCGCCCTCTACCCCTGGCCAATCGTTCGAGACTCAAAATCGCCCGGTCCAGGTGATCACGTTGTTGGCGCATTTCGGCTAGGACCTTGTCCACGTCCATCCGGTTCCCCGATTCTCTTTCATCGCAGTGCTGAGGCGCCGCCTTCGCAGCGCGTGCCTGCCGTCCTGGTGTCCCCCCTGCTAGCGCATCTCCGACAGGATCGCTTCAATGCTGGTCCGCGCCTGTTCCTCCAGCGAGCGTCTTTCAATGATTTCCTCGCGAACTGATATATCTTCTACTGGGCCGCAACTGAGAGAAGTACATCGGCTTCGGAGTCGAAGAGAGACTGTACAGACGGCGGCACGCCGCAGGGCGTCAAGCGTTCCCGTCTTTCCCGAGTAAACCACTGGTGCAAAATGCCCGCGGTCGTCTCCCCCTGGAGCGCCGCATAGATTGCCAGATCCGCGATTTTCTCCTCAGTCGACAGGAAAAGCCAGTCTGTAAGAACCTCTTGATGCTGCCGATGCAGAGCCCGTTCAAACGATTCGTCGTATTGCCCCGCCGGCAGCAAATGGCTCAACTGATCGCGAGTCTCGGGGTTTTGCAGGGTAGCGATGATCAACAGGCGTTCGACTTGGCAGGCTCTGTGGAGTATCGCCGCCCGCACCGCTATGAGGGAATTGCGCATGGAATCCATTTCTCAGAACCCTCCTGCGAGACTGGAATTGTGCCTGATTTTCAGTGGACCGTAATAGGTCGGATCTGCGAATTTTTCGTTGAAGATGCGCTCCCAACGAGCATTGTCCAGGCACCTGTTACACGCGCCGCATTGGCAACGGCGGAGTCGCCGGACGCGGGAAACTGATTCGGCTGTTCGAGCGGCCTTGGCAGCCGGCTGCGCCGCGGGCGGTGCGGTGCGCTCAACCATCACTGTAGAAGTTTGGGCTGGAATTGCCGATTTCACCGCAGGCGTGGTCGGCGGAGCACCAGCGGGAACGTCACGACAGAAGAGGCCGGCCACGGTTTCGTGGGCGAATGCGGCATCATTCCAGTCCCGAGACGAACGCCGCTTGCGCGGCGCGGATAGTTGGGCAAGCAGGCCCAGGATATCGGAGTTGGAGGCCAGAACGGTGTCTGGCGTAGCGCTCATGTCGATCATGGGGAGCCGTTACAGCATTCGGCTGACCATGATCGGAATAATCCTACCGGCTGACCGGAGACACTCCAGAAGTATTCTGGAACTAATTGTTAACATTAGCAATTAGGTCTGAAGGGGCGCGGTCTTGTGGACGCTTGCGAGTGGCGGCACCTGGGTGAAACTGAGCCAGATAGCTCAGTTACTGTTGAATTATCCCACGCCTTCGCGGGCCTGCCCGAGGACAGAGCGCTTGGGGGAAGATCTGGCTTGGATACAGTTTGTCCGTTCAGGAAGGTGGGCTGGCCGCCCGCCCGCTCGGCATAATGGGCGCCAGCCAGCCCCTACGCCGCAGACGGTCGCCTGCTGGCCGAGGTCACCTTCGACAGCCAGCGAGGCCTGGCTGCAGCAGGGCTTGTTGAAAGCTGATTCATGTCGCTTCCGCGGTAGGTGCCGGCTATCACATCCAACACGTTTGGGACCTATTAGTCCTTCCCGGCCACAATCGTCACGAGCAATTGCACATCGCTCCGGAACAGCCTCACTTCTGGTGCCTGTGCGCGGCGGGGAATCAGGCGAGCCAGCAATGTTGGCGCGAACCACTCGTTGGCCGCATCCGCCAGCGGCTTGCCCTCGCGTGAGGCGTAGTACTCCAAATCCGCCAGTTTCTCCTCTAGGTTCAAGGCCAGCCAATCTTGAAAGTCACCAAGATGCGCCTCCCAGATGGCGTGGTCGACCTCAGAGATGGTAAAGCCCACAAGATGATGCTCCCGGAGAAAGGCATCACAAGTTTCGGGATTGCGCAGGGCCGCCAGGTACAGGAGTCGTTCGAGGACGGACGGCTTTTTGGACAAAACCGAACGGAGTACAGCGGCGAATCTCGCGCGGCCTGACTCCCAGCCACTATTCAAGGCACGAGCCTCCATAGCCCCTGTACGCAGAAGCGGTTAGGCACTAGTTAAACGACCGCAAAGCGGTTTTGAACACGGACACCCCAGTTGCCAGGCCCCTCCCAGTTCATAGTGAAAGATCAAGGCGAATCGTTTCACCGCAGGCCGCAAAATCTTCCCAGAGCACGGCTGGGCCCGTCCGGAACGCCGTCACCGGGCGCTCGCAAAAATATCGTAGTTGCCCATAATGATCGCTTGCCGAATCAGATCGACAAGGGCGTCGCTGTGTTCCGCGCGCCCCTCGCATTCCGGACAGGCGAGCAGATGTCCCTCCAGCATCGCCAGTTCGGTTTCGTCGGTGACCATGCCCAGGTAGTAGCGCTCAAGGTCGTGGTCGGCAAGGTGGTTCAATCCCATGACCCACGAGTGCGCTTTGGCTCGGATTCCTCTCAGAAATACCTCGCCAATTCTGTGTCCTTTGCTTGCTGTCCCCGCCGCCCAGAGCTAAGGTCTCCATGTACGATATTGACCACTACGGGGTTCTAAAATGATCAGGTAAACCGTTGGTGGACAAGAGGGCAAGGTTGCTGGCTGCCACCCTAGTCTGGTGTTCAGCAAAGGTCCCTTAGTGTGCGGCAAAGGTCCGATTGTCGCACAGGCGACGGCGCCAGCTTCTGGCCGGCGGCCAGCATGACGCCCCGAGTCTCCGTTCCACCAGACACAACCGCCCTCGACGTCCGCGGAACCCCGGAATCATTGATGTTCGGGCCCTCGGCGGCAGGCCTTGAGATTTCCAAAAAGCGGACCCAAGGTGAAGCGTGAACCCATGTTTTATCTTTCAGGGGAAGCGCCCATCATACACCATCTCCAGCTTCTGTCGATTGTTTTGACCCAGCGCCCATCATACACCATCTCCAGCTTCTGTCGATTGTTTTGACCCAACGGCCATGGCCCACGGTTACGGAGTCCGTATGAAGCCGTGGTAGACATTGTTGGCGTCAAGGTACGCACCGGCGACTTGTCCCACCGAGTTAATGGATCCGGCGAGCGTGCCCTGGTACGCCGCCGTCCCCGCGCCCGGAGCATGGAACGTCGTTATAGTGCCACTGGTGGATCGGATAAAGCCCCGATTGACGTTGGCAGTGTCCTGGAAAGTTCCGACGACGACTCCTCCGAAGTTCATCGAATTAGGGGTCGTGCCACCGCTCCCCGCGCCGGTAACGTCGATCGTGCTGATGGCGCCGGCGGCAGAGCGGAAGAAGCCGTGGCGTACAAAGTTTGAGTCCCAATAAAACCCAGCCACGTCACCCGCCGTATCAATCGAATTGGCAAAAGTCCCCTGGTACGCGGACGTGCCGGCTCCGGTAGCGTCGAAGGATGCGATGACGTGATTGGTCGAGCGCGTGAAGCCGTGGCGCACCGTGTTGTCGTCAAGATAGTATCCCGTGATTTCTCCGCCTGAGTTGATGCTCCAGGCCAAGGTTCCGTTGTTTGCGGCGGTGGACGCACCCGGAGCGTCGAATATCGTAATCACGCCTTTGGCTGAGCGCAGGAAACCGTGAATCACATTACTGCTATCATAATAATATCCAGTGATAGCGCCCCCTTTATTGATACAGTTCGGTAAGGTATTCACAGTCCCCAGCGCCGAAGCGTCAAAGGTAGTTATGATGCCTCCAGGATCACGCACAAACCCGTGACTTACACCGCTTGCATCCGTATACCATCCTGTAATAGACCCGCCCGTGTTGATGGATGCCACAGTGGTCCCCTGGTACGCTCCGATGCCCGCCCCCGTAACGTCGAAATCCGCTATGCCGCCCGTAGCGGAGCGCACGTACCCGTGAGCGGCATTGTTCGCATCGACGTACGTCCCGGCAGCGATGCCGGAGGAGTTTATGGCCGCCACGTGGGTGCCTTGGTATGCAACCGTACCCGCGCCAGGCACATCAAAAGTGACAAAGGTGGGCTTACTCCCGCCAATATTTGCCCGTGGCTCCGGCGTTTGTGTGGGCGCAACCGTCGCCCCGAGAACACCGAGGCTGATGATAGTTAAGGCGTTGAAAACGTTCGTTCTTATGGTTTTCCTCATATTGTTATCTCCCTCCCAAAGAAGGTTGATTCGCTCACTTGGCCCGTAAAGAACACGGCCAATCCGTACCAACATCCGCCGCCTCCACCCACCGGGTGTCGCCCGGCTGAATCGGCGCACCCCGGCAGGACTCCTGCCTTTATAGATTCGCGCGATCGTGGCCCGCCTTCAAAACCAATAGTGAGGTTCACAATGCGGAAACAGCTAACAATCGTGGCTCTCGCGGCCGTCTTAGCAATCGGCACATTTGCACACGCCCAGAGTTCCCGCCTACCTGGTTCCGGGCGCTGCAGCTTAATCGAGATCACGCTGGACCGCGTCGAGGCGGTAGGCACTGAACAGATACTAGCGCGATCAAGGAACGCGGGGTTGACTTTTTCCTCGATGACATCACCCAAAGAAGACCTTCAGACCATCTGAGCTTGCGAAAGAGTGTTGCATGTTCTACAGGCCGCACGCCGGATGAGTCAGCCACCGCCCGTTCACGTTCACACTTCGTCCTCTCCTGCAGAACAAGGACGAAAGCGACGCAAGCCTTATTCTGCTTCGTCCTGGTAGTACCGGAGCCTGCGGTCAATTGTTCTACCGCGCGGGTTTGGATTCTCAATTGTTTCCGTTGTTACCCTACCGGTCGCCCGTCATCGGCGCCGTGTCAGATGGCGCTCAGCCTCAGCCACAAATCTCAGCCGAACGCCCAAGTCGCCCAACGGAGACGAACCGCCAGCCCCCCAATTCTACGAGGAAGCCGCGTATTTGTCCTTACAGAATCGTGATGAAAACCTTAAATTAGCCGTATAATGTCTTGAAACAAGGCTTAGGGAATGGGCGCACCCCTCGACGCGAACGGCTCGTTCGGTAGAGTATTCCTCTTTGATTCCTATCGGCTGGATGTAGAGGACCGCCAGCTCTCGCGCGACGGGGTGTAGCGTTTGCCGGCTGCTTCATGTTTTTTTTGAATCCAGTAAGGCTTGCCGCCACTGCATGAACGTCAATGATGACAGGGGTTTCGAGGGCATCGTACGCCATTTGTGCGTGTCATGCC
>Ga0209579_10001771_pt1 | contig 17374 bp, 13 predicted proteins | sample Coa_R1_2_FD_187152 | JGI IMG/M metagenome (GOLD analysis project Ga0209579, IMG submission 187152) | Surface soil microbial communities from Centralia Pennsylvania, which are recovering from an underground coalmine fire - Coalmine... | ecosystem: Environmental > Terrestrial > Soil >... | reverse complement strand
CCGCATGTCCGAGGGGAACGTCGACATTTTCGCGGGTGACGAATGGGACGGAGTAAAGCTGCTCGTGGGTATCGCGATCGATGAGTTTGAGGAGGCCGTCTTTACCGGATGCGGCGATGACGTTGCGGGTCTTTCCATTGATCGTGGTCGAAAATATGGGACTCACCTGCGGCAGATCCCAATCGTGAATGTCGTGCGGGACTGTCTGGTGGTACCACTTCATTTTTCCGGTGCGAATGTCGAGCGCAATCAGCGAACTTGTGTAGAGATTCGCGCCTGGCCTCGCGTCATCGTAGAAATCGGGGGCGGGATTTCCGACCGGCACGTAAATCTCGCTACGGCCTGTGTCGAATGAGAACGGCGTCCAGATGGCGCCGCCGCCGTGCGCGAGGATTTGGGGATCCTTTCCCCACGTTTCAGAACCTGGCTGGCCGGAATCGGGAATTGTGTTGAATTTCCAGATCGGTTCGCCGTTTGAGAGGCGAAATGCGCCGACCCAGCCCTTTGCGGCCCATTCTGCGCCGGCAGTTCCGATGACGACGAAATCTTCGTAGATCAGCGGGGGCATGCTGAGGAAATGTCCGTGTTTTGAATCGGCGATCTGGCGGCTCCAGAGGAGGGCGCCGGTTCGAGAGTCGAGGGCGAGAAGATAGCCGTCGGCTGTGCCGCGGACGAGCTTGCCGTCTTTCATGGCGGCGCCGCGATTGGGGGGGAAGACTTCTTTGGAGCGGGGCTGCCAGACGTGTTCCCAGCGGAGGCGGCAATTGGTGGCATCGATGGCGATTGTGTAGTGCGTCGTTGTGAAATAGAGGACTGCGTTGTAGACGAGAGGGCTTGATTGTGCGGGGACTCGCTCTTTCGTTTGGTAGAGGCAGGCTGGGCGAAGGTTTGCTACGTTCTCGGTTGTAATCTGTTTTGTGTCTACGAATCGCAGGCCTGCGTAATCGTGATTGGGGTGCAGCCAGTTTTCTTTGCTGCTGGCGGCCTCGTTAAGTTCTTTTTGAGTCGGGCCGGTTTGGGCGGAGACCGCGAACGGGAGAGAAAGGATAGTAGGAATTATGAGTGAACAGAAATGGTTTCCCGTCACAGATCCTCTGTTAAAGAGTGCGCGTCGCAATTTATAGCAGTGCTGGTCACGTCAGTTCACGCTTCGCTCTGCTTTGGCCCAATACGGCTGGCGAAGAGTCTTCTTGTCGGTTTTTGATGCGGCTGTTTTCGGAATTTCGGCGCGAAATTCGATGGACTTCGGGGCTTTCACGCCGCCGAGGCGCGTCTTGCAATGGGCGATGATGAGCTCTTCTGAGATTGCATCGCTGTCGCGCAAAACTACGATTGCCTTTACCGCTTCGCCCCATTTGTCGTCTGGAACGCCAATCACTGCGCATTCGCGGACTTCGGGGAGCTCCATGACTGCGGCTTCGACTTCCGCGCAGTAGACGTTGAAGCCGCCGCTGATGATCATGTCCTTTTTTCTGTCGACGATGTAGAAAAAGCCGAACTCGTCTCGATAGCCGATGTCGCCGGTGCGGTGCCAACCGAAGGTGCGAACCTCATTCGTGGCTTCCGGCAGCTTGTAGTAGCCGAGGGTAACGAGCGAGCCTCGGGCCACGATTTCTCCGGGTTGATGCGGGGGCAGGATGTGTCCGTCATCGTCCATCACCGCGAGGCGAACGGCGGAGCTGGCGCGTCCACAGCTTCGCAGGCGCTCCGGGTGATCACCGGCGGCGGCAGCGGCGAGCGTTCGTTGATCGAGCCACGTTAGCAACATCGGAGCTTCGGTCTGACCGTAGCACTGGCAAAGACACGGGCCGAAGACCTCGACGCCTCTTTTCAGTTTGTCGGGCGAGACTGGCGCGGCGGCAAGAAGAAAGACGCGCAAGCTTGAGTAATTGAACCTTTCGAGATCGGGGTGCGCGAGCAAGGCGTAGAAGGCGGTCGGCGGCAGGAATATGTGCGTGATGCCGAACCGCTCGATGCTCTTTAGAACTTCGAGGGCATCGAACTTTGGCAACACCACGTTCGTTGCGCCGAGCGGGAACATCGCGAATGCGACGGTTCCGGCAGCGTGCGAAAGGGGAGCTGTGCTAAGGCAAACCGGATTCGCATCGCCGATGCGCCAGTAGTGGCTAGCTGATTCCACCATGGTCCCCCAAGCGACGTTGGTGACCATCACGCCTTTTGCGGGGCCGGTGGTGCCACCGGTGGGGACGAGGCCCATGAGATCGTCGGGATTGCCGTGGGCGTTTGCAGAGTCGGGTATCTGGTGCGCCGGCCCGCGACGCATAAATGCTTTGAGTGATTCGTCGCCATCGCATTCGGCGTCGATGCAGATGCAATGGCGCAAGCTGGGGACGCGGCTCTTGATTTCGCGAACCGAATCGCGGAATGAGCTGTGATAGAAAAGCCAGGAGGCCTCGACGTAGTTCAGGTATTCGATATTGGCGCTGGCGGCGTTTCTATAGTTGATGGGAACCCAAACGCCGCCAGCACGCAAAAGGCCGAGCATGCAGAAGAGAACGCGCGCATCGTTCGGAGAATAGATGGCTACCGGCGATTCGGGTTGAATGCCGGCGGCTGACATGGCTCCGGCGATGCGTTCGCTTGCGTCTTTCAGTTCGTGGTAGGAGTACCGGGAATCGCCATCGATGATGGCGGTTCGATCGGCGTACGCTTCGGCGCCTTTATCGAAATAGTCGATCGCTCGCATTCGATACAGTTTCCTGAAGACGCGCCAGCCGCGTTCGGCCGATTCGCGACACATCAAAAACTAAGGAAGCATTTTCAATTTCGCCAGGCCATAGCCCTCGAGCGCGTGGAGGAGTTCGCGATGCCCGAAGGCAGCGGCGGGCGATGCAAAACCAACTTTGCGCGGCGGCGCCTGTACCAGATGGTGAGCTGCGAAGGCCTGAATAAGGCCGGTCTGACGGTAACAGCAGGCGCCGAATATGACACATTGGGCGGAAGCCGTTGTGCCTCGTCCGACTACCACGTCGATCGTTCGCTGCTCGCGCGCGTTTTCTCGAGGCGGAGTTCCAGCTTGCACTGAGCTGGCCATCTCCGCGAGCTTCTTTTCCTGCTCGGCCTTCGGCAGCGGGCGAATCTGGTCTTCGTAGTGCTTTTCTGTGGCGAGGACGTTCGTCATGAGCGCGCGGTCGAGAATTCCGCCAATGGTCTTCACATTCGCAATCTGGGGATGGTTTTTGAACCAAACCGAATGCGGAAATCCGCCCCAGGGTAAGGCGAGCTGCGTTTCGATTGAGCCCGGGATGACTGCTTCGTGTCCGGTGGCGCGCTGCCACGGCTTGTAGCGGTTTTGTTCGAGGTAGAAGGCCTCCGTCTGGATCACTGCAAAAATTGTCTGCGTCGAACCGAAGGTCGGAATGCCTTTGAACAGGGATACAACCTCGAGAGTGTCGATTCCGCCAGCCTCGATACAGAAATGAGCGGCGATGTCGCTTGTCCCGGACATATATGCGGTGGCAGGGGCGATGAGAAGGCCTCGCTGGGCGAATTTCGTGCCCCAATTCTCTGCTACATCGCGAATCCACGCCTGTTCGCCGCTGATATCAACGTAATGGCAGCCCGCCTGAAGGCACGCCTCGACCACTCGCGGCCCATGATAGAGGAAAGGCCCCACAGTGTTACAAACAACCTTAGCGCCAGAAAATAGATTCGCGAGTTCGCCAGCCGAATTGCCGATTTCGGCCACTTCATAATCCGCAGTCTCGATTCCCGGAACGCGCTCCATCACTTCTTCGATCTTCTTGCGATTTCGCCCAGCGGCGATGAAGGGCACGTTGTACTCGCGAAGAAATTCAGCGACGAGGCGTCCTGAAAAACCGCTGGCACCATAGAGGATGACAGGCTTCTTGCTGCTCACTGCCGCTCCTTCGGCTCTCGCGGCCGCTCACCATGGTGGCCGCAGGATCCAAGCTGATACAGGTTCCTATCCAATTCAGAAACGGGTGGTCTGCCCGGAAATATTAGGCTAAAGTCTCTTGCGCGCCAGCAGGCACCTTTTTGTAACCCGGTATCCGAGGAGAAACCGCCATGCAAGATTCCGATTGCCCAGTGCGAATCACGACTGAAATCATAGGCGGAAAATGGAAGCCGCTGATTCTGTTCTATCTTCAGGACGGAACGCGCCGCTTTGGGCAACTGAGGAAGCTGCTTCCGGGAACGACGAAGAAAATGCTGACGCAACGGCTGCGAGAACTCGAACGCGATGAAATCATTCGCCGAAAGGTGTATGCACAAGTTCCACCTCGCGTTGAATACTCATTGACTCGGCATGGACAGAGCCTGAAGCCCATCCTAGTCCTGATGTCCTCCTGGGGCCGGAGACACCGAACTCGGCACGCCGGAGCAAAAAACTAAGTGTGGTCATTTGAGCAGCAGGCAGAGTTCCTGTGCCGCGGCGCGCAAGTGCGGAAGGAATTTTGTTTGCATTTCTTGAATAGAGACTCGTTGAGCATGCGCGCCGATATTTAGCGCGGCCACTACCTTGCCGCTGGGATTCTGAATCGGAACCGCCATAGAGCGCAGTCCGTGCTCGAGTTCCTGATCGATGATCGAGTAGCCGTCGCGGCGAATTTGACGCAGGGCTTGCGTGAGTTTGGCGGGATTTGTGATTGTGCGTTCTGTGTAGCGCTTGAATTCGACGCGCGCGAGGACTGATTCGAGTTCCTCTGCCGGAAGGTTGGCCAAGATCGCGCGTCCCATCGAAGTGCAGAATGCCGGCAGCCTGCTGCCAACGCCGAGGTCGATCGACATGATGCGGGTGACGTTGGCGCGCGCGATGTAGACAATCTCGACGCCATCGAGCGTCGCGATTGAGCAGGATTCGTGAAGCAGTTGGCTAATGTGTTCGAGCACTGGCTGCGCTGCTGTCGCAAGAGGCATCGAGGAAATGTAGGAATGTCCGAGCGCTAAAATCCTGGGACGGAGAAAGAAATGCCTGTTGTCGTCAGATCCGGCGAAGCCGAGCTTTGCGAGCGTATAAAGGCACCGGCGAACGGCGGCGCGGGAGAGACCGGTGGTGGTGCTGACTTGAGAGATCGTCAGGTGATGGCGCCGCTGAGAGAATGCTTGAATGACGGCGAGGCCACGGGCGAGCGACGTCATGAAATTCGGATCGCCGGTAAAAGCGTCGCTATCGTCCGAAGGCTTGGAGGGCGCGGCAGGAGGTTCTGACGCGAGTGCCTTCTGCGGATTGAGTTCAGCCAAGGAGCCCTCCCGTCTGGGCAGAAAAGGGAGGATACACAATTTGGCCGATAGGCGCACGCTATTTCGATAATCGGCCTTGACAAGCCGGAGAGCCGTTGACTAGATTCGCCGTAAAGCACGCCTAGGGCAGGTCAGCCCTTTGGGAGACTGCGGAGCAAGGTCTTGGCAGAGTTCTCATCATTACGGGAAGCCGTGGGAGGTCTGGTACGCGATGGCGAAGCCGTGGCGCTCGAGGGATTCACGCACCTGATCCCATTTGCAGCGGGGCACGAATTGGTGCGGCAAGGGCGCCGAGGCTTGACCCTGATACGAATGACCCCCGACATCATTTACGATCAAATGATCGGAATGGGGTGCGGCTCGCGGATCGTGTTTTCCTGGGGAGGGAATCCCGGCGTGGGATCGCTGCACAGGTTTCGCGATGCGATTGAGAATGGCTGGCCGGCGCCGGTCAAAATCGAAGAGCACAGCCATGCGGACATGGCCGCAAGCTATCAAGCGGGGGCTTCAGGCTTGCCATTTGCGGTGATGCGAGGATACGTTGGGTCCGACCTGCCAAAGTTCAACGACAAAATTCAGCCGATCACGTGCCCATTCACTGGAGAGATTTTGACGGCGACGCCCGCGCTGAATCCGGATGTGACGATCATTCACGCTCAAAAGGCGGACCGCAGAGGAAATGTTGCGATTTTCGGAATCGTTGGAATTCAGAAGGAAGCGGCGCTGGCGGCGAAAAAAGTGATCGTCACGGTGGAAGAAATTGTCGATGATTTGAATGCTCCGGTAAACGCGTGCATTCTGCCGGCGTGGGTGATTTCGTGCATCAGTGTGGTGCCGGGTGGCGCGCATCCTTCCTACGCGCACGGCTATTACAAACGAGACAATTTGTTTTGCAAGGCTTGGGACGCCATTTCCCGCGATCGGGAACAGTTTCGTGCATGGATGAACCGGCACGTCCTCGGCACCAAGGATTTCGCCGAGTACCGCCGCAGCATCGAATCGGAGATGAAGGTGGGACATGCCTGAGCCGGGCTATACTCCCGCCGAAATCATGACAGTTGCGGCCGCGCGGAAGTTGAAGAACGGGACTGTCTGCTTTGTGGGAATTGGATTACCCAGCGCCGCTGCGAATCTAGCGCGAATCACTCACGCGCCTGAGCTTGTTCTGATCTACGAGTCAGGAACGATCGGCGCAAAGCCAGACGTGCTTCCGCTTTCTATCGGGGACGGCGAACTGGCAGAGACAGCGGATGCGGTTGTTTCAGTTCCGGAGATTTTTCGATATTGGCTTCAGGGCGGCCGCGTCGACATCGGATTTCTGGGGGCGGCGCAAATCGACAAGTTCGGTAACATCAATACGACGGTGATTGGAGCCTACGAGAAACCGAAGGTGAGACTGCCGGGAGCGGGGGGAGCGCCGGAGATCGCCACCGCAGCAAAAGAAGTGGCGATCATCTTGAAGCAGAGCAAGCGCGCGTTCGTGGAGGAATTGGATTTCGTGACTTCTTCCGGATACTACCCAAGCGCCAGCGGCAACGGACGGCCGGGGCCTCGTGGTCGCGGCCCCACGACCGTAATTACGGATTTGGGTGTGATGCGCTCCGACCCGGCAACGAGGGAACTGACTCTTACGGCGATTCATCCAGGCATTTCGGCGGACCAGGTGAGGGATGCAACCGGGTGGCCATTGAAAGTCGCGCCAGAGCTTGAGACGACATCAGTGCCGAGCGATCAGGAATTGACCGCGCTCCGTGATTTGCATTCGCGAACGGCTGCGGCGCACGGAAATGTGTCCGTTGCGGAATAGCCGCTGAACAAGGAATTGAGCTGCAACTCGGTCAAGGAGAATCACTAGAAATATGGGCAAAATCAGTGGATACAGGCGGCCGTTTCCTGGTACGCAGCCGAATTTCCTCCATCCTTCGTATGTTTCTTCGATCAAACGGGCACCGAAGAAGCCGCTCATCTACATGCCGCACACGCTTACAGAAGTTACGGGGCCGGTGTTCGAGCGAAAGATTGTCGATGTGAAAGCATTCGACTTAACGAAGCAGCATTCAGGTGAGCCGGCGGGAGAGCGCATTGTGGTAAGCGGCCGGGTGCTGGATGAAAACGCCCGACCCGTTCGAGACACACTTGTCGAAATCTGGCAGGCCAACGCCGCAGGTCGCTATCTTCACAAGCGCGACCAGCACGACGCGCCGCTCGATCCGAACTTCAGTGGCTGCGGACATACGATGACCGATTCCGAAGGCCGCTACCGATTTGTGACGATTCGGCCCGGAGAGTATCCCTGGGGCAACCACCACAATGCGTGGCGCCCGGCGCACATTCATTTTTCCTTATTCGGCCCCGCATTTGCGACGCGTCTTGTGACGCAAATGTATTTCCCGGGCGACCCACTCATACCATACGATCCGATTTTTAATTGCACGGCAGACGAAAAAGCCCGCAGTCGCCTGATCTCGCAATTCGATTGGGCAAGCACTATTCCGGTCCAAGCACTGGGATACCGCTTCGACATCGTGCTAGGCGGGCGCGAGGAAACGCCGATGGAGCACAAATGAGCCTTCAGGCGAGCACATCGCAAACAGTGGGGCCGTTTTTCGTTATCGGATGTGTCTGGCTCAACAGAAATGAAATCGCGGGCGAAGGTGTTGCCGGTGAGCGGGTAACAATCGAAGGGCGCGTGGTGGATGGTGACGGCAAACCTGTGCCGGACGCTCTGCTCGAGATCTGGCAGGCAAACTCAGAAGGAAAGTACGCGCACCCGGATGATACTCAGAGCAAGCCGACGGAACCCAATTTTCAGGGATTCGGCAGAATTCCAACGGATGACAACGGCAAATTTCGCTTTACCACAATTAAGCCGGGTCCGGTGCCAGGGCTCGACGGGAAGCCGCAGGCGCCGCACCTGGCGGTGTCGGTGTTTGCGCGAGGTTTGCTCCGCCGGCTAGTGACGCGAATTTATTTTCCGGATGAGAGCAGGAATTCCGAAGATTATGTGCTGAATCTTGTTGAACCAGAGCGGCGCGGCACGCTCATTGCAAAAAAGGCTTCAAAGGCTGGCTCGCTCGAGTGGAACGTGGTGCTGCAAGGAGATGGCGAGACAGTGTTCTTTGATGTTTGAGATTCAGGAAACCCGGCGATGCTGCGCGTGCGGCTGGTTAACTCCACACGCGGCGCGCTGTTTCCGTAACGAGGCGCAGCTTAGCCCATTGCTCGTCTTCGGTTAGAAGATTTCCTTCCATCGTCGAAGCAAATCCGCACTGCGGGCTCAGGGCCATGTTCTCGAGAGGGAAGTGGCGTGCGGCTTCGTTGATCCTCTCGACCAGCTGGTTTTGACTCTCGAGTTGCGGGCGCTTTGAGCTGACAAGTCCGAGGACAACCGTTTTGTTGCGCGGTATGAAGCGAAGCGGTTCGAACGTTCCGGAGCGTTCATCGTCGTATTCGAGCAGGAAGCGATCCACGTCCATCGTTGTAAAGAGTTTCTCGGCGATGGCGTCATAACCACCCTCCGCATACCAGTGGCTGCGATTATTCCCGCGGCACAGATGAATCGCGAGAGTGACGCCGGGTTTGCGCGCCGCTGCAAAGCAGGCATTGTCCGCGCGAATCGCCTGATCGAGAAGACTATCCGGATCGGAATTCATCTCGGCACGAATCCAATCGCGCCATTTTGGATCCATGTAATAACTGTAGCGCGGCGCGTCGATCTGAATATATGCCACTCCTTCGGCGGCCAGGCGGGCTAATTCCTTCTTCATGATCTCGACGACGTCCCAGAGCAGGGCGGAATGGTCCGGGTAGACTTTATCCGTCACGCCACGCTTGTATGAAATCGCCGGAAACTGCGTGGCGCTAGGAAGAGTCATTTTGATCGCGCCCTTGCAGTTGGCCTTGAGAAATGCCAGTTCATGGCCCGTGAGGGGGCGCACCGCGCGCAGCTTGGACGTTACGATACCGGTCACGCTGCTGGCGTGAGCGTCCTTCGCTTCTCCTGCTTTCCATGCGCGAGCCACGGAGTCGCCTAAGTCGAATCCTTCGACGGCATCCGTGAAATCGCTCATGAAGTTGCGCCGGCGCAGTTCACCGTCAGAGAAAACGTCAAAGCCCAGTTCTTTCTGCTTTGCAAGGACCCGCAGGATCTCTCGATCTTCGATTTCAGCTAAAGCCTTAGGTTCCGCGGTGCGGCGAGCTTCCAACAATTGAGCGGGCCTTAAAAAACTGCCGACTTGGTCAGCGCGATACGACGGCATGTTTGAGAATTCCCCTCGATTCGAGTTAAACCCAGAGCTTTTGGTTCAGCTTCAATCCGTGTTCGCGACAATAGCTCACATAGTGATTGATGAACCAAAAGACGTCGAGCGTTTCGAGCAATTTGTCGTTGTCATCGTAAAATTCGAGCGAAGCGTTGAGCCAGAAGAACGTTTTCATCCCGTTCGGATCGTCTGAGACCAATGTATGAATCGCGCCCGGACTCTCATGCACATAGCTGCCCGGCCGGGCTACCCAGTCATATTCCAGGTACCGCCAGCTGCCCTCAAGCGTGCATGCGAATACAGGACCGCGATGGCGATGGCGCCCGAGTTTTCCACCCTTCTTGACCCAAAGGATATTTGCGAAAGAACTTCCGCGAACATCGAAGGCCAGGTGCCGAATGTAGACGTTCTCGATGAATGGAACCCAAGGCGATTCGTCCTCACCTGCGCCGATGTGAACATCCGGGCGCGAATATTCTCGAACGATCTCGGTGATGCCGGAATTCGTATCGATCAGCATGAGAGTTCCCCCCGAATTCTTAGCGCAGTTTCGCAGTTTCGAGGCGGAGGATGCTAGCACAAAAGAAAACTGAGAACGCAATCGGCCGCTTTTGGGCTGAAATTGTTCGATTATCGTCGAATTGGGGGCTTTGATTCCTTCCGAGAGGGCCCTGAAAAACCTCGATTCAAGGTTCGTGCTAGGATTTGCGCGCAAATTTGATTGGTAACTGTTTTTTGGACCCTAAATAGCGGAGGTAGTGATGCGGCCAAACTCGAAGGGCGTTCAGATCAAGCGGCTTGTGAAAAGGGTCGCGCCGCTGGCGCTCGCGGTGTTTTCAGCGGCCACAATTTCGCCGGCGCACGGTCAATCCCAGACTGCCGCCAAGAAAATCATAATCGACACCGATCCTGGTACGGACGATGCGCTTGCGATTCTGCTAGCTGTGAATTCACCTGAACTGAATATCCGAGCGATCACAATCGTCGCCGGCAATGTGACGGCCGACCTAGGACTCGAAAACGCTCTCAAAGTCACGAGCCTGGCAGGCCGCTGCGATATTCCCGTCGCCAAGGGAGCGGTGCATCCTCTATTTCAGAAATTGAATACGGAAGAGTTCTGGAACGGAAAAAATGGGTTGGGCGGGGCGGAATTGCCGCCGTCGAACTGCGCTGCGTCCTCGCAGTTCGGTCCGGATGTGATCATTGATATGGTTCGTCGCTATCCGCATGAAATCACGCTAGTGCCAATCGGACCTCTTACGAACATCGCTCTGGCGATTTCCAAAGATCCTTCCATTATTCCGCTTGTCAAAGAAGTGGTGCTCATGGGCGGATCGATTACTGGTGGGAATGTAAACGCCGCGAGCGAATTCAACATTCACAGCGACCCCGAAGCGGCCTCGATAGTGTTTAACGCCGGCTGGCCGATCACGATGGTGGGTTTGGACGTGACGGAACACACGCTAATGACGAACGCGGATGTCGCTCGGCTCGAGAGAAACGCGAGACAACAGGCTAGTTTCGCGGCGACTGTCGCACGGTTTCAAATCGGGACCTATCAAGGTACTGGTTTCGGTGGCGGTGCCGTTCATGACGCCCTTGCAGTGGGCGCAGTGATCGATCGCTCGTTATTGAAGACGCAAGATATGCGCGTTGACATCGAGACGGACGGCAGATTCACGCGCGGTGAGACGGTTGGCAATCGTGGAAACGCCGTCGATCGTATCGTTCCGAAAGGCGACCGGCTTGAAACGATTGGTGTGGATGCGGTGCAGCCGAACGTGCAGGTGGCGGTTGGCGTCGATTCGAGCCGATTCATCGAACTTTTGGTGAGCCGGCTTAGCGGCAAGTGACTGGTCGCTGTCAAATCTGGCGTTGGTCGTCATTCAGCGCACCATTTTAAGTTCAGTGCGTAACCGAAGCTGCCGGCGCTTCGTCAAAGGATAAGCGTAAGTTTGCTGCGTGAAAGGGGAGCAACTTTCTGCATCGGCACTACTGCGCTTTCTAGTGGCGCATCCGAGATGAGCCTCAGGGACGTCTTTTAGAGCCTGTCCTGATTGCCGAACCGGTGTCGATATGCTGAAATTACGGTAAATGGATACACATACGACCACCACAACTGCGGTACCCAGTCCGCCCAGCTCAGGCTCACCCGAGCACCGATATTCCGATAGACGTGACGAGCAGCCAAAGAGCCATCGATGGGTGTGGGTGCTCATCGCCGCGATCGTGCTGGTTGCCGGGTTTGCTTATTACAGGCACCGCCAAGCTGCCATTGAAGCAGCAGCGAAAGCGAAGGCGGCGCAGCAGCCTCGGGCTGTCCCCATTGTGACAGCGACGGCGAAGCAGGGTGACATCGGAGTGTACGTCGAGGCTTTGGGAGCGGTGACGCCCGTCTACACGGTGAACGTGACGAGCCGCGTTCAGGGTCAGGTGATGAATGTGTTTTACAAAGAAGGCCAGTTGGTCCGCAAAGGCCAACCGCTTCTCGAGATTGATCCGCGACCGTTTCAAGCAGCACTGACACAGGTGGAAGGACAGTTGGAGCACGATCAAGCGCTGCTTGCTGAAGCGCGCATCGATTTGGACCGTTACCAACAGGCATTCAATCGGAACGCGATCGCCAAGCAACAGCTCGACGATCAGACCCAATTAGTGAAGCAGGACGAAGGAACGGTGAAAAATGATCAAGGACAAGTGGCCAATGCGCAGGTAAATCTGGCCTACACCCACATAACCTCACCGATTGACGGCCGAGTTGGTTTGCGGCTCGTGGATCCGGGGAACATGGTGCAGGCGAACGGCACCACTCCGCTGGTAGTCGTCACCCAGCTTGCACCGATCACCGTGATTTTTAGCGTAGCAGAGGACTACCTTACCCAGATTCAGCAGCAGACGCGCAATGGCAACAAACTATCAGTCGATGCTTACGACCGGACGCAGCAGACAAAAATCGCGGAAGGAACCCTACTGACGATCGATAATCAAATCGACACGACGACCGGGACCGTCAAGCTAAGGGCGGACTTCCCGAATAAGGACGGAGCGCTATTTCCGAACCAGTTCGTAAATATCAGGCTCCTAGTCACTACTCAACACCACGTTACATTGATTCCCACTTCCGGTATTCAGAGGAACGCTCAGGGAGCGTTCGTGTACCTCATCCAAGACCAGAAGGCGACGCTGCGCACAGTCAAAGTTGGCACCACGGACGGCAACACCACTGCGATCGAGGGGATTAACCCGGGAGACGTGGTTGCCGTGAATGGCTTTGATAAGTTGCAGGATGGCGTTCCGGTGAGAATTCAAAAGCCAGCCGCGAATGGCGGCGCAAACGCGAACCCCGGCGGGGGCGGCGGGCAAACTCCGTGAATCCGTCGCGTCCGTTCATTCTCAGGCCTGTCGCAACGTCTCTGTTAATGGCAGCGATTTTGCTCACCGGATTCGTGGCGTTTCTGCAATTACCTGTGTCGGCGCTTCCTGAAGTGGATTACCCCACCATTCAAATCATCACGTTTTATCCCGGAGCGAGTCCCGACGTGGTTGCGTCGGCGGTTACCGCACCTCTGGAGCGGCAGTTCGGTCAAGTTCCGGGGCTGAACCAGATGACCTCGACTAGCTCTGACGGTAGCTCAGTGATTGTGTTGCAGTTTTCGCTCGACCTGAGTATCGACGTGGCGGAGCAAGAGGTGCAGCAGGCGATCAACTCCGCGCAGACGTATCTTCCTGCGGACCTCCCGACGCCACCTCTTTACAGCAAAACAAATCCGGCAGACACACCGATTCTGACGCTGGCTTTGACCTCGGATACAGTGCCCCTTTCCCAGGTGGAAGACCTAGCAGACACACGTTTGGTGCAAAAGATTTCGCAGCTTCCGGGGGTTGGGCTTGTGAGCATCAGCGGCGGGCAAAAGCCGGCCGTCAGGATTCAGGTGAATCCCACTGCGCTTTCGCATTATGGGATCAATCTAGAGGACGTTCGGACTGCCATTCAGCAAACCAGCCTCGATCTTGCGAAGGGGAATTTTGATGGTCCCCGCCAGGATTACCAGATTCAGGCCAACGATCAGCTTTTGACTAGCAAGGACTTCAAGCCGGTGGTTATCGCGTATCGCAACGGCGCGCCGGTGTTTTTGTCCGATGTGGCCAACATTATCGATAGCGCCGAGAACGTGAGACAGGCAGCATGGATGAACACCACGCCAGCAGTGATCGTGAACATCCAACGTCAGCCGGGCGCGAATATTATTCAGGTGGTTGACCGCATCACGAAGCTGATGCCAGTGTTGCAGCAGACGCTTCCAGCTTCCGTGAAAGTCTCAGTCTTAACCGATCGCACCGTCACGATTCGCGCATCAGTGAAGGACGTTGAGTTCGAATTGATGCTCACTATCGCGCTCGTGGTAATGGTGATCTTCCTCTTTTTGCGAAGCCTTTCTGCCACGGTCATTCCCAGCATCGCCGTGCCTGTCTCGCTTGTGGGCACCTTCGGCGTGATGTATCTCGCGGGCTACAGCCTGAATAACCTCACGCTCATGGCCTTAACGATTGCCACTGGCTTCGTGGTGGACGATGCGATCGTAATGATTGAGAACATCGTTCGTTTTCTTGAGGAGGGCGATACTCCGCTCGAAGCAGCGTTGAAGGGGTCCGAACAGATTGGATTTACGATCGTTTCGCTCACTATTTCTTTGATCGCGGTTTTGATACCCCTTCTTTTCATGGGTGACATTGTCGGCCGGCTTTTCCGGGAGTTTGCGATCACGCTGAGCGTCACAATCCTAGTTTCTGCTGTCGTCTCGCTGACCCTGACACCGATGATGTGCGCGAAGCTATTGCGGCACAAAGCGGATTCGCAACGGGGCCACTTTTACGAGGCCTCCGAGCGAGCTTTTCAGCGTGTGATTGATTTTTATGGTCGGACCCTTCAGTGGGTTTTGCAACGCCAAACGGCGACGCTCTTCGTGGCGCTGGGCACTCTGATTCTTACCATCGTGCTCTACATCTTGATTCCCAAGGGTTTTTTCCCCGTTCAAGACACCGGAATTATTCAGGGGATTTCGGAAGCATCACAATCGATTTCGTTTGACGCGATGTCTCAACGCCAGCAGGAACTCGCTCGCGTGATTCTCAAGGATCCGGCGGTCGAAAGCCTTTCGTCGTTCATCGGTGTCGACGGCACAAATACGACGCTTAACAGCGGCCGGATTCAAATCAACTTGAAGCCTTTGGAAGAGCGAAAAATCAATGCCTCGGATGTGATCCGCAGGCTTCAACCGGAACTGGACAAGGTGGATGGAATCACTTTGTACATGCAGCCCGTTCAGGACTTGACGGTGGAAGATCGCGTCAGCCGGACTCAATTTCAATACACGCTCGAAGATCCAGATCCAAACGAATTGAACCGATGGACCCAGCGCTTTGTCGACAAGCTGAAACAGCTGCCAGAACTGCGCGATGTTGCAACCGACCAGCAAACGTCCGGCCTGGCCGCATCGCTTGTGATCGATCGTCAGACAGCCTCTCGACTGGGAATCTCTCCGCAGATGATCGATCAGACGCTCTATGACGCGTTTGGCCAGCGCCAGGTGTCTACGCTTTATACGCAGCTCAACCAATACCACGTGGTGCTGGAAACAATGCCAGATTTCCAAAAGGATCCAGCGAAACTTCAAGATATTTACGTTCGCTCCGCGGCAACATCGCAGCCCGCGACCGGTTCATCGGTATCTTCGGGAAGTTCTGCTACACCGTCAAACTCTTCTTCGGGGGTGAATTCGAACGGGGTCGTCACCGTAGGGTCATCAAACAGCGCTTCAAATACCTCCGGGCCCACGGGAACCAATTCGACTGCGAATACCGGTTCGTCCAATCCGGCTGCTGTGACCGCACTCAACGGAGCGGCTGTACCGCTCAGTGCCTTCACCCATTTCGAGTCGCGAACTGCGCCGCTGTCCGTCAACCACCAGGGCCAATTTCCCGTCGTCACAATCTCCTTCAATCTCGCGCCGAATGCATCGCTGGGTGAAGCTACCAAGGCGATCGAGCAAGTGCAAAAGGAAATAAAAATGCCGCTCAGTGTCCAGTCTGCTTTTCAAGGCACAGCGGCGTCGTTTCAAGCCTCATTGGCAAACGAACCTCTTCTGATTCTGGCTGCCCTGATCACTGTGTATATCGTGCTGGGTGTCCTTTACGAAAGCTACATTCATCCAATCACGATTCTTTCCACGCTCCCATCCGCGGGAGTCGGTGCGATTCTCGCGCTGATGATCACGGGGCAAGAATTGAGCGTTGTCGCGTTAATCGGAATCATCCTGTTGATAGGCATCGTAAAGAAAAACGGCATCATGATGATTGACTTTGCGCTCGAAGCAGAGCGCAAAGAGGGCAAGGACTCTACCGAAGCAATTTATCAGGCCTGCCTGCTGCGTTTTCGGCCCATTATGATGACAACGATGGCCGCCCTTCTCGCGGGCCTGCCGCTAGCCCTCGGCAGCGGCATAGGAGCGGAACTGCGCCGACCCCTAGGCATTGCCATGGTCGGCGGACTAATTTTCAGCCAAATCTTGACGCTTTACACGACTCCAGTGATTTACATCTTCTTCGATCGGATTGCGATGCGCCTCAAAGGATCGCGCGCCAGCGCGACGAGCGGAGGTCCGGTTCCGGCGGAGCAGGTATGAGCCTATCGTCTCCATTCATTCGCCGACCTGTCGCGACGACACTCTTGACGGTCGCTGTCGCGCTCGCCGGAGCAGTGGCGTTCAATTTCCTGCCGGTCTCACCTCTCCCGCAGGTTGATTTTCCGACCATTTCCGTGGGCGCTTCGCTGCCGGGAGCGAGTCCTGAGATCATGGCCTCGTCCGTCGCAACGCCATTAGAGCGCCAGTTTGGTCGGATTGCCGGTGTGACGGAAATGACCTCGTCGAGCTTTCTTGGCACGACGAGCATCACGCTTCAGTTCGATCTTAATCGCGACATCAATGGCGCCGCCAGGGACGTCCAGGCGGCAATAAACGCTGCGCGTAGCTATCTCCCGACCAATCTTCCGAGCAATCCGACCTACCGAAAAGTGAATCCGGCTGATGCGCCAATCATGATTATCGCTTTGACCTCGGATGTGTACGATCGCGGCCCTCTGTATGACGCGGCTTCGACAATCATGTCGCAAAAGCTCTCGCAGATTCAGGGCGTAGGACAAGTAACCGTAGGTGGAAGCTCATTGCCCTCCGTGCGAGTGGAACTGAACCCCGTGCAATTGAACGGTTATGGTCTCGGTGTACAAGACGTTCAAAAAATGCTGAGCGTTCAGAACGCCAATCTGCCAAAGGGCCAGATTTCGAACGGCGATACGACGGCGGACATCATCACAAACGACCAGTTGCTCAAGGCCGATTACTATAAGCCGCTCATCGTCGGCTACCACAAAGGCGCTGCGATTAAGCTTTCCGATGTCGCGGATGTGCAGGATTCCGTCGAAAATATTCGCGCCGCCGGGTACGTAAACGGCAAACCCAGCGTGCTGGTGATTATTTCGCGTCAGCCGGGCGCAAATATCATAGATACCGTGGATCGTATTTACTCGGAACTTCCTTCTCTGAAAGCTTCGATTCCATCTGCCATCAATCTGACCGTTGTTCTCGACCGAACGACGACAATTCGAGCGTCAGTAAAAGACGTCGAGAAAACGCTTGCTCTTTCAGTCGCCCTGGTAATCCTGGTGGTGTTTTTCTTCCTCCGAAACGTTCGCGCCACGATAATTCCGAGTGTGGCCGTGCCGGTGTCTCTTATCGGAACCTTCGGCATCATGTACCTTTGCCACTACAGCCTCGATAATCTCTCGCTGATGGCTCTCACCATCTCGACTGGCTTCGTGGTGGACGATG
>Ga0209579_10001767_pt1 | contig 17388 bp, 9 predicted proteins | sample Coa_R1_2_FD_187152 | JGI IMG/M metagenome (GOLD analysis project Ga0209579, IMG submission 187152) | Surface soil microbial communities from Centralia Pennsylvania, which are recovering from an underground coalmine fire - Coalmine... | ecosystem: Environmental > Terrestrial > Soil > Unclassified... | reverse complement strand
TATTCACCTCAGAGAAGTTATTCATAAAGTTCAATGGATTTTGTATCTCATGCGCAATTCCGGCGGTGAGCTCTCCAAGAGAAGCCATTTTCTCAGACTGAACCAGCTGGGCCTGTGCACTTCGCAGTTCATAAAGAGCCGACTCCGCTTTGACACGCTGGTGATCTATTTCTTTTTTTTGGGACTCGAGAGTCCTGTTTGCCATCAATTTTTGCAGGTTATTTCTATACAGAATGAAGATGATCAGCATAAAAATTCCAACTGTTGCAAGCAGCGAGTAAAACCTGATCTTGTTCAGGTATCTTTCTTTGGCTTCTTGAATTTCCCTTTGAATGTCTTTTTGCCTTTGGCCCTCGTCAAAATTCAGGACCTGGATCCTGAGGAGTTTTGACTGATTAAAGATGGTATCTTTTGCAGCTACAAAGATTTTCATGTATTTTAATGCGCTGTCAGATTTCCCCAACTGTTCATAAGATTGAGCCACGAGCCCTGCTGCATCTACAGCATGTTCTCCAAACTGGTGATTTTGGCAAGATTGATAAGCGATCTCCGCATAATAAATACAGGAATCCAATTTTCCGATATTTTTATAAAATCGTGCAAAATTATTAAAGATGCGCACTCGCAATAGCGGGGCATTGAATTTTTTATCTGCTTCTATTCCACGCAGAAAATAATATCGCGCAAGGTTGTTATTTCCCATTCTGGCATACACATTTGCGACGAATGTTGATGTTACGGAAACTTGTGACTGGCCGCGCGCAGGTGCGTTTAATGAAATATCGTAAGCTTTTTTAGCATATAGCAAGGCAGAATCCAGGTGGTTTTGTTGCGTATATATAAGGGATATTTGGCCGTATGGACTCCAGTATGCCTTTTCCTTAGATAGGTTTGCCTGTTCAAATAATACAATTGATTCTCGGTCTTCTTGAAGAGATAGTGTATCAAAATGGTTTCTGAAATTTATTAGTGCCATCATACCATAACTTATCGCCATGCTTTCCGGTTTTCGATGCTTTAATTGCTCCGCAATTTTGAGACTTTTTAGCGCGTTGTTAAGAGCTTCCGCATAGTTGCTGGAATAATTCAAGGCATGAGCCATCCGTACATATCCTGCATAGCTTCCATCTGGATAATTTATTTTTTCAGAAAGCTCGATGGCTTTTTCTAAATAATATACTGCACTGTCCTGGCGAATAAACAAATAATATTCGCCCAGGGAATTCAAACAATCGACTTTGGAAACATCGTTGCTAGAAATCTTTAGCTGGTTCAAGACGCTATCTACAAAATCTTCATGCGTAAAAGCTCCGCTATTATATATCTGAGGATAAGCAAAGAAAATATTTAGTACAAAGACAAAAAGGTGAAGTGAGTTCTTCATTTGAGAAGGTTCAAATGCGAAAATATAGAAAAATCATACTGATCTCTCTGTTTTTTTTAGTGATTGAACTCTCCGCCGCCCCTTCAAAGTCAATGTTATGAATTTTATTTGCTGATTAAAAGATGAAGAATTCAGCAGTCTCTGCCGGCATCGAGATCATTTAGGATATTTTATACATTGCCAAATACAAGACGCTATCCTGCTCCTGTAGCTCAGTTCCACTTTTAATATTTTCAGAACCACCACGAACAAAGGATTTAAAGCCCGGATAATTTGCGCAAACCTCGATCCATGTCTATAACCTGTATCACAACATTATTATTAATCTTTTTTAGTACTTACTGAAACAGGTAGATGATATCCGTGAATTTATTGTTCACTTTTTTCAGCAACGGTGTAAAGCGTTATTAAATAAATTAATTAACACACGAACCATACCTTGTTATATGAGAGGAATTTTATCAATGCTTTCATCAAAATTTGTTTTTAGGCAGCATTAAAAGATTTGTCTTTTGCACGAAGCCCATGGTACTTAATCTCAGGCATAAATTTTACAGGTTCTTTTTGATCTGAGCCCGACCGCGAGCAATTTGCTAAGATTCATTTCGTTACTTAAACTGTTACTCACAAAATCATTCAGTTCTCAAACTTTTCACGGGGTTTGCTATTGCTGCTTTGATGGATTGAACACTGATGGTGATTAAAGCAATAAGTATGGAAGAAATTCCTGCAGCTAAAAATATCCACCAGCTTATCTCAATCCGATAGTTTTTATAATTCTGCAACCAGCTATTCATCATCCACCATGAAACAGGAAACGCAACAACGCATGAGATTAAAACCAACTGCAAAAAATCTTTGGATAATAATGTTGTAATGTTAGCAACACTAGCACCTAATACTTTCCTTACACCAATTTCTTTTATTCTGCGTTCTGCCGTGTATGCTGCTAACCCAAATAGCCCCAAACATGAAATGATAATTGCTAATGTTGCGAATACCCTCGAAAGTTTGCTTATCAATTGTTCATTTTCAAACATCGCATTGAACTGGTCATCAACAAAATGATAGGTGAAAGGGTATGACGGATTATCTTTTTTTATCACTGCTTCAATTTGTTTGATAGCAGTTTCAATATTGGCATTTGATTTTAAGCGTACATACATGTTTGATGCATCAGGGTTATTTACGCAAAAAAACATAACAGGATCAGGTTTGCCATACATATCGCCATATACGTAATCATTTACTACGCCAACAACATTTACAAGAGTGGCACTTGTATCCCCATCCCAATGAAGTGTTTTGCCTATTGCACTATTGTTACCCATTAATTTTTCTAATGAATTTGTAATCAAAACATTTATTTTCTTTGACTGGACACTATCTGATTCTACAAAATCTCTTCCTTCTAAAATTTTTATGCCGGATGTTTTCATATAACCGGGCGAAGCAAATCGGGTAGAGATTAATATTTCATTGTTGGTTTTTTTCCCCTCCCAATCCAAACTCCCTGTATTATTTCCACCGTACAACGTATTGTAATTTGAAGTAGCAAGATTCTCAATCAAACCTGTATTAACTAAATCTTGTTGAATAGCTTCATAATTTTTTGTCATTTCACTGTTCATATCAATGTCTAACAAATTATTTTTATTGAAGCCAAGATCTCTGCTTTTTACATGTTCTATCTGCTGATAAATAACAATCGTGCTTATGATGAGGATGATAGATATGCTAAATTGTAATACCACCAAACCCTTTCTTATAATAGCAGCACTGCTGCCTTTCATATTCACCCCTTTTAAAACAAATACAGGATTGAAGGATGATAAATACAAAGACGGATAACTGCCTGCAAACAATCCGCAGATAAGGACAATGATGATTAATGCTACTAAGTGGAGCGGATTATTTAAACCCAATACAAGGTTTTTTTGAACCAATAAATTAAATACAGGCAACAAAAGTGTCATCATAATTACAGCAAATATTGCCGATAATGCGGCCATAAATATTGCTTCGCCGATAAACTGAAAAATGAGCATTTTTTTCCCAGAGCCCAACACTTTTCTTACACCAACTTCTCTTGCACGTTTCTCACTGCGCGCAGTTGAGAGATTCATAAAATTGATGCAGGCAATCAATAAAATAATCCATGCAATAATAGAAAACAGTCGCACATACGTTATTTTCCCGCCGCCGGTTTGCACACCATTTTCAAAGTTATCCCGCAAATGCCAATCGGTTGCTGCAAATAAAAAAGGTCTCACAAGGGATCTTGGTTCGCGCTTTTGTATAAAAGTGTAGAGCAAGTTATTTACGGATGCAGCGCTAACGCCGGATCTTAATTCAACATAAGTATCAATATCGTTATTGCCCCAGGCTTGCGCCCACGATTTATTTTCATTATACCAGATTTGAAAAGGTGCAACCCATTCAAACTGCACAGTTGAATTATGTGGAATATCTTTTATTACTCCTGTAATAACATAATTTTGTTTATTGTCTACACGTACTGTTTTTCCGATTATATTTTTCTCATCACCAAAAAATTTTTTCGCGGTTGATTCAGTGACAACCATTGAATACGATTCTTTAAACGCATTTTTTGCATTTCCCTCCACAAACGGAAATGTAAACATGTTAAACAAAGATGCATCTGCATAATTGGGGAACGTATACAGCGATTTGCTTCCAACCGTTGTAAGCGCTGAGTTTGACCCTATGATGCGGCAGGTGGTTGCTATGCCAGGAATTTCCTGCATCATGGCAGGAGCCATCGGAGCGGGTGTGGAACCAAACGTGGCAACGTATGTATCATACTTCTGATTTTCTTTTATGCGGTACAATTTGTCTTTTTTTATGTTGAATTGATCCCAGTTCAATTCATCATCCACCCATAAAAAAATAAAACCTGCGCAGGCAATACCAATTGCCAAACCAAAAATGTTGAGAAAACTGTAAGCTTTATTCTTCCACAAATTGCGGATTGTTGTCTTAAAATAATTTCTTAGCATATTGAAGAGATTATTTTTTCTCAACAACAAAAAGACCAAAATCGTTTTTGATTGTTGTTTAACGTATTAAGTAAAAACCAGCGAAATGAATTGCCCGTTTTTGATACATATGTTGTTCGTAAATGGGCATTTCATAGTAACCCTTCATCCTTAAAAACTCAAATAATCCTCGGGGGTAACAATCAAATGATCAAACAAAGTAATCTCCATAAACTTGCAAGCCTGCTTTAATTGTTCTGTTAAATCCATACCTGAATTGGAAGGATTCAATTCTCCTGACGGGTAAATATGCCAATTATAATTCCGGTAGAAAAAATTTAATCGCAGTGCTAAGAACAATCCGTGTATCCATCATCGTTGATGTAATGCCACCTGATGATATTTTATACTCGCTTATTGTACGATTGCCACCATTAAAAAACAAAACAGCACTTTCTTTTTTTATATTCATGGCATCTTCATCAAGCAAAAATCAGGAATTGCCTGTAGGCATCATGTGCAGAGATTGACGCTTTCCTTATAGTTCTGCTCGTCTCTAAATGGCTCCGGCAAACAGTACCCGTCAGGAATCAAAATGCACAATTGGCAAAATCAAATTATTAATTTATTTTTCAATCTAGCCATTACGATAACCCAGCTTAATTTTTCCATATGAATTTAACTATTCGTTCCGGGCAGGCAGAAGATGCCGAGGCATGCGGAGACATTTGTTACCGGGCATTTAAAGTCATTGCACAGAAGCATCATTTCCCTCCGGATCTTCCAGATACTGAAACGGCTGTTGGGCTAATGAGCTATTTTTTTGCGAACGCAGCGGCATATTCCGTGGTAGCTGAATTAGAAGGGCAAATCGTAGGAAGCAACTTTCTTTGGGAAAATTCCTTTATTGCAGGTGTGGGCCCAATAACAGTGGAGCCAAGTTGTCAGAATGCTGCCGTAGGGAGAAAGCTGATGGAGCGGGTTCTTCAACGGGCAGAAGAACTCAAACTTGCAGGCGTACGATTAGTACAGGCTGCTTATCATAACCGGTCATTATCACTCTACACCAAACTAGGATTCGATGTACGGGAGCCGCTTTCCGTCATGCAGGGAGCTGCACCCGGCGTCAATTTTCCTGGTTACCAGGTTCGCCTGGCAAATGAAGCAGATCTGGATTCCTGTAACCAGCTATGTTTTAAAATTCATGGTCATGACCGAACGCATGAACTGCTTGGTGCTATCAGAGCAGGAACATCCTCTGTTGTTGAACATGGTGGAACGATTACCGGCTATACGACTCAGGTTGGTTTCTTCGGGCATACCATTGCAGCTACAAATACAGGACTAAAAGCATTGATCGGCGCAGCCGCTAACTTTTCGGGCCCGGGATTTTTACTTCCTTCGCGTAATGCAGAAGTGCTACGCTGGTGTTTACAGAATGGACTGCGTATTATTCAGCCGATGACATTAATGAGTAAGGGTTTATATAACAACCCAGCAGGCGCTTTTTTGCCTTCCGTTCTTTATTAAATATTTCAACAGGAATAGGCCAATTAGCTTATTCAGATTCGTATAGATGTCTTCAAATATGGGAGCAAACTTTGTCAGGATGATCAGTTACTTCCATAACTCTGAATGAATAATTTTGATCATCACAAATTTATTGGCAGGTGAATCAAAAACTCTGTATATTCTCCTTCTATGGTATTTACTTTAATCTCCCCACCATGCGCTTTCACAATATCGTAGCTTAATGATAATCCCAATCCCGTTCCTTGTCCTGTTGGTTTTGTAGTAAAGAAAGGTTGAAATATCTTGTCCACTATTTTTTGTGGAATCCCGTTTCCATTATCCATAACCGTTAGCACAATCTTATCATTTAGCTTCTTTGTACTTACTGAAATATTTGGTTCGTAGCCAGCAGTTGCCGATTTCATTTTTTCACTGACCTCATAAAAAGCATTGTTATAAATATTTAAGAGTACTCTTCCGATATCTTGTGGAATGACAGTTATTTTTTGTAAGTTGGATTCAAAATTGCAATTCATTTCGATGTGGAAATCTCTATTTTTGACTTTATAAGCGTGATAAGACATTCTCAAATATTCATCAGCAAGAGCGTTAATGTTTGTTAATGCTTTTTGACCTGTAGTAGTCCTCGAATGCTGCAACATCCCTTTTACAATTGCATCAGCCCGTTTTCCATGATTGACTATTTTCTCTTCATTATTTATTAGGCTATTTATAATTTCATCTTGCAGTTTTTCATCTCTTTCAACGTTCGGCTTTAAGCGCTCGGTTTTCAGCTCTTCAAGCATTTCTTTGTTTATTTCACTGAAATTATTAACGAAATTCAAGGGGTTTTGTATTTCATGTGCAATGCCCGAGGTAAGCTCACCCAAAGAAGCCATTTTCTCAGATTGGATGAGTTGAGACTGTGTGGCCTTCAGATTATCCATGGACTGTTTCAGCTGAGAGGTCCGCAGATTCACTTTTTCTTCCAGCAAAATATTTTCTCTCTTTAATTGGATTGATCGGTATCTAACAAATGACCAGATGGTTGTTAGAAGAACCAGCACATACAACGCATACGCCCACCAGGTTTGCCACCAAGGTGGTCTTATCTCAAAAGCAATCATTTTTTGCGGGTCAGACCATATCCCGGATGCGTTGGCCGATTTCAGGTAAAATTCATAATGACCCGGCAACAAATGGGAATATCGGGCGACACGGCCTGTTCCAGCCGATACCCAGTTGCCATCTGCCCCCTTTAGAAAATAGGCATATTGATTAAGGGAAGGCCTGTCATAATGAACTCCAACATAATCAATCTCCAGATCATTCTGGTCATGACTGAATGTTAACATATTGTTCATGGACTCTCTAAAAGATATTACTCCGTTGCCATTTTTCAAATAGGTGATGTGCAGAATAGGTTTTGATGAATCTGGAGAAATGTCCGACGCTTTGAATAAACAAAGGCCACTGTTGGTTGCTACCGCGAATTCGCCAGATGATGCAACAAGAGCAGCATATCCCCACCCCTTGTCAAAATACTCGTCCCGCTTATGTGGTGTAACATACTCATCCAGATCTTTGCTTATACGGATGGCCCCTGAATTGGTATTGATAAATGCCGATCCTAGATCCGTTAGGACCAAGATCGTATTTACAGAAGGAACTACTTTTTGGACGAAATTGGAAGGCATCCCATCCTTTCTCGTCCAAGATTGAAATTTTCCGGTGGCAGGGTCCAGCCTGACCACTCCGTTGTCATAAGTCCCTAACCATATAAACCCTCGGGCGTCCTCGCATATCGAAAAGACATCGTATCGTCCGGGTAAGAATTTCCTGATAAAAATCGCCTTCTTTAATTTATTGTCCCACCGGTAGAGGTGCAGACCCTCGAAAGCAGGAGCCAGCCAAATATACCCATCATGACCAAAATATATATTTCGGAAGCGGCCATCAAAATTTCCGCTGGAGTCAAAAGGGACAAAGCGAAATTGAGTTCCATCAAAGAAAAGGTAATTTTTGTTTGGGGTGTAATTTGCACCCGCTTTTGGATCAACAGCCCAGAAGTTGCCGAAAGAATCTTTTCCGAATAAGAGGAGGGAATCAGGGACAAATAGCGTACTGGTTTTTAGAACAGATAGTTTCAGATCAAAGGTCCTAATTTGCTTTTTCAAGACGCACACAAACGCATTAGCTGTTGGATCATAAAATATATTCTTTACCGAATCATTGGCCTTAAGCGGTAAATTCCTGAATTGCTTGTCTACCACATTATAAAGTAAAAGATGCTTACCTTTTTCGTTTATCAAAACATTCCCATGCACGTCTTCACAGATCTTTAAAGTACCTAGTTCCGTTTTGACATCTCCAGGTAGCGGCAAAATTTTAATAGGGGACGGCTCCAATTTGATCTTGAATAGACCAAATTGTCTTGATCCCACCCAAATGTACCCTGTATGGTCTTTGTAAACGGACCAAATCTGGTCAAAAGACGGCTTTCCCGACACCTGGCTTTCGGGGGGAGCAAGATCAAGTCGCTTGAAAGTTGAAGTCTCATTCCCTTCTTCAGCGGTATAGAGACCGTTGCCACCCTCATTGAAAGTTCCATACCAGATGATACCTCTGCCGTCTTTTGCCAGGCTATGATACATAGAGGCAAACAGATTTTTATTTGTCGAATCCCTCAATGAGATTGTGCGAAATGTTCCTTTCACATAGTCGTAAAAAACCCACCCCAGCCCATTTTCTTTTCTAACACTATCGAATTTTATTCCGGTAATTAAAAGCTGACTGGATCCTGCCTTAATGGCGTTAATTCCGAAATTAAGAATAGAGTCCAGTGAGATATTTACAATACTTAATTTCTCCTGGCTATAAGATGAAGGATTAAGCCTTTCCAGTCCTGCAGGTGTGAGAATCCATATCACATTCCCGGAATCCTTGGCCATACTTAAGACTTCGTCATTGACAAGTGATTGGACGTCAAGTTCATTTTTGATTAACTCGGACATCGTATCGGTAAAAGAGGGATTAAGTTGGAACAGTTGAATTCCCCATAAGTTAGGCCTGTCCGGTGGACTAAGATTCCAGCTGTTCCAAGCATGGGCGGCATTGGTTTGATAAGCCACTTTATATTTTCCGGGGGGGAGTCGGATAATATCCAATTGCAGCATGTTTCTGGCATCACCCCCCGCATCAAAATCTTTTGTCTGCTCCTGCTTCCAGATAACTCTGCCATGGTCATCCTCAATCCATCCATAGTCGTTCATGACTCTAGGAAATACATTAGCCTCTCCCATGCTAATTATCAAATAACGGGAAGTATCACTGAGCTCAATAACCTGCTTCATGCTCTGGGAATTACCGACGCGGATAAGGCTAACCAGAGGCTTTTCGTGGTCAATAATCCGGTTGAAATGATTCAAGAGTCTGCCAGTCAATCGCCTGGTGTATTGCTTAATCGTCACCTTACCCTCTTTAAAGAAAATGCCATTCAGGCCGCTGTTCGTGCCTAACCAGATATTCCCGTTGGAGTCTTCCTCCACTCCTGTGACAAAATTGCCTGAGATGTCGCGATCATGGTCACCCCGATAATATCGAGTGAATTTTTCGGTTCTGGGATCGAAACTAAGGGCACCTGCATCCTCAGTTGCCATCCATAAAAGGCCTCTCGAATCTTCTAAAAGCCCGCTTTCAAATTGGAAATATAGGTCAGGAAACTGATCGCGCGGGGAATACGTTTTGAACTCATAGCCGTCAAATCGAACCAGGTCATAGGGGGTAGTCAGCCAGATATAGCCACTTCGGTCCTGCGTAATATCGTCGACTATGTCTTGGGGCAGCCCTTCTGACTTGCCATAATTCTCAACCCAATAATTCCGGGCGAGGTATTTTTTTTGAGCTTTTGAAATATCGGATCGAAACAATGCGGCAGCGAAAACCAGAAAGAAAATGATGACCGTTGGCACCTTTTTTCTAAAATTGATATGGTTCGATTTCACTACTTCAATTTGCTACAAATGTTACTGATAATTCCTGATAAAAATCATCATCAGCGGTGAAATTTATGAGGACTGATAGATAAACGAAGCTTTTTATCTGGTGATTTGACGCATGAATTGCCTTGTTCTATCATAGCAGGAATATCCTCTTTGTTGAGCGTAGCGGAACGGTTACCGGAAGAAACTTATAGTTGTATTGGAGCTAAAATCCGGATTGCATGAAATGTTTGATGGCCGTAGGTTGTAAGAAATCAGGATTCTATACCAAAATAGAATCGTGTTGCCTTAAACAGTACCTTCTTTTGACTTGAATTAACTGTAAGTATTATGTAAAATAGTAAACCATCCTGTGAACACTAAGTTTGGAAAACTTGTAACGAGAATGGGAAAATTACCGAACTCATTAAGCAATGATTTTATGGCATTCTCTAATTTCTGAGGTTCATATTTATGAAATCCCAAATTGAACCCAGGGTGGGAGTTGAACCCTCGGCCTCGGGTTTATGAAATCCGATTATTTATTCTCGTGAAGTTTATTTTTGTTGCCGAATTTGCTATTCAAAAGAAATCATTCCGTTCTCAAACGTTTTGCGGAGTTTCCTATGGCTGCTTTAATTATCCAGATCACTGACATTGTATAATATCAAATACCATAAATTACTTTTACAAAATCAATTCCTTAGATCAAAATCCTCTGGATTATATTATTTTTTAGTTATTTGATCGAGAATATCTTGTGCTAGATTTTGCAAATCCTGCCCTTGCAAATTGGTGAAACAGATAACGCCAATGTTTTTTTCTCGAATTAAAATACATTCACTGCTATGGCGCGGCGAATTTCCGCCTTTTTCTATTTGAATTCCCCTCGCAGTAGGCTCAATAAACCAACCTAAACCGGATTCTTCGTCAGCAATTCCGAGTTGAGTGGTCTGCTTATGAGATAATTTTACAGCTGAATTAGTTTCCTTTATATTTTGCACAATATAGAGGAGCATGTCACGAGCCGTGGAATGAATTCCTCCGAGTTCAAAGGTCGGGCCGTAGTTCCAATGCCTTTCACCACCATCGGCGCCATATCCTTTTGCAAAGCGGAGTGTATCGGTTTCAGACGAGATGGTAACCCTCGTGTCTGTCATGCCCATGGGACCTGCGATGAATTTCTGAATGAGATTCGCGTAGCTCATGTTATATATACGTTCCAGTATGGCAGCCAAAAGCTCTACTGCGGAGCTCGAATATTGATATTTAGTACCTGGAATAAAATCAGGATTCACGTTGTGGAAATCTTCCAGAAATTCAGCCACGGTATATTTTGCTGCGAATAAACGCTTTTCTACCTCGGTCATATTACGCGTGTCAGGCGGAATATCGGATAGTCCGGAAGTATAGTCGGCAAGATCTACCAGCCTGATTGGATGACTTTCATAGGCTAAATTTGGGTAATCGCCATTGAGCCATTTGCGGATATCATCCGCTAAATTGACTTTTTTGTCGATAACTGCCTGTGCAAGGAGTATCCCGGTAAAAGATTTTGTGATTGACCCTAAATCATATATTGTCCGGTTTGTGGGAAGTATGTTTTTTTCCTGTTCTACAGTGCCGTAATTATAGAGGTACGTCTTACCGTTATCGAAAATGCCAATAGACATACCCGGGACCGAATTTATTATCATAAACCGGGTTGCTACGTTATTTACGCCGGAGTCAATTACAGTTTTTAACGGGTTATCTGTTTGTACGGCGTTTAACTCAGCAGGTGAAATAAAAAAATTGAAATTGATATCATCAAACGTCTGAGCGGATGGATTGGCCAACCCGGCAATCAAGGTTTTTTTCACCCCTACCCATTGGAAAAATAAATAATTGCCTGTGCGCTCTGAAGGTTTCGAAGATTTGATCAAGCCGCTTCTTGCTTTCAGGTAGTTAAGATAGGACTCAAAATCTCCAAATGGAGATTTTTTTTTCCAGTCATTGTTTCCTAATTGCCAAATGCCTTTAAGATCCCCTCTATTGTATCGCGCGATTAGAGTATCATCAAGTTGCTCCTGCATTGTCAGGCCATTTTCCTGTGCGCGTAGCCCGAAGCAGATTAATAGAAGAAAGGACAATGTCAATGATTGGCTTCTTTTCATTACGGATGATTTATATATTTTTGGCAAGTAGTCTTTACGAAATGAATGACCTGATTTACTCAAACCATTTTGTGTTAACTGATTTTCAATTCCGAACTAATCATTCTTTTATATAACTCGACTAATTACCTTTTTGAGTCCATTTATTCTTTCATTTATTATCGAACCCTTTTTATAATAGATCGTTGCAATTTTATTTGCCGGTGCAACAATCGCATATTCGTTACCTCCTTTGGCCTCATTGCGGCGGAAATAGCGATTGTCTGTAAGTATCATATCATGTGCGTATTTGAAAGGAAGAGGATTAGCTGTTTTTTGTGGAATGATTACGTCAGTGGTAGCGGTCCTGTCAAAAGTCAATTTCAAAAAGAAATTATACAACTTCACATGATTGCGCTCAAAGAGTTCTGTCATGGAAAGTAAATTTCCTTCCTTTACATTGAGCAATATGGATTCTTCTGTTAGTTCTTCCACGAGGTTTGAGCCTAATATATTGATTACTCAAGAAAGGTAAAATGGTTACAGCAAAAAATAAAATTAATGGCTTCCTTAAAAAGAAATAGAAAAGATTCTAATACCAGAGCAAATTACTTCTTAAGTGATGAGACAATAAAATTGACAGAGCGTAAATTCGTCAATAATAAAAAATGGCGCGGATGCATCAAGACCTGATACCATTACACGAGACGCCTCTGGTTATGGACCAAGAACACCGACAGTTGCAGAACCAAGGTTTGAAACGACTCGGTGAATGCGATTGCTTTCACGGTAAAAATTGTCGAAGTTGAAATCAAATTGCATGAAATAATATGATATCGGCACCACTATAACAAATGAAATGAATACGAGCATCACAAAATCTTTGATGCCGTTACCATTATCCTTAACCGTTAGTACAACTTTAGTTTTCATTTGCCTGGTACTCTTTCTCTAAATATTTTTTAATTCTCTCAACCTGGTCTTTTAAAATCTGGATTCTTTTTTTAGTTCCAATACTCAAACCTCTTATATTATTTATTTCCAATAGACAACTATTAAGGATGTTAGGATCCGCCGAACGAAGATGCAATATATCTTTAGGATTTATAATGGTATTGGTGCTATCAACTATTTTTGCAAAATCATTGGCGTTTAGCAGAGGCTCATATTTTTCTCTCAGAGATCTTCTGATGTTAACTGATTCATCAAACAAAAACTGCAGATTGCCTATTTCTTTATAATATACCGTCATGCTATCGGAAACATTTTTATCACGGATAAGCCTCATCCCGCCGGAGTTACGTAACTGAACAATTGTTCTGTCGTTTACATGCAAAAGCGACGCACCACTTCTTGTTATTCCTCTCAATTGCATATAAACTTGATTGGCGGGTTGGGTAATATTTATGTTATTAAGCAAAGCGAATAATGAATCTGCAATTTTTACTTCGTGGTCTAAGTTATTAATGGTTCTTTGCTGATCATTTTCATCCGCAGTCAAATCTTCATAAAATGATTTTATGTATTGCTGTTCACGTTCCAGATCAACAATGTGCTCCCGCCAGTTCTCAGCTAAAAACCCGCAGAACACAGCAAGAAACAACATAAAGAATTCAAACAAATAATGTTTCCATCCGTGACCGGGGGCATTATGCAGTTCTTGTGCGTGTGTTTCCATAAACAGTTTATAGTTTTAAGTTTGTGGTTTGTAGTTGTTTGGTGGTTAACGAACATCTTTTACTTATTTTATCCCGGCTATAAATCCTCAATCTCCTGCTGCTGACCTAATTCTTATCCAAATAATACTCTTTTCTTATTAATTGAATAAGTGAATCTGCAGATTCTTTTTGTTTTTCAGTAATGTTAGTAATATTACTCAGCGTAGTTTGATAATATAAAATGTCGTCATGGTATTTCGAAAAAAGTTCAGGTTCGTTTTTGTCGATGTATTTTCCCCGGGGTACCATCGCTTCTATTTTGTTTAAGGGAAGAAAAACAGTTATAAAATCTTTTTCAATGGCTTTAAATGCAGGACGGGCAAGACTCATGTTAAAAAGCTCTTTATTAGTCGCTTCATAAATATGATAGTAATTAAGGAGAAGATCGTAATTGTCTTTACAGGTCTCGACACCTTGCTCATATTGCAGAATTCCATTGGCAACTTTATAATTTTGTATTAGCCTGAAATTGCCGTTGTATTTTAACTGAGATATAGTAAGATCTGAAAAAAGTAAAGGCATGTACCAATATGTATTTACCAAAGAACAGATAAATAATTTGCGCTGATATATTGTATCATTTTGAGGGGTAGAAAGTAAATCCAGCAGCGTATCAAGACCTGAAAGTAAAAGACGATTTCCTTTTACTTCGGTATTGATATTTGAAGTGTCTTTTTGCAAATCTTCTATCATAGAATTCATGTATCCTTTTTCCTTGGCATCATCTGCTATGTGTTCTCTTATATTCTCTGCAAAAAAACCCATTGTTACCGCAAGAAATATCATTAAAAATTCAAGGAAATATTCTTTGAAGTTCTTCTTTTCTACCTGAGGATGATGATGTACTTCCATAACTAAAATTTGAAGTTTTTGGTTTTATGAATTTATTGGCAAATGAAGCACAAACTCTGTAAACTCTCCCTCTTTCGTCTCCACTTTAATTTCTCCGCCATGCGCTTTGATTGGATTGAGAAAATACAGACAGATTATCACTTTCAATCAGGTTTATTTAACATTAAAAGGTAAGGAAAAACTATTAATACCGCCGAAATCGGTTCACTTAAATATTTTCACAGAGTACCAATAAAACTAATTCATATGCCAGCATATAGTTATGTTCTCCAATGCTAAGCGTAATTGCTCCGCAAAATAATAGGCATTGACAGAGCGTTTGAGAAATGAATCTATATAGTTGCCCTTATTGGCGGAAGTATAAAGGTTGTACAGTTTCCACAAACTTATATTATTTGGCTATTCGTTACCGTTAGCATAAAGCTCCCTGCAAAAGAAGCTTATCTTTTTTATCAATGTACACTTCATCAGCAAACCACCATTTTTCTTTTTCTGATTCTTTTTTCTGAAGTTCTAACACACGAAATGGAGTGTGTCTTGTCCTAAAATAATTTACTTTGCTTTGATGATTTGCAGCAATACCTGGCGATGGAATTTTGGAATGGAGATTTTATCATCGATGCTTCATCACATTATTGATAATGGTCACAGAATCCTGATTGCCCCAACCAAATTGTGACTGGTCGACGGTCACACTCATCTGCGAAGAATCGAGTATAGTAAAAAATATTGGTCTTTGTGTATTAGGGGCAAAGTATCTGTAAAAGGGGTATAGCAACCGGAAGCGGGTGAAATAATAACTAGCAGCGGAAAAGTATTAATGTGCCAACCTCCGTCTATATAGGTGCTATCTTGGTAGACTTGCCAGGATGCTACAGTTTTTTTTACTCCGTTGCAATCTATAGAGATCACTGACCCATTGCTCTTATCAAAATAGTAATACTTAGATAGTATACAGGCATCCTGCTCTAAAACGGGTACTACTTTAAAAAAGGGAACAACCGGCCATCCGCTGGATGTATGAATAGTATCGAGAGCGGTGTAACTGGTGTCATAGTTCGCATAATAATAAGAGAAAGCCACCCAGGTATTCCCTGAATGGCTCTTAAGAGTTGTAGCGAGAGAGGGAGTTGAACCCTCGACCTCCGGGTTATGAATCCGACGCTCTTACCAACTGAGCTATCTCGCCAAAGGGCTGCAAAGATAAAAAAACCTAGCCGGAAATCAATGATATTGAAAGCTTGTTATTTGTAGCATTTTTTACTGCTAATGGAAGGAATTTCTTAAATTTCACACATGAAAAAATACTTTTTGCTTACCATCGTGATCCTGCCAATCTATTTTGCATCATCCGCGCAGGCGGGTCACGACAGTTCCTTTTATCAATCCTATAAAGGATCAATTATCACCCGCGTTTATTTTTCCAAAAAATACGATATTTTTAAATTGACTCCTCCAAATGGCTCTCCGGCCGCAATGACCTATCATGCCAATACCACGTTGAGTCTTGGTGCGGGAATAACGTATAAATCGCTATCATTCAGTTTTTCTAAAGAACTCACTTTTTTGAAATCGGAAGAACAAAAAGGGAAAACTGATGCTACCGATTTGCAATTGCATCTTTACAAACAAAAATGGACAATTGATGCACTTGCTGAATTTTACAAAGGCTATTATTTGCGACCAGAAGGGCTTGGAGCGCCGGACGGGCAAAGTTTTTATTTGCGTCCTGATTTGGGAGTGCAACTTGTCGGGCTTGCCGCTTATCGAGTTTTGAATGACCGCAAATTTTCTTATGGCGCCGGGCTTTCGCAAAATGCATGGCAAAAAAAATCTGCCGGCTCTTTCCTGATCGGCGGCGAAGCTTTTTACGTAGCTACAAATGCCGACAGTTCATTTGTTCCATCTAAAGTAGACTCTCAATTTGCAACGCACAATCTCCGTAAACTTCATTTGTTTGAATTCGGTCCTGGTGTAGGATATGCATATACGTTGGTCGTACAGGAGCATTTTTTTTTACTTGCTTCGGCAAATATTGACTTCAATGTGCATTTTGCGCGCGAAATCGGCAATAGTATAACAGATGATAAAATAGGATTCACGCCCAATTTTATTTTTCGATTGGGTGCCGGATACAACCTCAGCAGATGGGGAGTTAGCCTTACGTGGTTGTGGAGCTCTATCAATGCCTCCGGTCAGTTTTCGGATTATAAATATAATGTCACTACTGGCAATTACCGTTTGGTCTATTTCAGAAGAATTGCACTAAATCGCAGGATGAAAAGGATTCTCAGACCTGATCAATAAGGCGAAAAACCATAGCAATCGTTGAGCATTGGATCACGATTAAAAACAACAGCCTTATCCACTTGTTTTTAACTCTCTCCCAGGCAACATAAGGCAAAAATATTTCCCCAAGTCTTTTTTCTTTTAAATAAATTTGATTGATTTTTGTAGATGCTTTTTAGATCATTGCACCGCCATTTGTAAACCCACAAATCATGAAAATTTCACTTTTTCTTTTTGGTATTATTTTGTTCTCTTCATTTTCCGGTCATAGTCAGCAGATAACCCCCGCAGATCTTGTCGGCACATGGGATCAAAGCGGTCTTGATAAACACGTTCCATCCATGATATTTGTTGATAGTTCGAGGGTTGAGTTTTCCTATAAAGGACATTCGGGCACTTCAAAAAAATATTATTACATCATCAATAATATAAACTCCCCGGTTATTTTAACCGTTGATTACAAAGCCAACCACCGCAAGCACCGAAACGAATACTTGATTCAAATTATTGATAAAGACA
>Ga0209579_10001766_pt1 | contig 17397 bp, 18 predicted proteins | sample Coa_R1_2_FD_187152 | JGI IMG/M metagenome (GOLD analysis project Ga0209579, IMG submission 187152) | Surface soil microbial communities from Centralia Pennsylvania, which are recovering from an underground coalmine fire - Coalmine... | ecosystem: Environmental > Terrestrial > Soil >... | reverse complement strand
CGCACAAGGGTTTCTTCGCGGACGACGGCGAGCGCGTGACCATCGTCGAATTCGAGCACGCGGAAGGCCTGCGTGCCTGGCGTACCAATCCCGAGCACATCGCAGCGCAAAAGCTGGCTCGTCAGAAATACTACACCGAGTATCACGTCCAGGTGTGCACGCTCGATCGTGAATCGAAGTTCAAAGCGCCCGTGGACACCATGGTGGCGCAGGGTTGAACGGGGACCCGCCTCAGCGTCCCGGGACGCGCTGGACGCCGGCCGCCGCAGAGGGCTTGACCGCTGCCGGACGAAACCCCATTAACCGAGCATCGAAGGCAGGCATCGCGCAGGAACGAAGATGGAAAAGTTTACCGTGCTCGAGGGCGTCGCAGCGCCGCTGAAGATGATCAACATCGACACCGACATGATCATCCCCAAGCAATATCTGAAGACCGTCAAGCGCACGGGCCTCGGCAAGGGTCTTTTCGCCGAAAAGCGTTATCACGACGACGGCAAGGAAAATCCCGACTTCATCCTCAACAAATCGGCCTACCGCAAAGCCAAAATTCTTGTGGCGGGCGACAATTTCGGCTGCGGCTCCTCGCGCGAACACGCGCCGTGGGCGCTGCTCGATCACGGCATCCGATGCGTCATCTCCACCTCTTTCGGCGACATTTTCTACAACAACTGTTTCAAGAACGGCGTGCTGCCGATCAAGGTGTCGCCGGAAGATCTGGAAAAGCTGTTCGACGACGCCGACCGCGGCGCCAACGCGACACTCACCATCGATCTGGAGAGGCAGGAAATTCGCGGCCCGGACGGCGGCGTGGTCAAGTTCGACATTGAACCGCATCGCAAAAAGTGCCTGCTCGAAGGCCTCGACGATATCGGTCAGACGATGGTCAAGAACGATAAGATCGACGGTTTCGAGAAAAAGGCGAAGGGCGCGCGACCCTGGGTGTGAACACTTGTCGTTGCCGGACTTGGTCCGGCAATCCATGCTGATTTGACCTTTTGTGGATGGGTCACCGGGTCAAGCCCGGTGATGACACTTTAGAAATCATGACCCCAGCCATTTCCATCTCGCATCTGTCGAAGACCTACGCGACCGGGTTCCAGGCACTCAAGGACGTGAGCCTCGACATCCGCTCGGGCGAGATTTTCGCTCTGCTCGGTCCGAACGGTGCCGGCAAGACGACGCTGATCAACATCGTGTGCGGGATCGTCAAACCCTCGACGGGCACTGTGAAAGTCGACGGCCACGACATCATCTCCGACTACCGCGCCGCGCGCGCCTCGATCGGGTTGGTGCCGCAGGAATTGACCACCGACGCATTCGAGACGCCGCCGGCGACCATGCGGCTATCCCGCGGGCTGTTCGGCAAAGCCGCAAACCCCGCCGTCATCGAGAAAGTGCTCAAGGAGCTTTCGCTCTGGGACAAGAAGGATTCGCGGATCGTGACGCTCTCCGGCGGCATGAAGCGCCGGGTGCTCATCGCCAAGGCGCTGGCGCACGAGCCGCAGATACTCTTTCTCGACGAGCCGACCGCCGGGGTGGATGTGGAGCTGCGCAAGGACATGTGGCAGCTCGTGCGTTCATTGCGGGCATCGGGCGTGACCATCATCCTCACCACCCACTACATCGAGGAAGCCGAGGAGATGGCCGACCGAGTCGGCGTCATCAACAAGGGCGAGTTGATCGTGGTCGAGGATAAGGCCGCGCTGATGCGCAAGCTCGGCGGCAAACGGTTGACGCTGGAGTTGCGCGAGCCACTCACCGCGGTCCCGGCTGCGCTCGCCGCCCATAATCTGGTCCTGGCCGACGGCGGCAAGGAACTGATCTACACGTACGATACCAGGGCAGAGCGCACCGGCATCACCGCCCTGCTCGACGACATTCAGCGCGCCGGCATCGGCTTCAAGGACCTGCGGACGACACAAAGCTCGCTGGAAGACATCTTCGTCGGCCTGGTGAGGCAGCAGCCATGAACCTTTATGCGGTCCGCGCCATTTATATGTACGAAATGGCGCGTACGGGCCGGACTCTATTCCAGAGCATCGTCTCGCCGGTGATCTCGACATCGCTGTATTTCATCGTGTTCGGCGCCGCGATCGGCTCGCGCATAACCCAGATCGAAGGCGTCCCCTACGGCTCCTTCATCGTGCCCGGCTTGATCATGCTGACGCTGCTCACACAGAGCGTGACCAACGCCGCGTTCGGCATTTATTTTCCGCGCTTCATCGGCACCATTTACGAGCTGCTTTCAGCGCCGGTCTCGTCGTTCGAGATTGTCCTCGGCTATGTGGGCGCGGCGGCCACCAAGTCGATCGTGCTCGGCGGCATCATTCTGGCGACATCCGCCCTGTTTGTGCCGGAGCGGATCGAACATCCGCTGTGGATGCTCGGCTTTCTGGCGCTGACCTCCGTGAGTTTCAGCCTGTTCGGCTTTATCCTGGGACTATGGGCGAGCAGCTTCGAAAAGCTGCAGATCGTGCCGCTGCTTTTCCTCACGCCGCTGACGTTCCTTGGGGGCACGTTTTATCCGACCAGCGTGCTGCCGCCGTTCTGGCGCACGGTCACGCTTTTCAATCCGCTGGTTTATCTGATCAGCGGCTTCCGCTGGAGCTTTTTCAACATCGCTGACGTGAATGTCAGTATCAGCCTTTTGATGACGCTTCTGTTCCTGGCGATCTGCATGGCGGTTATTTGGTGGTTCTTCAAGACCGGCTATCGCCTCAAGAATTAGCCGCCTTGGCCTTCTGCGCCTGTTGCACCGGCTCCCGTTTCGCGATCGCGTCGGCGATCTCCACCGTGCGCCGTGCCATTTCGGCGTGCAAACGCTCGACCATGCGGCCCTCGATCTGAATAACGCCCTTGTCCCTATTCTCGGGCAGGTCGAAGGCGGCGATGATCTTGCGTGCCGCCTCCACCTCATCGGGCGCCGGCGAGAACGCGGCATTGCACGCCTCGATCTGTTTCGGGTGGATCAAGGTCTTGCCGTCGAACCCAAGCACACGCGCCTGGCGGCATTCTTCCGCGAAGCCCTCCGCATTGCCCAGGTCGTTGTAGACGCCGTCAAGAATCTCAAGGCCATGGGCGCGCGCCGCGGCGAGGCAGTTCATCAGCCACGGCAACATCGGCGCACGGCCCGGCACGATCTGCGCGCGCGTATCCTTGGCGAGGTCGTTAGTTCCCATGACGAAGCCGGTCAGCCGGGTTTCCGAATCCTCGGCAGCCGCCGCGATCTCCGCCACGTTGAGCATCGCCAGTGGCGTCTCCATCATCGCCCACACGCGGATATGCGGGTCAGTGCCCATGTCCACGATACGCGCCGCCAGATCCTGCAACTGATGCGGATCGGATATTTTCGGCACCAGCACCGCGTCCGGCCTGGCGTCGGCGACCACGTGAAGGTCATCGACCCACCAGCGCGTATCGAGGCCGTTGATCCGCACCATGACCTCACGGTCGCCGAAGCCGCCCTTCTCCAGCGTCTTCTGGATCAGATCGCGCGCCGCGCCCTTGGCTTCCGGCGCCACCGCGTCTTCGAGATCGAGAATGACGGCATCGGCCGGGAGTTCGCGCGCCTTCTCCAGCGCGCGGGCGTTTGAACCGGGCATATACAGAACGCTGCGGCGCGGACGAACGGTCATTCGCGAATAACCTCTGCTTGCAGTCTCAAGTTAGCTGCCTTGCAGATACCATGCCACTGGGGCTGAGCGACGCGGACGATATAAACTTCCGGTTACCTGATCAGACGGGCGGGCGCACGCCGGACGAAACGCCGGCGCGACGAAGCGAGTGCGGCCTACGCTGCCTTCTGCTTGGCGGTAATGAGCTTGCGGTTGACTAGGCATTCGGCGATCTGGATGGCGTTGAGCGCCGCGCCTTTGCGCAAATTGTCGGAGACGATCCACATGGCGAGCCCGTTCTCCACCGTCGCATCCTCGCGGATGCGGCTGATGTAGGTGGCGTCCTCTCCCGCCGCCTCGTAGGGCGTCACATAGCCACCGGGCTCGCGTGCATCGATGACCAGGCAACCCGGCGCGTTGCGAAGGATGTTGCGCGCCTCGTCCGCCGTAATCGGATTCTCGAACTCGACGTTGACGGCCTCGGAATGGCTGATGAAGACCGGCACCCGCACGCACGTCGCCGTCAGCTTGATCTTCGGATCGAGGATCTTCTTGATCTCGACCACCATCTTCCATTCCTCTTTGGTGTAGCCGTCCTCCATGAACACGTCGATCTGCGGAATGAGATTGAAGGCGATGCGCTTGGGAAACTTCTTCGCCTCGACGTCGTCGAGCGTGAACACCGCCTTGCTCTGCGAGAACAGTTCGTCCATCGCCTCCTTGCCGGCGCCCGACACCGACTGATACGTGGCGACCACCACGCGCTTGATCTTTGCCTGATCGTGCAGCGGCTTGAGGGCAACGACGAGCTGCGCGGTGGAACAATTGGGATTGGCGATGATGCCGCGCTTGCGGAAGCCACTGACCGCGTCGGCGTTCACTTCCGGCACGATCAGCGGGACGTCAGAGTCGTAGCGCCAGCATGACGAATTGTCGATGACTACGGCGCCGGCGGCGGCAATCTTGGGCGACCACTGCTTGGAAACTGCGGAGCCGGCCGACATCAGGCAAATATCCACGCCCGAGAAGTCATGGTGTTCGAGAGCTTTGACCTTCAGGGTCCGGTCGCCATAGGACACTTCCACACCCTGGCTTCGGCGCGAGGCGAGCGCGACTACCTCGTCCGCCGGAAACGACCGTTCGGCCAAAATGTCGAGCATTTGCCGCCCCACATTGCCGGTCGCGCCAACGACGGCGACGTTGAAACCCATCGTTCACTCTCCATCGAAAGATTCGCTCCGCGCCCGCCAAGCGGGACCCGGAGTGGAAGCGCTTCTAGGCGAGAAACGCTGCTTAGACAACGCCTTTGGAACGCCGACCTGGGAGCCAGCTTCATATTCGGTTAGCGAAAGTGTTCCGCGGCCACCTTCGCGCGCGTTCTCGCCTGTATGGGCGTGCCGTCGCCGCTCGCCACGCCCGCTCCGCTACTTCGGACCTTTGACGGCCGTCAGATAGTCGACGATGGCAGGCACGTCCTTGTCGTCTACCTGCGCCTTATAGACATTGCGCATCTTGGCAACTTCGGCCTCCCACGCAGCCTTCGGCAGCGTTGGCTGGGTCAAGATCATGCCGGCGGAGTGACAGGTGAAGCAATTGCTTTGCACAACGTCGCGTCCCGGCGCCTCCGGTAGCCCACGATCGCTTTGCGGAAAGGTTACCTCGACTGACTTCAACACAATTCGCGGTCTTGCCTGCGCTGATGGCAGCGCCAAGACGGCGCCGATCACGAGTGCAATCGGGAGAATTTTGCGCGTCATATGCCTTCTCCCCTTCAGGCTACTGAAACTGGCGTGGCTTCGATGACATTGCGCATGAAGCCGGACGGATTCCAGTTTGGTTGATCCGGCTGCGCTTCATCGCGGTCATTGGTGCAGCGGACCATTAGGGTGTAGTCGCCCTTTCCCGGCGGCGTGAATCGGGTCCGCCATTGCCGGAAGCTGTATTTGCCTTCGTCCTTGCCCAAATGGGCAGCCTCCCAGGTCTTGCCGCCGTCGGACGAAAAATCGACGCGCTTCACGCCGGTGTCGCCGCCGAACGCTATACCGCGCACGGTCACCGGACCACCCGTCGCCAGCTTGGAGCCCGCCTTGATATTGGTGATGAAAGAACGCGGGTTCATCTTGTTGATCGGCACAAACGTCACGCCAGTCTGCCCCGGCTTGATGTCAGCATGGGGCGTATCGGGGATCGTGTACGCGGTCTTCATCCAGAAATTGGTGTCCGGACTGTCGAGCACCTCGATGTCATTGAGCATCTTCATCCAGTAGGTCGCGTACCAGCCGGGAACGACGAGGCGCAGCGGATAGCCGTTGAGCAACGGTAGGCGCTCGCTGTTCATGCCATACGCAACCATCACCTCGCCGTCGCGGGCGTGGTCGACCGACAGCGACTTTATGAAGTCCGGTCCGTCCTTGCCGGTCGGCTCATCCAAGCCATTGAAGCGCACCTGCACGGCGCCCGCCTTTACGCCGGCTCGATCGAGAACAGCTTTGAGGCTCACGCCGGTCCACAGCCCATTGCCCATGGCGCCATTGCCCCATTCACCACCAGCGACGCGCGGCTGGAAGAAACCGCGCGAGTTGCCCGAGCATTGGTTCACCGCCGCGTATTCGATCCCTGGCAGCGCCTGAAGGTCGCGCAACGTCAGCGACAGCGGGCGCTCCACGTGGCCGTGGACGTTCAGGCGAAACGTAGCGACATCGATGTTTGTAGGAATGACCGACCAATGCCAGCGGACAAAGAACTGGTCGTTGGGCGTGAAGACCCCTTTGTCGAACACCTCGAACGGTGTCTCCAACAAGGGCGCCCGCGTGCGCTGCAGAACCATTCTGCCCTTCTGCGGAAAGGCTGTCGTGAGCTGCCGCTCGTCTGGACCGCCCGGCAGCGGCAAATTCACCATCGACTGAGCCCAACTCGGCCCGGCAAATGTGGCTAGCCCCGCAATGCCTGCTTGACGCAACAAATTGCGGCGGCTTAGCGCCGCCGAGATGGCCTTCTCCATGGGACCTCTCCCCTTGGTCGGTGTACGCTTGCTCGGTGCGTCACCCGGCGCTGATCTCCATCAACGTCTTGTTGGGAAATAATGTAGTATATGGAGGGTGGTGCAAAGCATATTATTTCTGCCACTCGGTGCGCGAAAGTGACGCCGCCGCGAGCGGGAAAGCCAGGGCACAGCGATCGGTCCCGGGAGGCTGTTGTGCCTTGCGAAAGCGGGTTAGAGTAAAACGGCGGGAAAGCGAGGCCTTATGCGAAAGTTCATCGTTATTGCCGCCGCCCTAGCGGTAGCGTCGGTGCAGGCAGGTGCGGCTGCCGCTCAAACCAACCCAACGAAGAAGCGTCCGATCGTGGTCCAGCGATCCGCTTCCGGCACCGTTATTCAGCCTACGCGCACGATCATCCACCACGCCGACGGCACCACGACGGTTTACGTGTCGCCGCGCTCGTACCTGGATTTGGGCACCGAAGTCTCCGTGGGAGACCGCGGGTTCACCAACTACATATTCCCGCCCGGTGGCGATCCAGGCCGCAGCAGCGTCTGGTACTACGGACCCGATATGACCAATGTGGTGGGCGGTTTTTCGCCGGCGCGGCCGTTCTATCTTCCTGGGTTCGATCCGACTGAGCCGTATTGAAGATTCTTGACGGCGACGTATCGATCGCTACGCCGCAAGCTTCTCCATCTCTTTCACGATCGCCGCACCCATTTCGGCGGTGCTGACGATCTTGGCGCCTTCTGACTTTATGTCCGCGGTGCGCAAGCCCCTGGCGAGCACGGCGGCGATTGCCGCATCGAGCAGATCGGCTTCTTTGCTCATATTGAACGAATAACGCATCGCCATGCCGAACGAGGCCAACATGGCAATCGGGTTGGCCATGCCCTTGCCCGCGATGTCGGGCGCCGAGCCGTGCACTGGTTCGTACATGGCCTTGCGCCGCTTGGTCTTGGCGTCGACTTCGCCGAGCGACGCGGACGGCAGCATGCCGAGCGAGCCGGTCAGCATCGCCGCCACGTCCGAGAGCATATCGCCGAAAAGATTGTCGGTGACGATGACGTCGAACTGTTTCGGCCAGCGCACGAGCTGCATGCCGCCCGCGTCGGCCAGCATGTGCTCGAGCTGAACGTCCTTGTACTCGCGAGCGTGCAACCCGCTGACGACCTCGTGCCAGAGTACGCCGGTCTTCATCACATTGCGCTTTTCCATCGAAGTGAGCTTGTTGCGCCGCTTGCGTGCAAGCTCGAAGCCGACGCGCGCGATGCGATCGATTTCGTAGGTGTCGTACACCTGCGTGTCTATCGCGCGCTTCTGGCCGTTGCCGAGATCGGTGATCGTTTTCGGCTCGCCGAAATAGACACCGCCGGTGAGCTCGCGCAGAATGATGATGTCGAGCCCGTCGACGGCCTCTCGCTTCAAGCTCGAAGAATCGGCGAGTGCCGGATAAACGATCGCCGGCCGGATATTGGCAAAAAGTCCAAGGTCCTTGCGCAGGCGAAGGAGGCCCGCTTCGGGCCGCGCATCAAACGGGACCTTGTCCCATTTCGGCCCGCCGACGGCGCCGAAGATCACCGCATCGGCCGCGTGCGCCTTCACCATGGTCTCGTCGGTGATGGCGACCTTGTGCGCATCGAAAGCGGCGCCGCCGACGAGCCCGTCTTCCGTTTCGAACGTGGCAAGGCCGCTCTTGGCCAGGAAGTCGAGCAGGCGTTTCACTTCGGCCATGACTTCCGGACCAATGCCGTCGCCGGCCAACAACAAAAGCTTATGAGAGGGCATGAATGGTGCCTGGGTGGTAGGACGTGGCGCCAGCACTAATCGGCGGAGCGCCGGATGGCAACCGCCGCCGCGCAGGTGCATAGTCCGGGACGCGCCTACCCTCGTTTCGGAGCCACAGCCCATGCCGCAAGAACGGCCTCGTGTGGTTATTCTTGGCGCCGGCTTCGGCGGACTTGAGGCGGCAAAGACCCTGGCCCGTGCGCCCGCCGATATCACGATCATCGACCGGCAGAACTATCACTGCTTTCAGCCACTGCTCTATCAGGTGGCGACGGCGGCCCTTTCGCCCGCCGAGGTGGCGTGGCCGATCCGCCATATCCTGCGCCGCCAGCAAAACGCCACCGTGTACATGGCCGAAGTAACCGGCATCGATTTGACCGAACGCGCAGTCAACACCAAGTCCGGCTCATTTCCATTCGACTTCCTCATCGTCGCGACCGGAGCGACGCATTCGTATTTCGGTCATAACGATTGGGCTGCATTCGCACCGGGACTCAAGCGCATCGAAGATGCCACGCGCATTCGCCGCAGCATCCTGGAGGCCTTCGAGCAAGCGGAGCTTGCGCGGGACGACAATGAGCGCCGTCGGCTTCTTACTTTCGTCATTGTGGGCGGTGGTCCCACGGGCGTGGAGATGGCTGGCGCCATCGCGGAAGTGGCGCGGCAGACACTCGCCCGCGACTTCCGGCAGATCGATCCGCGTACCTCGCGCATCGTGCTGATCGAAGCCGGACCACGAATACTGCCTGCGTTCTCGGAGCCGCATTCGGCCTACGCGCGCGACAGCCTCACGGCCATGGGTGTCGACGTGATGACTTCGACACCGGTTATCCGCTGCGACGAGCGCGGAGTCGATCTCAAAGAGGGCCGCATCGACGCCGCCACGGTCATCTGGGCCGCCGGAGTCGTGGCTTCGCCGGCAGCAGATTGGCTCGCGGCCGACCACGACAACACCGGCCGCGTCATCGTCCGGGCGGACCTGTCGCTGCCGGGCTACAACAACGTCTTTGTCATCGGCGACACCGCCTGCGTACGCGGCGCTGGAGGGGTTCCGGTACCGGCTCTCGCTGCCCCGGCCAAACAAATGGGCCACTACGTGGGCCGGCTCATCATTCAACGTCTCGCGGGCCGCTCCGTGCCACCGTTCCGGTACCGGCCGCTAGGCACGCTGGCGACCATCGGGCGGCGCGCGGCCGTGGTTGAGTTCGGATCGCTTCAGCTCAAAGGCTTTATCGGCTGGCTGTTTTGGAGCGTGGTGCACATCTATTTTTTGATCGGGCTGCGCAACCGTTTCGTGGTCGCCCTCACGTGGCTGTGGGGCTACATCACGTTCCAGCGCGGCGCGCGGCTGATTACGGAAGTGCCACCGCCACGGCCGCAGGGGTAAGGGTCAGAGCCCGCTGAACCAATTGTAGCCCTGGTCCTCCCAATAGCCGCCGGCGTCGTTGTTCTGCACCCACATGGCGGTCACGTATTTGGGATTCTTGAAGCCGAGCTTGGTCGGAATGCGGATTTTGATGGGGAAGCCGTAGGCCACTGGCAGCGTCTTATGATCGAACTTGAGCGTGAGTTGCGTCTGCGGATGCAGCGCGGTCGGCATGTCGATAGTACTCGAATAACCCTCGGCGCACTGGAACCAGACGTATTTGGCGGAGGTATCGGCGCCGATCATTTTCAGAAAATCGGACAGCCGCACGCCCTGCCAGGAGCCGATGGCGCTCCAGCCTTCGACGCAGACGTGGCGTGTGATCTGCGATACTTCCGGCAGTTTGTTCAGCTCCGGCAGAGTCCATGGTTTTTTGTTGTCGACGAGGCCGCCGATCTCGAGCTTGTAGGTGTCGCCGTCCACGTCCGGCGCTTCATCTTCGGTGTAATAGGCGTTGAAGGGGAACGGCCGCGTGATGGCGCTTTCCGGATATTCCGGCGCCAACGTCGTCTCGCTAAAGAGCCGCGCCTGGACCCAATCGTTGTATTTGGAAATCACGCGCAGCGCGTTCTCTGAAGTTTGACCGTCAATGATGTCGCAGCCGGTCAGCATGGCGACCGCACCGAGGCTCGCGGCGCCGCGCAGGAACAATCGCCGTGACGGCTCGGGCAGCAGCCTGCCTGCGTCCTTGATCAAGAGCTTCGGATCAACGCCGGGGATCTGTTTGCGCAGGCGGGACATTCGTCTCCTCCACAAGCTCAACGGCCAACGATCATCGCGCGCAAGCTTTTCGGCACGATGATCGCGAGCAATACGTGCACCGTCAGGAAAGTTACGATCGTTGTCATCGCGGCGAAGTGCACATAGCGCGCCGTGTTGTAGCCGCCGAAGAATGCCGTGAGCCACCAGAACTGCACCGGCTTCCAGATCGACACTCCCGAAAGCACGATCACAACCCCGGCCAGCAGCACGCCAACATACAGAAGCTTCTGCACCGCGTTATAAATCGAAAGGTCGTCATGCGAGAGCTTGCCGCGCAACGCGGCGACAAAGTCGTTGATCACCTCGCGCGGGCGGATCGGAAACAGCTTGCGGCGGAAGCGTCCGGTCCAAATGCCAAGGCTGATATAGACGATGCCGTTGATCACCAGGAGCCACATGGCGGCGAAATGCCACAACAGCGCGCCCGCAAGCCACTCGCCGAGCGCGATCTGGCGCGGAAATGTGAAGCCGAACAGCGGCGACGCATCGTAAATCTGCCAGCCGGAGCCGATCATCATGAGCATGGCCAGAGCGTTGACCCAGTGCGTGACCCGTACCCACAACGGATGGACGATCGGCGCCAGGGGCGCGGCGGTGTCGGTCAGTGCGGGCGCGGCTGCGGCTTCGGTCGACATCTGATCCATCCGGCTTTGCGGACCCTATAACAAACTAACCCCATGCGGGGCGTCACATTCGTGTCAGCGTCGGATGGAGCTACGAGACATCTGGCGTGAAGGTTTCACGCGGATTCTCACGGCTACGTGAAAATTTTGTTCGCCAATGTGCCCGGCTTTCCCGCCCCGCGGCAGTGGTTTATGTAGCCAGGCTCCGGAGTGAGGAATTTACCAATGGCCAAGACAAGTCCCGGCAATTTTTTTGAGGATTTCCGCATTGGCCAAGTTATTCGCCATGCCACGCCCCGCACGGTCACCGTGGGCGATGTGGCGCTCTATACCGGCCTGTTTGGAGCGCGTTTTGCCGTGCAGTCGTCGGACGCGTTTGCCGAGGCGATCGGATATCCCCGTTCGCCGATCGACGATTTTCTCGTGTTTCACATCATCTTCGGCAAGACTGTGCCGGACGTTTCGCTCAACGCAGTCGCCAACCTCGGCTACGCGGGCTGCTATTTCCGCAAGCCGGTGTATCCCGGCGACACCCTCTCTGCACTGTCCGAGGTCATCGGGCTCAAGGAAAACTCAAGCCGCAAGACCGGCGTCGTGTACGTGCGCACGACCGGCTACAAGCAGGACGGTTCGCCGGTGCTCGAATACGTGCGCTGGGTCATGGTGCGCAAAGGCGACGAATCGGCGCCCGCGCCCGGCGATCACGTGCCGCGGTTGCCGACCGTTCTCGATCCCAAAGTGCTGGGCGAAGCGTGCCCGCCGCTCGACATCAAGTCTTATGATTTCGCGCTGGCCGGCAGCCCGTATCGGTACGGCGATTACGAAGTCGGCGAGAAGATCGATCACGTCGATGGGTTGACGGTCGAAGAGGCGGAGCACCAGATCGCCACGCGGCTCTATCAGAATACGGCGCGTATCCACTTCGATCTGTACAGCGCCAAGAAGGGCCGTTTCGGCAACCGACTGATCTACGGCGGCCACGTCATCTCGCTCGCCCGCGCGCTCACTTTCAACGGGCTCGCCAATGCATTCCACGTCGCGGCCATCAATGGTGGCCGCCACGTCGCGCCTTTGTTTGCCGGCGGCACGGTGTTCGCGTGGTCCGAGGTGCTGGCAAAATCCGAACTGCCGGGCCGCAGCGACGTGGGCGCACTTCGGCTGCGCACGGTCGCCACCAAGGACCGTCCGTGTGCAGACTTCCCACTCAAGTCCGGCGACGCGGACGACCCTTCGGTCATCCTCGATCTCGACTATTGGGCGCTGATTCCGAGATGACAGGAAGCGGGCGTCAGGTCTTTTGATGCCTGACGTCTGATGCCTGATTCCTGGTCCGCAAATGCTCTACCAATTGCCGCGCGTAGAGCGGCAGCTCCTTCATGTTGCGCACGCAGATGGTCAGTTCGCGCGCCGCCCACGGATCGGTCAGCGGCACCACGGCAATCGCCATGGTCCGCTGCACTCTCCGCGCCGTCGTTTCCGGCACTATGCCGATGCCGACCTTGCACTCGACCAGCCGGCATACCGCGTCGAAGCTGCGCAACTGCACGCGCAAGCGCAGCGGCCGGCCGATGCGCACCGCCTTGCTGGAGAGGAAGCGCTGCAGCGCGCTGGCACGATCAAGGCCGACGAAATCGTGATCAAGCACGTCCTCGAAGGTGATCTTCGCACGCTTGGCCAACGCGTGATCGCGGGCTACCACCAGCACAAAGCGGTCGCGGCGAAATGGGTAGGTTTCCAGTCCGCCCGCATCGACGGTCCCGGCGACGATGCCAAGATCAGCCACCCCTTCCGCAATCTGGCCGACGATCTCGTCACTCAAGCGCTCTTCCAGATCGACGCTGACGTTAGGATGTTCGGACAGAAAGGAACTGAGTGCTTCGGGCAGGAATTCGGTCAACGCGTTGGTGTTCGACAACACGCGAATCTGCCCGGCGAGCCCTCCCCCATACGCGCCGAGATCTTCATGGAGCCGCTCGGCCTGACGCAGAATGGAGCGGGCGTGTTGCAGCAGCGTGCGGCCAGCTTGGGTCGGCGTCACGCCTGCACGTCCGCGCGTGAGTAGCGATACGCCAAGCGCATCCTCCATGTTGCGGATGCGGGTCGAGGCCGCCGCCAGCGCCAGATGCGCACGCTCGGCGCCGTGCGTGATGCTTCCCGCCTCAACCACATGGCGAAACAGGCTCAGATCGGCCAGATCAAATCGCACGGGACCGCCTGCCTTCGGATTCGACGAAGCTTAGCTTCAAAAAATGCCCATTGCACAAGCATTATATAGCACTATTCTTTCGCCTAAGGCGAAATAATAGGCACGGCACGGCGGCGCAAGTTGACGTTCGTCGGATTGCGACAGACCGGCGGATTGGATAGGAAGCCCCGTCGAGCCAATACGGACGAACACATGGCCGAAACCAGGGCCCCCGCCGAGCGGCCGCTATCGCCGCACCTGCAAATTTACCGCCCGCTGCTGACGATGATGATGTCGATCGTGCATCGCATCACCGGCTTCGGTTTGTACTTCGGGACGGTGCTGTTGGCCTGGTGGCTGAACGCGGCCGCCAATCCGAACGGTTACACAAGGTTCCAGGCATTCGCGGGTTCGTGGATCGGCCGTCTCATACTTTTCGGCTACACCTGGGCGCTCATTCACCACATGCTCGGCGGTATTCGCCACCTGATCTGGGACAGCGGCCACGGCCTGGGCCCGAACGAGCGTGAGTGGCTGGCGGCAGCCAATCTCATCGGCTCGATCACCATCACGATCATCCTGTGGATCGTCGGCCTGCTCGCTGTCGGAGGGCCGCAATGAGCGAACTCAAGCACATTCGCACACCGCTGGCGCGCGTGCGCGGTTTCGGTTCTGCGAAATCCGGCACCGGCGCCTTTTGGCATCAGCGCGTCACGGCGATCGCCAATATTCCGCTGACCATCGCGGCCGTATTCATCGTGATCTCGCTACTCGGCCGCAACCAACCGGCGGCGGCGCAAACTCTCGGCTCACCCACCGTTGCCATCATCATGGTCTTGTTCATCGTCTCGATCACCGCCCACATGAGAATTGGCATGCAGGTGATCATTGAAGATTATGTGCATGACGAATTGGCGAAGCTCACGTTGATCGTCGCCAATTCGTTCTTTGCTGTGGCCGTGGGACTGATCTCGGTCTACGGCGTCCTCAAGCTTTCGTTCGGATTGTAACGCCATGGCAGAGAACGGATCGAATGGACGCGCGGCGCCTTCCATCAACGGCCGCGCTTATCCGATCGAAGATCATTCCTACGATGTCGTCGTCGTGGGCGCCGGCGGTTCGGGCCTTCGCGCCGTCGTCGGCTGCAGCGAAGCCGGGTTGCGCACCGCCTGCATCACCAAGGTATTTCCAACGCGCTCGCACACGGTCGCGGCCCAAGGCGGCATTGCGGCCGCGCTCGGCAACATGGGCGAAGACGATTGGCGCTGGCACATGTACGACACCGTCAAGGGATCGGACTGGCTCGGCGACCAGGACGCCATAGAATACATGTGTCGCAATGCGCCGGAAGCCGTCTACGAACTGGAGCACTGGGGCCTGCCGTTCTCGCGCCGCGAGGAAGACGGCAAGATTTATCAGAGGCCGTTCGGCGGCATGACCACCCATTACGGCAAGGGCACCGCGCAGCGCACCTGCGCCGCGGCCGACCGCACCGGCCATGCCATGCTGCACACGATGTATGGGCGGGCGCTGCGGCACTCGACCGAGTTTTTCATCGAGTATTTCGCCATCGACCTGATCATGGACGAGGAAGGACGCTGCCGCGGCGTGGTCGCGATAAATCTGGACAACGGCTCGATCCATCGCTTTTCCGCGCAGATGACCATCCTGGCGACCGGGGGTTACGGGCGCACCTACGCGTGGTGTACGGGAGCGCACACCCAGACCGGCGACGGCAACGCCATGGTGCTGCGTGCCGGCCTCCCGCTCGAAGACATGGAATTCGTTCAGTTTCATCCGACCGGCGTCTACGGCGCCGGCGTGCTCATCACCGAAGGCGCGCGCGGCGAGGGCGCTTATCTGGTCAACGGCCAAGGCGAGCGCTTCATGGAGCGCTATGCGCCGTCCGCCAAGGATCTCGCCTCACGCGATGTGGTTTCCCGTGCAATGACGATCGAAATTCGCGAAGGTCGCGGCGTGGGTCCGAAGAAGGATCACATCTTCCTCCACCTCGACCATCTCGATCCAAAGATTCTCGCCGAGCGGCTGCCGGGCATCACCGAGTCCGCACGCATCTTCGCCGGCGTCGACCTCACGCGCGAGCCGGTGCCGATCGTGCCCACAGTGCACTACAACATGGGCGGCATCGCCACGAACTATCACGGCGAAGCGCTGATCAAGAAGGACGGCAATCCCGACCACATCGTGCCTGGCCTGATGGCGCTGGGCGAGGCGGCGTGCGTATCGGTGCATGGCGCCAACCGGCTCGGCTCGAATTCGCTGATCGACCTCGTGGTATTCGGCCGCGCGGCTGCCAAGCGCTGTTCCGAAATCCTCACCCCTGGCGACAAACACCCGGAATTGCCGAAGGACTCCGCCGACCGGCCACTGTCGCGCCTCGACAAATTCCGCAACGCCTCGGGCAGCACGCCGACCGCGCAATTGCGCACCAAGATGCAGCAGGTCATGCAGAACAATTGCGCCGTGTTCCGTACCGGACAGGTGCTGCAAGAAGGCTCAAGGCTCATCCACCAGGTCTTTGATGGGATCAGCGACGTGCACGTCACCGACCGCTCGCTGATCTGGAACTCCGACCTCATCGAGACGCTCGAATTCGCCAACCTGATCGAGCAGGCCGTCGTCACTATGGATTCCGCGGCGAACCGTACCGAAAGCCGGGGCGCCCACGCGCGCGAGGATTTCCCCGATCGCGACGACAAGAATTGGATGAAGCACACGCTCTCCTGGCTCAATCTCAACACCGGCAGGGTCACCATCGACTACCGGCCGGTGCACACCTACACGCTCACCAACGACGTGTCGTACATCGAGCCCAAAGCTCGCGTGTATTGAAACAGGGAAATTCGCATGGTCCAGTTCACGCTGCCGAAAAACTCGAAGATCACCGAGGGCAAGACTTGGCAGAAGTCGGCCAAGGTCGATAATGACCGCGAATACCGCATTTATCGCTGGAATCCTGACGACGGGCGCAATCCGCGCATCGATACCTATTACGTCGACACCCGCGATTGTGGGCCGATGGTTCTCGACGGCCTCATCTGGATCAAGAACCACATCGACGCCACGCTGACTTTCCGCCGCTCCTGCCGCGAGGGCATCTGCGGCTCGTGCGCCATGAATATCGATGGCACCAACACGCTCGCCTGCACCAAGGCGATGGGCGACATCAAAGGAACGGTGCGCATCTATCCGCTGCCGCACATGGCGGTGGTGAAGGACCTCGTGCCCGACATGACGAATTTCTACGCCCAGCACGCCTCGATACAGCCGTGGCTGCAGACCGTTTCACCGACGCCGCAGAAAGAGTGGAAGCAGAGCCACGACGACCGGCTCAAGCTTGACGGGCTCTACGAGTGCATTCTCTGTGCGTGCTGCTCGACGTCATGTCCGAGCTATTGGTGGAACTCTGACCGCTACCTTGGCCCCGCCGCCCTCCTCCAGGCGGACCGCTGGATCAAGGACTCGCGCGATGAGGCGACCGGCGAACGGCTCGACAATCTGGAAGATCCGTTCCGCCTCTACCGCTGCCACACGATCATGAATTGCGCCCAGGCCTGCCCCAAACACCTCAACCCGGCGAAGGCCATCGCCGAAATCAAGCGCATGATGGTCGAGCGGCAGGTTTAGCGCGTCATTCCGGGGCGCGGCGATGCTCGATCACCTTGGATTTCCTGTTTCCGACTACGCGCGCTCGAAAGCGTTCTATCAGAAAGCGCTCGTGCCGCTTGGCTATTCATTGATCATGGAAGTTGCGCAGACGGCGAATGATCTCCCTGCGGCTGGTTTCGGCGCGAATGGCAAGCCCGATTTCTGGATCGGCGGCGAAGGCGGCCTCAGCAAGCCGATTCATGTGGCGATCACCGCCAATGACCGCGCAACGGTCGATGCGTTCTACCGCGCCGCCATGGCGGCTAGCGGCAAGGACAACGGCCCGCCGGGTTTGCGGCCGCATTACCATCCGAACTACTACGCCGCGTTCGTGCTCGACCCCGAC
>Ga0209579_10001763_pt1 | contig 17410 bp, 19 predicted proteins | sample Coa_R1_2_FD_187152 | JGI IMG/M metagenome (GOLD analysis project Ga0209579, IMG submission 187152) | Surface soil microbial communities from Centralia Pennsylvania, which are recovering from an underground coalmine fire - Coalmine... | ecosystem: Environmental > Terrestrial > Soil >... | reverse complement strand
CCGCTCGCGCCAATGGGCACGATTGCCGCCCTCATGTTCAGAGACCCATTTCAGAATTCTGCGTGGGCACCTTCCAAGAAAAGCATGCGCCTCGCGAAGGAGTGAGCGAGAGGGGATGAATGCCCCTACACGCGCGTTACACCTAAAGACGCCTAACTTAGAGAAGACGTTGAAGTCTGTCGTTGTCTACAGCGAGGCAGTGCTAAGGGGCTAAGGGTATGTAAACAAGTTCAGTCGCACCTCCCCCCTCGTGACCTTTGTTCTGGTTGTCAGGCACTCGCCCTAGCCGGGATATCGACCCAGGTGGCGCTGTTGGGCGATCCATGCCCTTAGGAGTACGGGATGAAACGATTCGCATTCCTTCTTCTGCTGCCGTCCTTGTGCGGCTGTTACCTCCTCACTCAGGCCCGGGGTCAGATCGGGATTCTACTGAATTCCCGGAACATCGACACGGTGCTCGCCGATCCTTCCGTTCCCGCGGAAACGAAGGTGAAGCTCCGCCTCGTCAGGGACATCAAGGCCTTTGGCGAAAGCGAATTGGGGCTCACGCCCTCGTCGAACTACGAGTCGTTCTATGACACGCAGGGCCAGCCTATCACCTATATCGTTTCGGCATGCCCAAAAGACCGCTTCCAGCCTTATCTCTGGTGGTTCCCCATCGTCGGGAAGGTGCCTTACAAAGGATTCTTCGCCAAGGAGGACGCTCAGGAGGAAGCCAGCGCGCTCAAAGAGGAGGGTTACGACGTGGCGCTCGGCACCGCGGCCGCTTATTCCACTCTGGGGTATTTTTCAGACCCGGTGCTCTCGACGATGCTCGATTATCCCGAAGAGGAACTTGTGGTGCTGATCCTCCATGAGCTGACTCATGGGACGATTTATGTTCCCGGCAGCACGGACTTCAACGAAGGGCTCGCGAGTTTCGTAGGCTGGAAGGGGGCACTCAAGTTCGCTTGCAGCCGCCACGGCATCGCGTCGGAGGAGTACGACCGGACGGCCCGCGCCTTCGCAGAGGAAAAGCAACTTGACGCGGAGGCGCAGGAATTGTTCACAAAGCTCGACGACCTGTACAAATCACACCTGTCTCTGGACCATGTACTCTCATCTCGAGAAAGAATCGCCGGCGCGGAGGTGAACAACGCGAAAATCCTGATGGAGCGTCGATACGGGAGATATGACCGGTTCCAGGAACGGTTCGAGAAGGCGGGCGAAGATTGGCGCCGTTTTTTCGAGTCGGTCCGGAAGGAGAATCTGAACCTGAAAGAGCCCTTCTGAAGCCGTAGCCCATCGGCCCTTGCGGACGCTCGCCGTTCCGGGCTCGCAGGCGGGTATCCCGCCCTCCTCCGCGCTCTGGAGACGGAACCGATTGGAAGGACCGGCAACCCCTGAGCGTGGGCCAGCGGATCGTCCAGGCCTGGATCTCGACGTTCGGATACGGACGGTCCGGCGGCGCGCCCCGGGTGAAAAAAAACAGCCCTGCTCTTGCGAGCAAGGCCGTCTTCGTTGGGTCAGCGGGAATTTCGTCCCTTCTTCCGGCCGTTATTTCTGGTCGGATTCCCGGGTTTGGAATCCCGGCTGACCATCATCTTCGCTGTCTTCGTCGTTTTTGACTTCCTCCACCTCCGTCCAGGCAGGATATCGGGCTTTCCTCGGAAGTATCTTCGTCTCGTCCGAATTCAGGGTCTCGGCAGCATCCTCGTCTGACCGTGGATCGGCATGAAGGCCGGCGACTTCGGAATTCGACCCTTCCTCGAAGCGATCCCGAGTCAGCTGGGTTTCCGGTTGTGGCCTCGCTCCCGGCCGCTCCATGAACTTCGTCGGTGACTTTTCGGACGAACTTTTGCGGGGGGCCTTGTCCTTCTTATGGTCGCTCATACATCCTCCTTGGGGATCTCCGGTGCTCGACGCTCTATCTACGGTCCCGGCCGGCGGGGGTTACCGGCGGAAGATCGATTCATTGTTTCAAATCCCCGCAGGTATTCCTCGCTTAGCCCGTTGGCTTGGCACTCCTAGGCTCAACTTGGGTAGGGTTCATGGGCGGCACCGGGTAACGCGCACCTGATAGATCGCTACATAGTCCGGCCGGGCCCACCAATGCAGCCCCCGGCACTTCGATTCCTCCCCCGATCTCCATCGAGTTTGGCACCTCCAACCGCTGTAACCATTCGCGCCAATTCCCGTAGCTACACCGATTCGGCCAATGAATGCCACGAACGGCTACCGGGGCTTGATCAAAAGGAGACCGACGCATGAATGCCAGGATTTCCAATCCGATTTCTCCACTCTCGCCGTCGCCTAAGGAAATCATCCCGCAGAGACACAAGCGTCGTGCTTCAGATATTCCCGATCGAATCGAAAGCAGGGCGCTGGTGTCGGATCCTTTGGTTCCCACGCTGCTGGCACCTGAGCTGCTCGAGACCGCCGACAGGCCACCGGCCGTAAGACAGTCCTACCCTGCATCTGCCGGGTCCCTGCTCATCGTCCAGGACACAACCGGGGGGCGAAACGATCTTGGATACGTATCGCGCCTCGCGGGAATACAGGTTATCCAGGTGAAGACTCACGACGAAGCAATCCAGATCCTGCTGAAGAGGGAGTTCCGTATCGACCTTCTTCTGGTCATCCATCAATCATCGACCTCCCCCTCCTCCGCAGCTCTGATTCGCAAATGCTTGGAAATCCGTCCGGGTCTCCAGGTTGTGATGATGGTTGACTGCGGATGTCAGGAGGACATGCGGTCTGGCTATGATGCAGGAGCCACTTCGATCATCCTCAACAGTATCTCCGAGGAAAGACTCATCAGCTTTCTCCAAAGGAGTCTATTCATTGCCCAGGAAGCCCAGCGTCAGGAACTCCGGCGACGCGAGCGAAGAGAGCGGCATGCCTCCGACACTATGGCCAGGCGCTGCATTCGCAGGATCACATCATGGGTGGATGCCCCAGTCGGTAGCCGGCGAAAGGCAGGCTTGGCGACCGTCATCACTGTTGCCACCGCTCTGGTGATCGGGATGGGTGTCGCGTATGCCCTTGATCAATCTTATCGCACTACCGACCGGTATGAATCGATAGCGAACCGTATCGTGGAAGGCAGATCTCCCTCGAGGGCCTCAAACAACACCGTGGAAGGTGCGGTTCTGCGTTGGCAGGCATCGCAGCAAATCGAGCTCGCACGGGAGGCCAATGAGGAGACCCGTCGCTACTATCAACGCCATCTCGAAGAATTACGGTGGCAGAATTACTCCAGGAGTAGCCCGACTCCGGAGCCGGTCGCCAGCCCCCCCTGGGCTGTTCAAGCGGGATGGTCGGAGATCCTTCAGCGATCCGTATCCGATGAACATTCATCAGGCCGAGAACGTCGTTCGCCAACCGGATCCGCACACTGAGACGAGGATTCTGTCTTGGGGGTCGATGGCTCGGGAGTGTCTGATCTACCAGGCATCCCAACGCTGCATGGGCATCGGCGGTGGCCCTGTTCCCCCGTCCCATCGTAAAGGCCCAGGACATCACCCTGAAGACCATGCTCTCGGATCTCGTCGCCAGGGGGGGTCTCCAGGGGAAGCGTGGCAAAGTGAGTCGCTGTTTCGTCAGCGACTCTCAGATGGGGTCCCTTCGGATAGTCGTGGCGAACCATTTCACGCGGCGCTCGAATACCTGCAGGCGGCTGACCAGGTCGGGCCTGCGTCGGACCCCGTCTACCGGACGCTGAGCGTCCAGTCCCCCTTCTTCACCCGCTACGAAGCAAGACAGGCGATCCTAGAGCTTGGAGCAAGGCCGGACAGCCTCCGAGCGGCCACGGTCGACCAGAGGGCCTGGAAGGGCTACCAAGCCTACCTGTCCCGCATTCGTCCGGTAGACCGAGCTGACTTCTACGAGCGCCTCAAGGAGCGTGAGGGCTGCAAGAGCCTGCGGGCCTTGGCACGCATTACGGGTGAGGATTGGTCCCGCGTGGCGCGGGCGCTCAAGGTCCTTGAGCTACCCTCCCCCGTCCTCGACTACCTCCGGACCCACGATTCCCAACAGCTCTCCGGCTATTTCTCGGAGCGGCGGCTCCGGCAACTCTTGGCTCTGAAGGATCCGAAGAAGATTTGGACGCGGTTTCAGGGGATGCTCAAGCAGCTTTCTCCCGAAACCGCGACGGCTTAGCTTTTCCTGTCGTCACGCCGCCTTTTAGGCGAGCGATCGCTCTTTGACAATCGGGAAGTTCGGGCGGATCTATGCAAACAGGGCCGGAAGTCTCGGCCTTTCGACTGAGTTTAGGCGTGAAGCCAGTAGTACCAAGTGTGTGAGCGATTCGCGCCTTCGTGCGCGATAGGGGACAGACTGCGGAGCCCCTCCCCCATTCTTCAAGATGCTCGTTCGCGGGTGTCTCGGGGAGGGGCTCCCCTGCCTCCGATCTTAGCCAGCGCCTCCGACAGCGCATAGGCTGGGATTCCTAGAAAACTTTAGCATCCCTTTTCTACATGCTTCTCGAGTTATGGGAAGCATTGAAGCCAAGCGACGTGATGCGGGAGTGGAGAACTCGCACAGTCGCCAATCCAACGATCCGGTTCCGTCAAGGAGCGCAGGCAAGCGGGAGTAATGGGACGCCGCTTTCCGCTGCCAGCACTCGCCCGCGAGCTTCCAGGACCCGCGTGGCATGGACTTCGGTCCATGTCGGCTCGGTTCCCTATGAGGTTCGGGGACAGGAACCTGAGTGACGCAAGGCATCCCAATCAACGTAGTCACCCGTCTTCGGGGCCGATGGACCTGCCCGGTCCATCGGCCTGCGTCGAGTCGGACCCCTAAGCCTCAAGGCGAAGGGGTCCGACGCGGCGCATGGGTGGCGAACGACATAGATCCGTCTGGGCGCAAAGCGGGAGATTCGGTGGTCTGGGGATGGGCTTCGCCCGTTCCTGGCTCCTGCTCCGAGGTCCCATGGTAATCCCGGGCTCGGTCACAAGGCGGGGCCGCGCGTGGCTCCGAGGGGTTCCAGGCGTGCAGGAAACGGCGCGCAGCGCTGTTTCCTGCACGGGGTTACGCGGTGCTTCCCGAGAAATAGCACCGTCTTCCAAGGGTTTCGCTGCTTCGGCGCGGAATCCAGCTCTGAACAACTGCAATATTCGCGCGAAAACAAAGGAGCCACCCCATTGGGCAGGCGGGGAAAGTCTGTCTTTAGGCGGGCACGTCGGGAACCTGAATGTTGGGGTAAACCGGCCCCATAAGGAAGAATTCGCTCCAAGTGCGGATACGCGCAATCGCCGAATCGGTCTCGTTGTTGTTGGACGAGCCTGGATGCAAGTTCCGCCAGCTCTGATAGCGGAGCGGCAAGTACAAAGAAGCTGCGTGAACTGCGGTGGCGACCTTCATTGGAATCTCCGAGCGCTTGCTCCAGACCTTGGAAACGAGGGCGAGCTGAGAGAAGTAATCATCAACCCATCCGGGGGGCATTGCTCCCGACTCGAGGATCGTCTGATACGGGCACCGACTACCCACGGAGAGATCGAAGATTGCTTCTGCAATCGCCGCTTCTTCAGAAGTCATGTTTACCGGCTCCGATCGATTTCATTCTAACGGACAAGGAGATTCGATGGGCATCTCGAAAATGAAGGACGAGCTTCACGCCCGTCTATGGTCGGCTCAACAGCGGTGGTTCGCCCTGAAGGACAAGGGGCTGACCAAGCATGACTTGAAGATGCAAGGTATCCGCGAACGCGGGGACATGTTCTACGCCACCCGGGGGATCATCTTCACGGGGGCCACCCGACTGGCCTATGAACAGGAGCTCAAGCGGTTCTTGGACTACGCGCACACCGTCCATGGCAAGGCGGACAATGCCCAGATCGACAAGAAGGATTTCCGGGCGTATATGGACGCCAGGTTAGCCCAAGGCGGGGCCAAGACCGAGATGAACAAGATCCGGGCCGCCATCGTGAAGTTCGGCGCGCTATACGGCAAATGGGAGTCGTTCCATGCCCTATCGAAGAAGCTGGGCGAGCAGATTCGGGCGCTTTCCCGCTCCGGGCAGCTGCGCGGCCCTGCCCGGCCGCACGTCACTCCAGAAGTGCGCCAAGCTGTCCTCGAACGCCTCAGTCGATTGGATACCCTTGCGGAAGCCAGGACCGGTCAGCCGCGAGGCTACGCGCTCGCGCTGGAGCTCCAGAAGCAGGCTAGCTTGCGGGCGATCGAAGCGACGGATCGCTTTACTCGCCAGTCGCTCCTCAGCCTAGCAGGCGACAAGGGGAAAATCGCCATCTTAGGGAAGGGAGGGAGGATAAGGACCGCCGTAATCTCCAAGGATCTATACCAGCGCCTCCAGGCACACTTTGAGCGATCGAAATCCGAGACTCTAGCGCCCCGTCGGGCATACCAAGTGTCCCTGCGAAGGGCGACCTTCGCGGTTGGTGGTCAAGCCACCGGTAGCCATGCGCACCGCCGCAGGTCGGCTGTCGAGATGAAAAATCAGCGTTATAAGGAATACCTCCATCAGGGTCTGAGTCCAAGAGATGCAAGGAGGCGAGCCATAGAGGATGTGGTTGAGCATTTGGGCCACTCCAGGAATCGGAAAGACCTGGCCCTTGCGTATTTGGATGATGTTCGATGAATTATGTATCAAAGGGAGGCCAGCAACTTCTCAATGGACAGATTCGAGGGACCCCTGTATCTTGGAACTCAGAGGGGGGCATGAAGCGCTATGGCTGATCTCCCGCAGGAATCGTCACGCGCGAGCGCCAGTGAAAAAGCACTCGGAATCGGGATCCTTCCCTCTCACGTCTGCCCCTTCGAAGAAGCAGGACACATGTGGCTCTATTGGACCCCGGGTGGGGTCGATCATTTCCGAGGATACTATCCCGACATGTCACTATTGCCAGTGCCTCTCGCCCAGTTGCTACAAAAATTCGAGTACTATGTTGAGTATTTCAATAAGACCGCGATACCAGGGGTCATGGTTGCCGAGAATCTATCGATATATGAGGAATTCAGGAGCACTTTTCACCAGAAAACTTGGACGATATTGGATGAGCACAATCAACGCGTCACGGACAAGTGCCACATACCTCCTGGCAAAGACCAGGTGCGCGACGGAATGTATTCTCTCATGATCGAGAAGGAGAATCATAACAACTGCATTTCTTGGGTATTGGATGTCGTGGACAAGGTCATGAATGAAAATGAATATCTTAAGTGTCCTCGTACCAATCGGATGAAAACTGTGATGAAAGCCCTAGGCTTCATTAAGGATCAGAATGGGGGGAAGTAGGCCTCTTTATGAAGAAAATCGCCAGGTTCAACTTCTTCCCCGGCAAAGGCTATTCTCTAGATCTTGTTGACGCCCCTGCCGCCGTCAGAATAACCCCAAATGATGGAACAGTCGTGCTACACGAAGGCCGGGGCGACGGCCGTCTAAGCCATGTCGCAGTGCCTGGAGATGCTGTCCTTGGGTTTCGCCTTGAAACAGAGCGTATTGCACAGGTGTACCTAACATTTCGTCGCAAAGATCAAATCGAACAACATTCAATCGGAAGTACTGATGATCCGACAGCAGCGCAAGCATGGCTAGCCCCCGTAAACGCTTTCTACGCCCGTAACCATGCAACACTTGTCGCGGAGCTACTCAACACTCTTAACTATGGAACCAATCCTAGATCCCGCGCTGACGCGGCCGGGAAACTTGCGGCACTGAGAGCAAGCGAGGGCATTGCTTCCCTCGCGAGATTTCTTGCACCAAACACAAATGCATGGCTCAGGGCATGTTCGGTACTCGCCCTTGGAATTCTACGAGCTACAACCTTGACCTCCGCACTAAGGGAACTTCTTGTTCAGGATCCGAAACCTCCGGTACGAGCCGCCGCTGCAAATGCTCTAGGAAACCTAAACGCTAGGGAAGCGATAGACGCCCTAGTCGACAGACTAGAGCACGATCCAAGCACGGAAGTACGTGGAGAAGCAGCTGAAGCACTCGGACGCATCGGGGGCGGATCAATGATATCGCATCTGGTGTTGCGAGCTAATGAAGACGGTAAGGCATGGGTCCGCAGGCGATCGATCCATGCCCTTCGAATGTCTCACACACGCGAGGCATTGGAAGCTCTTACTGGGAAGCTGCAAGAAGAGAACCCATGGGTCGTAGAGGCCGCTGAAGAAGAACTTACAGAGAGATCTACTTAGTACGGCACTCTTAAGCTCGGGAGAGAGAATGAATGACGACTATAAGAGTTTTGATTCTCAAATCCTCCGGAAGCTCAAAAGCAATCTAGACTCGGATTCACACTGGGGATCATACTTCAATGATGATGCTCTCCCCCATTTGCCTCGAGGGATCCATGTTGCAATATTTGTGGAGCCCTACTTGGGCCTTGTTCTGGACGGGACCAAGACCATCGAGTCGAGGTTCTCTCTCAAACGCATTACTCCCTATCACCATGTAGAACGGGGAGATGTAATCCTATTGAAGGCTTCGGGTGGACCTATCGTCGGGATTAGTCAGGTTGCAAAGGCCTGGTTTTTTGAGTTAACTCCGAGCACATGGACGCGAATCAAGAAAGACTTTTCAACCGGTATCTGTCCAATGGGGCCTGATTTTTGGAAGCAGCGATCCAATGCCGCCTTTGCTTCGCTTTTCCACCTCAGCAATGTGAAGCCCCTAGAGCCTCTTGCCTTTCCAAAGCGTGATCGCAGAGGCTGGGTAACTTTTCAGCGAAAACCGATTCAACGTGCATTATGGGAAGCGTAAAAGCAGCAATCATTTGTTTCGCAGGGCGCGTGGCGAGCGGCAAATCGGCACTCTCAATTGAGCTAGCGAAGAAGCTGGATTGGCCTCGAGTTAGCTTCGGGGATTATGTGCGAGCTGTCTGCCTGAGAATCGGTCGCTCCCCCTCCCGAGAAGAGCTCCAACGAATCGGTGAAGAACTCATAATGAAGAGCGTCTCGGAGTTCTGCAAATCGGTATTGGAACAAGCTGACTGGGCCACCGGTGAGCCCGTGGTAATCGACGGAATCCGTCACCGGGAAGTGCTGGACGAACTGCGAACGATTGCAAAGCCGCTCGACGTCCATCTCGTCTACGTTGACATAGACGAAAAAACCCAGCGTCTGAGACTAATGAAGAGAGACAATCTAAGCGACGAGGCCATCAAGAGGATTGAGGGGCATCCAACCGAAGTCCAACTAGGATCAACGCTTAGAGATGCAGCGGATCTTGTGGTTGATGGGACACAACCCCTCAATGAAATAGTCACAAACTTGGCTGCTTGGCTAGCAAGCAAGACAGTAGTCGAGACCTAGCGAACCTTCCGATGGTCTGCAGCTTCGAGCTGGATAATTCCACTAACTTGGCTAGTCGCCATCCCTATCAGCTTTAGTTCCCGATGTGTCAGAGACCTTCCAACATATTCTGTCACAGCACCTTCAGGTTTTACACCCGTGGCCATAGCTCTCAGCACTTGCACGAGAATACCTGAGCCAGAACACTTATAAACCCGGTTCCCAGAAGTCCATACATCAACAAGACGTCTCCGTGGATCTCTCCTACTCACTGTCGGCAAGATATCCCCAGACACGATGGAGCGAAGAAAAGGGCTTTGGAATTTCCCATTCTGTCCATGCCGGATTCGAAACCTCACCCCCTGCAGAACCTCTTCCGCCCAAGGCTTCTCTTCGAGAGTATTGGGCCGTGGGACTCGCCTAAGAGAGGGTGCTGCAAGATGAAGAACCGCACCATGCCGCCACGTAGTAGGAAGATTAGATAACCCGCAAGCAGCAAGGGCATTCCGTTCAAAAGGAGGAGATAGATACTCGGCGCCTCGCTCCTCGAGACTAACTACCTTAAGTCCAAGCTTGCCTATCCACCGGAATATGAACTCCCTTTCCCTATCTAGGCCCGGTCGAGTGCCCAGTGGAGGAAGCGTCACGATAATGTGAGCATGCCGATTTGAAAGCATCGCCGCAGCCCAAAGGAATGTTTGGATGTGCTCTCGATACCAGGGGGGGTCGGCAATAATTACCGCCGCCTTCGTTCGCGGTAATTGATCCATCATTATGTTGCAGGGGAATATGGGAACCGTAGGAAAGTTCTCAGCACAGTGCCTAGTCATCGCATTGCTAGAATCGATTAGCCACATTCGCTGATGAAGACCTCGAGCATTAGCGCGCGCCAGAAGAGTGGGAGCTCCCATGAGACCGATCAGACCATGACGGGAACTGAGTGAACACGCACGATCCAAAAGAGAATCCGAGGTCGAGCGCGAGAACCTCCAATCGAAATCCAACGGATGTGGTACGGGAAGACGCGACCTTGATTCTTTGGTGGCGCCCCTCAAATCATCCTCTTCAGATTTTGCGAACGCTTGCCTTAGGATCTCATTTGGGACCTGGGAACCAGTTTTCAAGCGACGCAGTGAAGAGACAAGATCCGTCGGATATACACCAGGTAGCGATTGAAGTAGTTCGGGGAAGCTCCCAATTCCATCGGTAATCGCATTCAAAACCCAAGCATCAACATTCTTGGTGAAGGTTTCCTCCTGGAAAGAAGTAGTTCTCATGTTGACTACTTATGTGGATGCAACTTGATGTCGGTAATCGGTGCTTCCCGCAGAGATTTCGGGTATCTCGCGTCAAGTTCCTTCAGCCACAATTCCGCAGCCCTATGTTGATTCTCTAAGGCCTGTCGATTGGTGGCATCTAAACGCTCTTTAACAGGTGTGAACGCCTCAATCTCCAACGGTACGGTGCGAAGCGGCAAATTCACATGAATTGCCTGAAGCCGATCAACAAACTCTGGAATACCGGCATCGCACGCTTCAAGTCGTGGAGTTGTCAGAGTGACATATGCATAAACATCCATCCCAGTATCAACGAATCTCCTCATTAGCTCGAATTGCCTTTCAAACAATGAAGGGGTCGCACGAGTATTAAAAGAAAATGATTCCTCGTCGAATCCCTTGAAGCAGCACACCCGACCGTAGGAAGGGTATTCCCTAACTACTTTTTGGTCAGCATCGGAGAGGTACTTCCAGTAGTAGTCATTGCTCAAATTGTCATCAGACCAGAGGTACACCTGACTCTGCAACCCACGCCGAGTTAGTTCCTTCATCATCCACGGCACCCACTCGGGAACGAGGTCTGGTTGCCCACCCGTTAGATCGATGATGCATGGGCGGTTCGATTCGCGGACGTAGAGTTCGACAAGCTGCTCTGCACTTAGCCAGTCAGAGTGTGCCCGATTCGCCGTCAGCAAGTCGAACGGAACAAAGCAGTACCAACAACGCCAATTGCATGCGGCATTCTGGAATACTTGGGCGCTTATAGAATCATGCCGTGGTAGTCCCAAGGCCTTGCACGCGGGATCGATTGGTAGCGGATTATTTGGCCACTGAATACTGCGCTTCCGAATAAAATGCCGAATGCGTCCAAAGCCCGCACAATTTGAGGGCTCAGAAAAATCATCTTCTTGTTTCGTTCCTCTAAAGTTGGTGACCAACAGTTTCCCATTGGTTGCATCAAGCGATGCAGCCCGGTACCGCGAAGACCATGCGTCCGTATCAATTAGGTTAGTGCTTGCCATAATTCTGCAGCGCGACAGTAGTGCTCGCCCTCGAATCTCGTATGGGTGCAACCTTCTCGCCCAAGTTGGAAAGGTCTGGCAGTTGTTTGTCGATGTAGATCATCGCCAGATCCCTAAGATAAGTGATCTGCTCGGTCGTCAAAGGTTTACCTTGCGGAATTCCATGCCACTCCTCGATACATTTCCGGCAGCATGATGCGGTAGCGTGTTGCGCATAGTGCCTTGGATCATGTGATCCCTCCAAGGGCGTTTGCCCCCCATCATGGAATGGGCGCCCAGGGCCCACTGATTGTCTGATGCGGTGTTCCATTGCCGCAACCATGCCAATTCGGCCTTTTCTCCTAGCATAATTGACAGCATGTGGATCCAGCACTACATGCGCCCAGAAGTGATGTCGAATGAACTCGAAGTTCAGGGACGTCATAGTATGCGTCACATCTCCGAGATCGCGGCAATGCACACGGTCCCAATTCACTAAAGACGTACCGCAGTAGAGGCAAGTCCCTTTGGGTGTCGGAGAGATCAACTTCTTCGTTCGTCTGAAGCAATGCAAGTTGTTGCCACAGTCAGCCCCATTGCAGCTGATTGGAAGAGGTGGAGGCGGTTTCAGAGGGCGAGCTTCTCTTTGCACAGCATTACTCTCCTACTTCAAGTCTTCTACTTCATTGCGCGCATCAATGTTCCACGCTCTTCATACCCAAGAACATCGAGCTTCACACGTTGGATAAGAATATCTCTGGCTACTGCCCAGGGCTCTCGGTCGCTTTGTTGCAAATTCGTTGCGGGACCCCACCAGCTTTCTCCTTGTTGGGAGAGACGATACGCCAAGTGATTCGCTAGGGAGTCCACAGGAACGTTGTGTTTAGCTGCGACCTCAGGTACTACTCTTTTCAGCCATTCCATATTGCCCTTAGCTGCCCTGCAGCATTCGAGCGCAAGTTCCTCAGCCTTCCCGCCAAGCACTACAACGGCGGAAAACTCATTCGCCCACTGTTCTGAAGGATCATTCTGTGGTCTTGATAGAGGATCTTCCAGGTCCAACGAAACATGCTCCGCCGCCTCAGCATCCTCAGTGCCATGACACAATTCGTGCAGAAGATCATGCAGCCAACGAGCCATCGAACGTGTCTTCTGCTTGAGGACAATTACGTTTCTTCCGCTAAAGCGCCAACACGCACCATGAAATGCCGCTTTGTCTGCAAGCGGCAATACAGGTATCCCAAGATCCCAAATGTAGCTGAGAACATGTTCGAACGAGATCGATCCATACACCGCCAAGATCGCTTCTCGCAGCTTTATTGGATCCTGCGGTATTTCTTCAATGGGCCGAATTGGAATATGACTAGATGCCTTTGCAACTTGGCGGGCGAGATAGTACGCATACATTGAATAGGCAGCTACCAGCTTGCGATCAGCTTTAGCCGGTATCTTGAAGCGTCCAGCTCCGACGATCGCAAGGTCCGGCTCAATAGCATCACCCTTAACAATGTTCGCCAAGTCCCAGCCGAAAATCCTCTGCAGAGCCCCCCCAAGCAAAAGAGCATGCCCTGGAGCATCTTGCTCAGTTTCTTGATCTTCGAATTCCGAACTAAGACCGATTAGTCGGTGATTGATGAATTCGTCATCGAAACCTATGTTCCTCAGTTGACGCAGAATGGCGCCCTCTTCAGAAGAAACATTTTCCAGTTGGACACTAGGACGGACCTTAATTCCTAGCGCACGTACAACCTCCGAGATGCGCTTGATACTTGCTGAACGATAGTCCGTAGCCTCGTAACGTTGAATCTGCTGCTCCTTCAAACGAAGGCGCGCCGCAAGTTCCCTTTGGCTTAGACCAGAAGCAATTCGAGCTTGAATCAGGATGCGTGGTAGTTCGTCGAGAGAATTGACTTCAACGACACTCTGTTTTCCAGCTCTTAGAGCCTCATATTCTTGAAGCTGCCCCCGAAGTTCGTCCAGCTGGCTTCGCATTGCATCTTTTTCAGCTGCCTTTAGTATGGGATCGATTTCTAGAACTTCGGCCTTCGACTTTTCGAGGCTATCGAGAGCTAACTCGAAATTCTGTGCTTGAGCACGCGTGATTCGATACTGTCGCTCGTTCTTTATCATGGGGCAAACTGGATAAGATCGATTACTACAATTCCCTTCTTGTCCCCAGAATCCTTGTCGACCTGAAAGAATTCCAAGTATGTTTGGCCACTCTTTGTAGCCGCCATTTGCATGGGAAAGAATTCTCCGAAGTACTTCGTTTTCTGAGCGAGCCTCTTGTTTTCAAAGCGTAGGAAAACTTGGTCCAGCTTTGCAGCATCCACACCAGCCAGGTCCCAGCAACAATCGTAGTCTCCAGGCGCAGGCTTTCCGGTTACGAAACTTCCATCAATGAAGACTTTCCGACAACCGGCCCGCTTCAAGGCTTCTAGCCCAGCTTTTAATCCAATCAACAATTTCTTCCTCTGCGGAGTGAAACCGAAGGCCTTTTCAATTTCCCTCCATGACGCGTCATGGATCCCAGGGGGTAAGTACCCCTGAGCGCCAATAGGTGGTATCACGACACAACATTATCGTTGTGTTGATAATATGTCAAGCTGATTCAGAAGTCAAGAGCTGAATTTTCTACTTTCACTGTGGGTGTAAGTAATTACTAATTAATACGTTATGCCATCTTCACACTGTTCGAAGTGCGGTATTGGCCGCAGCTCGTCAGCGAGCCGCGCGGGCGCGTCCCGGTCGGCGTCCGGTCGATCTTCCGCCTGTGCACATCCCTCATTTCTTCGACCTCAGAGCCCGCTTCAAAGCCTTTAGGGAAGCTGAACCCCATTTCTCTTGAAGTTCAATCCCCGCCTGCCCAATTGGCAATATTGGTGCCAATGGATAGTTGCCTATTCCCTCGGACCTGGCCTTTCCCTTCCATGGATAGCGCCATAGCTTCTGCACCCACTCTTTCACCTCGGCGCCCTCAGCAAACTTGAGTGGATATTGACGTGCCTTTGCTACCGTCTTTCCGCCCTTCGCCACTCTGCCGGTAGTAGCGATAAGCCCGTATTTGGCTCTTTCATAGGCGACGTCTGTCCAAAATGCCTTCACAACCTCGATATCCACTGTCGACTTCTTCGCCAGCCGTTTGCATTGGATGAGCATCAATGGGGGGCCTACCTTGGACTTTCCCTTCGGCCAGACTCGAATGTCGACACCTCCATCGCTCCTTCCTGGCCCTAGAGAGACCCTGTAATCATGCCGTCTAAAGTATTCCGCACACAGTCGCTCAAAATTACGCCAATGAATCTCGTGGGTGTCCTCGCCCTTCGCAGCCAGATAATCGATAAATCTCTGATCAAGGTATCGTTCAGGATCGCTTGGGATTGCTTCCTGACGGAACAGTTTTGAGAGTGAAACTACTCCATCCCAAGCGGTGCTTCTAGCGTCGATATCTGCACTTCTGTCACGGATAATATCCACGACTTCCAAGAACGCCTTCAGAGAACTACTCGAAAGCCCAAACCTCTTCTTGGCTCGAGGAAAGAGGGAACGGCCCTTCGTGAGCTCGTCGGGAAGTCCTAGCGAAAGCCCCGCCAGGTAATCAATGATCTCTTCCGCTCTCGGCAGGAGGTCGGGATGTTTACTTAGAACACGGAAGGCAACAAACTCGCCTTTGCTGGCGTCCGGCAAGTTGCCTATGGCAGTGCGCAGTACTAGAATCAGATCTTCATAGAATTCAGGTCGCACGCCAACGAAGGTTTCCCATCCCGGCGTGAGCATCTTGCGGAAGGAAGAGAGCTCACTTTTTCCGAGGAGTCGGTACACATCATGTTCGGTCAGAAGAATGCCTGACTTGACGGCTACAGTCTCGATTACTTGGTCTCGCAGGTCACCTGCGCTCATCCACGCACGCATGTCATTCCTCTAGACTCGAGAGTTACATCTGCCGAATGTCGATGTTCCCCTGATTGTCGCAGCTTCCAACGATCATGGTCGTTTCTTTGATTTGCGATGCCAGGTCGTAGATCGCCTGCGCAAGCGACAGAACAGGCAGATCCTTGCTCGAATCTGCGAGATTGCACTCAACTGTCTTCAGGACTGGAGGTTCAGATTGAGCTATGACGAGATCGCAGGGGAATCCATCTCTTACCGGAAATCGCTCCCCGGTTTTTGATTCCATCAAGAAGTCATCTGCCACTTTTGACAGAGCTAGACAGCGATCGCTATTGATTGTGGCCTTACGATATTCAGGTTTCCCAGAGGCCTCATAGCCGACACAGCGGATCTCGATCTCTCCAGAGGCTAGGTCGGGGTTAAGCTGCAGAATGACATTGATTTCCCCACCATGGGGAAGCCCTCGTCCCTGAAGCGCCATGACAAGACGCGGGCGCTTGACGCCTGCAATTATTTCACCTACCCGTTTCTTGAGATATACAAGCGACACTGTTGCGACCAATCCCCTTTCGAATAGAAGTTCCACTAGTGACGTGTGGTTATGCAATCGACTGACGCAATAGCCGCCAAAGGCAAAAACAGCCCAGCCAACGAAGATGATTTCCAGGGCTCTGACAAAGCTCGTCAAGACCCAGACGAGAATGAATCCCGCTATGGTTGACAGGCATCCGGCGTAGTAGAGGCCCCATGCCCATCGCTTTCTTCGCAGGTAGATTGAAAGCAAGTCATCGTTCGAACGATCGGCTAGCAGATGCGTCTCCAGCGCTTGAAGGCTTTCACATCCTCAATGTTCAGGTCAAACCATTCCCCATTGAGACGTTTGGCATCAAATCGTTTGTGCCAATACGCTTCAATACCGCTCGGGTCATCCGTCATGATTGAATGGATGAGTTCGACCCTTTCCGGAAGTTGAATTCGGATCTCGGATCCCCGGCGCACGGTATCAATCGTCTTGCCGATCTTGTAGTACCGGCCGGACTTAAAGAGATAGACCTCACCAAGTCTGTCGGCGCTACTCTCCGCATCTTTACTGTGCTTACTAGGCTTCTCGAGAACAGAACCGCACGCCTTGAGGACGTCGTCGTAACCCGCTTTGCCATTGCAATGCTCTAGTACCTTCTTTGCGAGCTGCTCTTGCGTACCCAGTCGGCCGAATACCTTCTTGTCTGGAAGTTCAGGATCATTATTCTTTTCAACCTGGATCTCTCTATAAGTCGGGAACTTGCCGAGCTTACGGACCAGGCCGACGACCTTTTCGACAAGAAACTCAGTCGAATATGCCGTCTGTAGCTGGTTAGGAGTAAATCCCGCTTCCTTTAGAACATCCCCAAATCGAGCCCAGAACTTTCCCCATTCATACGGCTTAATGCCGGTCTTCTGTTCAAATCTCGCCACGCCTACCGGAATCCCGTCGTTTTCGAGTGCAGTGCGCCGGACTTCATCGAGAATCTTCTGCTTCGTGGGCATGTCTGATATGTACCACGTTGCGACCGCGAGGGAAAAGCCTTCTTAACGAACTATCTCAGGCCAATAGGAATTCCTGCTGCCACGACGAGCGGGCTAGAAGTATTAAGTTCCATTTTGGAGGGAACCTACCATGGAGAGCGACGCGCTCAAGAACGCATTGGTAACCTTTGCAGTCGACGTGCTCATCGAGGCACAGGCTCGCCTCGGTGCTGTCATTGAGGATTGGAGGTTCCAGATATTCTTGCCCTGGAATTCCGGAAATTATTGCCCTATCCGGAAGGGGCGGTTTCCCCCTCCCCCCAGGGCCAGGCCGCCCTTGAAGGGTATCCTCGAGCGGTGCCTTGTCTCCTTGGGTGACGGGCGTGGCCTCACCAGGGAGATGGCGTCTCCTGAAGGACGGGCCGCGTAGCTGGAGAACCCGACCGCGCTCCAGGACCCGATCAAGGATCGCCTCGGCAAGATCCGGGTCATGTAGCA
>Ga0209579_10001758_pt1 | contig 17422 bp, 14 predicted proteins | sample Coa_R1_2_FD_187152 | JGI IMG/M metagenome (GOLD analysis project Ga0209579, IMG submission 187152) | Surface soil microbial communities from Centralia Pennsylvania, which are recovering from an underground coalmine fire - Coalmine... | ecosystem: Environmental > Terrestrial > Soil >... | reverse complement strand
GTCGATTCCAGCCGGGCTGCCTCCCTCTCTTCTACTTTTAAGTCATTAGAAGAATCGGTTTTGGAATGTGTCTGTTCTCCCTCCCGATTCTTCATAGGACTTGGATATAAAAGGTGCATTTTTTTTAAATTCACGATCAGGCCTGGAATCGGGCAATGCCCGATCGCCTCTTCAACGGCAGCGATATCGGCAAACAGAATATTCGTGTTCGAAGGGAAAAAAGAATAACAGCTCCCTTCCTCTGCAGGTTTATCCTCGATACCCCATTTCTTAAAGTCGCAATACTCCACATTTGTCAGACAATATGCGTATTGCGTTCCTATTTTTCGCTTCAAAAGCACATTGATGCCCTCGGCTGCTTCGATTTGCCGCGGACAGGAAGCAAACCCAAAAGCTTTATTGTCTAAAAAGCCAATGCCGGAAAAGGCCAAAAGGCCGCCATCACATCCTGCGATGGGATTGTTAATCTGCCTAAGGAGGATTTTTCGGATTCCCTTTTTTTTCCACGCATCAAATACTCCACTATCGCGCGCCATTTTCCAAATAACCCCATGTCCTCCTGGCTTCATCAATAATTTACCATCCGAAGATATACACCATACTCCCGCTTTATCGATTAATGGCACTGCAGGCTGACAGAAAAAATGAAACGCTGAGCTCGGACGGCCAAACCATTGATTCTGCTGGCAAATAGCTAGGATCTGGCGATGATTGTCCTTTTCCTGAGAGGTCATCATAGCAATAGGTATGGTGATATGCGCACTCCATAACTTGTAATAAATGTATTCTCTTGCCTGAACATCGGAGATCAATCCTTCGAGCAGCGTTTTGCCGCAAAAACGCAATTTAGCTGCTGGAAGCGCCATATGGGTATCTGGATCGAGAAGATGCAGCCTATCTGCCGCACCTCCCACTGGATATAATTCCGCAATGTAGGGAAGGGTGCGAATTCCTTCGAGAACATATTCTCGGACTGCGTCAGTGTCCGAAGAGATATCACAGCCAGGAGGACGGTCATAAGCATAGTCTTTTTGTTCACAATGCACCTCGGATCGCATTAAAGAGCGCATCGTATAGTGATAACCTACGATTCCACCCATCTCTCTGTAAAACTCTTCAACGGGGATGAGAACATCCAAAAGATTACGCATCCGCTCTGAAAAATGTACAGAGTCCTCATCAAGGCGAAAAAGCGCATGCTGCCCTATAGCAATTAGGGATTTGATCACGATTGCGCATTCAATGGTCAGTCCCGCTAATGCAGTGCGCAGCCAACTCGCATGCGCAAAAAATGCACTGACATTGCGATCGCCATTAAGGATTTCTAAACGACAATGCGCATCTGCACAGCTTTTTAATTGATCGGAGAGCGTTTGGAGATGTATTAGTTCATCCTGTATTTCACTCACGCTCATATATCCACACATATTATATTGTTTAAGTATTCTGCAACGACACCCAAAAAAAGGCAATTCCATCTATACCCAAACAATTGAAAAATCGGGAATTTGAGAAAAAGTACTTCGCATTTTTTGTCAAAGACGAGTGGCGATGCCAAGGCGTGCCGTTTCTTTTTGCGTGGGGTTGTAGCAGATTTCGTATACACTCCTCTCGCAAAAAGAAACAAAAATCGATTGAAACTTTTTATCGTGACAGGCTCTTCCAGATCCTCCTGTAAGGAGAAAAAGTAAATTATTATTTTTCATTTCTGTCAAACTGATTGAAAATTTTCTAAAAACCTCTGCTTTTCACATTTTTTCCCATAAGATACTCAGACTCATATTATTGCAGAGCAATTCTCTCGTGCACGAGACAGTTTCCTCGACAAACACGAGAGAATTTTTTTTGACTATTAATTCCCTAGAGAGATACAACTTGTCATTCGAGGCAATAAATAGCTCACCCCTCGAAAATGGCCTTGTTCAGTTTGGAAAGCAATCCAAAGAAATTATGAACAGAGCTCAAAAACTTCGGTCTGTCCAAAATCATGTGTGAGGATAGGACCAAATGCAGTGTTTTATATTCTAAGGAGAAAAGCAAAATGGCGAAGAAAAAAGAATCAAAGTTCATGCAACCATTGGAACTCAGTGCTGATTTGGCAGCGATTGTAGGAAGAGGTCCTATGCCTCGCACTGAAGTGACAAAAAAAATATGGGCCTATATCAAAGCGCATAAATGCCAAGATGCAAAGAACAAAAGAATGATTGTTCCTGATGAAAAATTAGGAAAAGTCATAGGAAAAAAATCCGTCAACATGTTCGAGATGACAAAACTCATCAGCAAACACCTTTCCTAATTTTTTTGCAGAATGCAGCCCGCATGCTGCATTCTGCCCTTTCTTATGACGACCTCATCTATATTCAAAGATACGCAAAATATGATAATTCTATGGCTTGCCTATGAATCCTAAGCGCTATGTTTATAAAATGCTAATAGCCTACGATGGCACCCTTTATGGGGGATGGCAGGCCCAGATCAATACGACATCGATACAAACCCTGATTCAAAATGCCCTTTCTATTATTTTGCGGAAGAAGACAATCGTCATTGCTTCTGGACGCACGGATGCCGGAGTGCATGCTTTGGGCCAGGTTGCGCATTTCACGTATAGCGAAGAGCTGCAGCTTCCTAAAATCCTTCTGTCCCTCAACGCTCTTCTTCCCTCTGATATACGCGTTCTCGCCCTAGATTTAGCTTCCTCTTCTTTTCATGCGCGTTTTAGTGCGGTATCCAAACTCTACCACTACTATCTGCATCTTGACCCCGTACTCGATCCCTTTCAACGGCTCTATACCCACCGCCCTCCTCATTCCGTCGATCTCGCTCTTCTGAAAGACGGTGCGCGTTATTTCATCGGCACACACGACTTTACCTCGTTTGCCAATACACGCTCAGCGCTTTCAAAAAACGGTAAAGAGAGAATTGCTACACCCCAATTTGGGTCCAAATCCGCGCTTTTTATGCAGGATTTGGATTCCGCGCAAAATGCCTACTCTGAATCGAGTATGTCATTTCGCGCGGAAGCCGAACCTGCACAAAAATCATCGAATTTGGCCTCCAAAGCGAGTGTTGCAATTCCCTCTAATGTCCGCACTATCCACCGGCTAGACATCTTGGAACAAGAAAAAGGGGTATGCCTCGCTTTCGAAGGGAATGGATTTCTCTATAAGATGGTGCGCAATATTGTAGGAACGCTGCTCGACGTCTGCAGAGGTAAACTCCTGTTAAGCGATATCACCCGGATCTTTGAGGCGCATGATCGGAGAGCTGCTGGAATCGCGGCCCCGCCTCAGGGCCTCTTTCTCATGGAAGTGCGCTATCCTGATCTATTTAAATAATTTTTTCAAAAGATTCAAAATGTTCCCCGCCCATCGCAAGGCACGCAGAAACGTGGTCTCGCATTGCAGGACAAATAAGAACAGGATGAGCAGGCGTTTGACTCAGGGCTTTAAATCCTTTGTAAGTATCTTCAAATCCAATCATTTTCCATTCGGGCAATGCATATTGTGCAATGGCCTTCCTATACCCTTCTGGAGAGGGCTTGGGAAGAGCGTAGTCGTTTCGAGTGATCCAATAGGGAATAGACTGTAAAATAGGTAGATTTTTTTTTATTTCTTCCACATCCTCGCGAGACGAATTTGTAACCACACATCGCACGCAGTTATTTCGATCCAGAGCATGCAAAACATCCTCGACGCCCGGCATGAGTTTTAAGGGACGGGTTCTCAAAAATTCAGTATATATCTTTTTCTTTTCTCCTGCTAAATCCTCCCAAGAGGCTCCTTGCTGGAAAAGATCGGGAAACTCTCGCAATAGCGCGTTTTTGATGCCTTGCGCCTCGCCATGCGCTTCTATGCAGTATTGCTCAAAACTCCAGATCCAGGGTATTCCCCTTTTTTGGCACATCTGTGCATAAGCCTCATAATGCAGAGGCTCGGTATCGACGAGCACTCCATCAAAATCGAATAAAAAAAATTGATAACGTTTTATCCATTGCATGGGATGCATTTTTTCATATCCATGAATATATACACAAATGAATTCAAAAGTTGGTTTTTGGCAGCGTCAGCTTGGCAACAAATTTTTGGTCTTCACTCGCGCCTTGCTATTCAGCAATGGTCGCTCGTTCCAGACTCAAAAATTTGTGCCGTTTCCTTGCCAAATTCCCAACTTTTGAATCCATTTGCGTATAGCACAAGCCCCCTCAAATAAAACTTATTTTACTTTATTTATTAATTTCAGTTTATTAAAATACATAATAAGAAAATCATCTTTTTTAAGATACAAAGGCAAATAAACATGGGCGTTCATTTAAATTTACAAAAAACAAATAACAATCATTCTATTCCAGGATGCTGTGCATTTTTGAATAATTTTAAAAATCAATTTATAGAGTTCATAAAGTCTATTTTTTGTTGCTTCCCTTGGGCACATGCGACTCCGTCAAAAAACATATCTTCTGCGCAATTTCCTATTCACACGGATCAAGTCCTGCAAAATAAAGTAGAAACTGTGAAAAAAAAGATCTTACCTTCTGTTCAATCTGAATTACCCTTTGCTCCAGAAAAACCGGCGACCAGAGTCAAAATAGCAAAATATTATGGCTTCGCGCTCGGAAAAAAATATTCTGATTTCACAGATGCCGCGAAGGACTTTGCCCGTTCTCCTACTGATGAAAATTTAGACAAAGTTAAAGAAATTCGAAATGACATTGTGGAAAGGAATAATAATTCTCTAAAGAGTTATTCGTGCAACGATCCTAAACACCTTGCTCTCTTTACAAAACGCTTGCAAGAGACTGACTCGATAGAAACGATTATGGATGAGTGCATCGAGAAAATCTCAGAGCGTTTTTCATAAAAATCATCTGAAAAAATATACCGAAAGTGTTTGAAAAATTGGAATTTGGCAAGGCGGCTGCGCAAATTTTTTTGTCTGGAGTGAGCGACCATTGTGCATGCACAAGGCGCGAGCGAAAACAAAAAATTTGCTGCAAAGCCAACGAAGCCAGATTCCAATTTTTCAAACACTTTCGGTATAGGCTCTTGTATTAAAAATACAAGAGCCCTATTTCTAAAAATCTCAGTCCAAAAGATTGGGTGAAATGCTAATCGCAAAGGGGCCATTAAATGGAAAGCCCGTGCTGCTGACCACTCCTGTCACAGTATTCAATGCCAAATCCACAATGCTTACAGTATTGTTGCCTGCATTGGTGACGTAACCAGTTAAGTTGTCCACGGAAACGGAGATTTGCCGCGGAGCGTTAAACGTCCCCCCCACATAAGAAGAGACAGAATTGGTTAGGACCAGACAATTACTCACCTTGTTAGATCCTGCATTTGTGATGAGTCCCAACGTACCTGTGGAATTGGCCATAGAGAAAAAAGGCAAGGAAAAGGGACGCGTCCCATGGGTAATGTAACCCGTTATCGCTCCCGATGCCACATTAATAACCGCTACTTGATTTGAGTTTAAAGAACACACATAAGCTGTTGACCCATTGACAAAAGTGACAAATGTGGGCTGATCTAACGTAAAACTTCCATTATTGATTATTCCAGTCACCGTATCTGTCGCCACATCGACCACGCTGACAGTATTTCCATTATAATTCACTACATAAGCTTGGGTGCCGTTGGGAGAAAAGGCAATGCCGATCGGCAAATTGAATGTGGAGTCCGGATCATTGACATATCCTGTGATCGTATCCGTAGCGACATCGATGATGGTAATCGTATTGCTACCCTCATTGGATACATACGCCTTGGTCCCATCAGGAGTAAATTTCACGACGTCAGGGGCATTGAATGGATAGATACTGCTGTCGATTTGAGCGGTGATCGTATTACTTGTCGTATTGATTACAAATGCCGCATTGGAAGCATCGGCGATAAGATAGGCTTTTGTACCATCGGGAGTATGCCGTACATCCACGGGATTGGTAATAGTGAATCCTGAAGTATTGACGTAACCGGTCACTGCATTGGTTGTTAGATCGAAGATACTGATGGTATCGGAATTATAATTCGTTACATAAGCAAAAGGTACAGCATGCATCGATGATACAGATGCTAGTGTCAATAAGTAAGACAGAAATTTTTTCATGCAGTTTACTCCACGTAAAACTAAGGTGAAATGCTAATCGCAAAAGGCGCATTGAAGGGATAGTTCGTACTATCCACTATCCCAGTCAACGTATTCGTCGTGAGATCCATAATGCTTACAGTATTATTCAAATAATTTGTTATAAATCCAGTTAAATTATCGGAAGAAAGAGCGATTTCCCGCGGGCCATTCAATAATCCCGCTTGCTGCATGACGGTATCCGTTGCCGTTGTACAGACACTCGCTTGCCCAGACCCTACATTAAGGATGATCGCCGTTGCGCTATCCGAAGTTGCCGCGGCAAAAAACGGCAGGTCAAAAGAAAAAGAACCCGGGTTGACATATCCGGTTATGCTTGCACTTGCCATATCGATGATCCCGACCTGATTGGAATTCAAAGAACAAACATAAGCTTTTGCATTATCAATAAAATTTACAAACGTCGGAGTATCCAAAGGGAAACTTCCATTGTTTATATATCCTATCACTGTATCGGTTGCCACATTGATCACACTGAGATTATTTCCATTGTAATTAGCGACGTAGGCTAAAGTGCCATCCGGGGAAAAAGCAATATCCGTGGGCAGATTAAATGCGTATGCATTGCTATTGACGTATCCAGTGATCGTATCTGTTGCCGTATGAATAATAGAGAGGTTGTTTCCATTTTGATTGGAGACATAGGCTTTAGTCCCATCAGGGGAAAATCGGACAAAAGCAGGAGCGCTGAAAGGAAATGTACTGCTGTCAATTTGGCGAACAATAGTATTTGTCTCTGTATCTATGACAAATACCGCATTGGACAAATCTGCGACAAGATAAGCTTTTGTCCCATCGGGAGTATGACGGACATCAGAGGGGTTGGTAATCGTAAACCCTGCTGTATCGATATATCCCATAGCAGAATTTGTCTCTAGATCGACAATGCTAATGGAAGTCCCGTTATAATTAGCCACATAAGCAAAAGGGACAGCTTGCAGCACTTTGACTAAGAGTAGTGCAAAAAAACCAAACCATCCCTTCATAAAAAATTCCCTTTAGTTTCGTTTAAGGAGAAATGCTAATTGCAAAAGGTGCATTAAAAGAAAAGCTCGAATCATCCACTGCACCAGTGATGGTATTGCTCGCAATATCGAGCGTATTGACGCTATTATTGCCTATATCAGTAACATAAGCTGTGGTGTTATCTGATGTAATGATAAACTGCCTCGGAGCTGCAGTAAATGTTCCAGAAGCACTGGATACGCTATCGGTAGACGGCGACCAAGTAAACGCCTGAGTATCTCCTGCATCGATCAGAATTTCAGTGGCCCCATCAGAAGTTGCTCCTACGAAAAAGGGCAAAGAGAAAGAAAATGATCCTGAATCGACAACTCCTGTCACCGTTTGGCTAGATACATCGATAATGATCACCTGACCTGAATTTAAAGAGCTGGCATACGCCTTTGACCCATTGATAAAATTAATGAAAGTGGGCTGTTGTAAATCTACGCTTTCATCAGTGATGATCCCTGTTACTGTGTCTGTGGCTACATCGATCACACTCACAGTGTTTCCATTATAATTGCATACTAAGGCTAACGTGCCATCCGGAGAGAAAGCAATACCGATCGGAAGATTTATCGTGCTTTCCGGATCGCTGACATATCCTGTGATGGTATCCGTGGCCACATCGATAATGGTCACATTATTTCCTCCTTCATTACTGACATAAGCTTTGGTGCCGTCAGGAGTAAATTTTACGATATCCGGAGCATTGAATGGAAAATTGTTACTATCGATTTGGCTCGTGATCGCATTCGTCGACGTGTCTATGACAAACATCGTATTATTGAAATCTGCGACCAGATAGGCTTTTGTCCCATCGGGAGTATGGCGCACATCGACCGGATTAGTGATATCAAATGATCCCGTATCGACATAACCTGTAGCCGTATTCGTCCCCAAATCCACGATACTGACATTATCACCACCGTAATTGCAGACATAGGCAAAGGGGGCCGCATGCACCATAGGGGCGCATGCCAACGTAAATAGAAAAGACAGATATTTTTTCATGCAGTTTTACTCCTCTTAAAGTTAAGGTGAAACGCTAATCGCAAATGGCCCATTAAAGGGAAAATCCGTGTCATCGACAGCATTGGTGATGGTATTGCTCGCGATATCGAGGATGTTGACACTATTATTCCCTATATCGGTGACATAGGCTGTGCTGTTATCAGCAGTGATGAAAAATAAGCGGGGCGCTACAGGAAACGTTCCAGAAGCATTGGACACGCTATCAGTGGAAGGAGACCAGGTAAATGCCTGACCATCTCCAGCATCGATCATCACTTCCGTTGCTCCGTCAGACGTGGCACTCACAGAAAAGGGCAACGAGAAAGAAAATGATCCGGAATCGACCACTCCTGTCACCGTTTGGCTCGGTATATCGACAATGGCTACCTGACCCGAATTTAAAGAAGTGGCATAAGCCTTAGATCCACTGATAAAATTGATGAACGTAGGCTGTTGTAAAATAGAATTTGCATCCGTGATGATCCCCGTGACAGTATCTGAGGCCACATCGATCACGCTGATCGTATCTCCATTATAATTGCACACGAGGGCTAAAGTGCCATCCGGAGAGAAAGCAAGACCGATCGGAAGATCGAACGTGTTGTCTGGATCACTGACATATCCTGTAATAGTATCTGAGGCCACATCAATAATGGTGACATTATTTCCGCCTTCATTGGTTACATAGGCCTTGGTGCCATCGGGAGTAAATTTCACGACATCCGGTGCATTGAATGGAAAGTTGCTACTGTTGATTTGACTGGTGATCGCATTGGTTCCCGTGTCTATCACGAACATCTCATTATTGAAATCTGCGACGAGATAGGCTTTTGTACCATCGGGAGTATGGCGCACATCGACCGGATTGGTGATATCAAACGATCCCGTATTGATATAGCCGGTGGCCGTATTCGTTGCCAAATCGACGATACTGACATTGTCAGCAACATAATTGCAGACATAGGCAAAAGGACTGGCATATGCCATCTGGATCGATACAACTGAAAGAAAAGAAAGAACATATCTCTTCATGTGAACACCTATGTTAGAGTAACTGTTAAAATCCTACTTTTGAAATCCAAAAAAAATGCAATCGACAAGATCCACTATAATTTAAAATTTTTTTTACTTACAAGAGCTTTAACTGAGATGCCCTGGATGCCCGGGTCAGGTCAGGTGACCGAGCTTGAGTTTCAGACGCTGTTAGAATGATATTCTTTGAGCTTATTGCGCAAAGTGCGCACGCTGATCCCTAAAGCCTGAGCTGTGCGTGTGCGATTATTTTGCTGCCTTTTCAACGTCTCTAAAATCCATTGCCTTTCCATTTCTTTTAATGTCCCGACACAGGCGGGTTTTAAAAAAGAGGATTCCAATTTAAAGACATCTAACGGCAACCCTTCAGAATCAATAATATCTGCTGCATGCATGATTACGATACGTTCGATGACGTTGGCAAGTTCGCGGATATTGCCTGGCCATTGATATGCGAGCAGCATCTTTTTTGCCTCTGCTGTCAACGTTTTTACAGGCTTGTTATTTTCTCTGCATACTCGCTGAAGGAAATATTCAGCCAGAGGGATGATATCTTCCTGGCGGTCGCGCAAGGGAGGAAGATGGATCGGAACAACGTTGAGACGATAATAGAGATCTTCGCGAAACAGTTTCTGTTCGACGGCTTCCTTCATCAAACGGTTTGAAGTGGATATGAGCCGGACATCCACGGTGATGTGCTGGGTTCCCCCGACTCGCTCGAACTCCATCTCTTGCACTGCGCGTAACAATTTAGGCTGTAATTCTAGAGGAATTTCAGAGATTTCATCTAAGAGAAGCGTCCCTTTGTCTGCTAATTCAAAACGCCCAATGCGTCGTTGAATGGCCCCGGTAAAAGCTCCTTTCTCATGTCCAAAGAATTCCGATTCTAATAGAGGAGCAGGGATAGCTGCGCAGTTCACTTTGATGAAAGCTTGGCCAGAACGGAGCGAGAGGCGATGGATAGCCTGAGCAATGACCTCTTTTCCTGTGCCCGACTCCCCGCTGACAAAAACGGATGAGGTACTTTTAGCAATCGTGCTCACATCCTTTAAGATCTTTTGCATCAAAGGACTTTCCGCAATAATATAGTCATTTGAAACATCGTGTTTTGCTGTCTTCGCCGCAAATCCGCGCGTCTTCACTAAAAGTTCTTTACATTCTTCTTGCTCAAATGGCATTTTTTAACCATAACCCTTTAATGCGGATTATATGCAATGAAGAGAATAAGAAAAGCCTTCTTATTGAGTCTATCGCTTCTGATGGGCTGTTCAGGCCTGGAGAAATCCGAGCAAGAGAATTTACGCCGCAATAATGCCAAAGGGGAGTTTGTCCTGCGCAATCGCGATGAGCGTAACTACACTATCGAGACCCCCCGGCATCGCATTCGCAAGCGCTACCCTTGGGAAAATGCCTATGTCGGCAAACATTCCAAAATCACTAAAGAATTTTTCCGCTGCAAGGGAAGCAGTTTGAATCCTCCTCACGTCGATCCTAAAGATCCCAGCCGCCCCCTCAATTATTTTGACTGCGGGGGCTCGCAAAAACACTCTCTGCCTCTTAGAGAGGATAAAGAGTTTATCTATCCTATTTTGATCGACCTTTTGAATTTCATTCAGGAAAAAACCGATTGTAAAATCGTCATCACATGCGGGCACCGCTGTCCTTTGCACAATGCGTATGCTGATAGTGCTGCATCCAATCAAAGTTCCAAGCACATGATAGGCGCAGAAGTAGATTTCTACGTGCAGGGAATGCAGCAAAAACCTCAAGAAATCATCGATCTACTGTTTCAGTATTACCGAGAAAATCCTCTCTATCTCGAGAACAAACAGTATCAGGAATTCCAGCGGCTGGAAAAACCCGACTCTTTGATTTCCACGCCTCCCTGGTTCAATAAAGAGATCTTCATCAAGCTCTATAAAAAAAATGAAGGCAGAGATTTCGATAATCGCCATCCTTATCCCTATATCGGTATCCAAGTCAGGGAGGATCGCCTGAGCAAAGAGAAAGTCGTTTGCACATCGCAAAAAGCCAATACATTTAAAAGATATTAACCTTGCTGAGAAACACATTTCTTTTTAAAAGAGAATTTTTACACAGGATGATCTTTATGCAAGGCAGCTCATTAGTAAATCCTTTCGGCACACTCCAGTCGCTTTCAGGAGGCAAATATCATTACTATTCTTTGCCCGCTCTGGAAAAAAAAGGAGTGAAGCTCGGGCGCCTTCCTGTTTCTATTCGCATTATGCTCGAATCTCTCTTGCGCCATTGCGATGGAAAAAAGGTCAAAGAAGAAGATGTCATGAACCTGGCGCACTGGAATGCGCAAAAGCCCAGCCACAAGGATGTCCCCTTTGTCGTCTCGCGCGTCATCCTGCAGGATTTCACTGGAGTGCCACTGCTCGTCGATCTCGCTGCGATGCGCGACACTGTTGCAGAACAAGGCATCCGGGCAGACGCCATCGAACCCATCGTCCCTGTAGATCTCGTCGTCGATCATTCTGTTCAAGTCGACCGTTCGGGGTCCGATGATGCTTTTCTTTATAACTTAAAAATAGAGTTCGAGCGCAATAAAGAACGCTATGAGTTCCTCAATTGGGGCCAACAAGCATTTAAAACATTTAAAGTCGTCCCTCCGGGAATCGGAATCGTGCATCAAGTCAATTTGGAACACATCGCAGATGTAGTCACTCGCAAAAAGAGCGATCAGCAAACGCTGCTTTTTTTCGATACTCTTGTTGGGACCGATTCACATACAACGATGATCAATGGTCTGGGAGTTTTGGGATGGGGCGTCGGCGGCATTGAAGCAGAAGCTGCTATGCTCGGGCAACCCATGTTTATCCCTGCACCCGAGGTCATTGGAGTTCATTTACATGGCGAGCTGAAAGAAGGGGTCACTGCCACAGATCTCACCTTGCGCATCACGGAGCTCTTGCGCAAAGAAAAAGTCGTAGGCAAGTTTGTTGAATTCTTCGGGGAGGGAGCTGCGAGCCTTACTGTTGCGGACCGTGCGACCATTGGCAACATGGCGCCGGAATATGGCGCGACTACGGGTTTCTTCCCGATCGATGAACAGACCCTTGCGTATTTAAAAATGACGGGAAGAGAAGAATCCCATATCCAGATCATCAAGGACTACCTACTCGCGCAAAAACTCTTTGGCATCCCCCGCCAAGGAGAAATAGATTATACTAAGATCATCGATTTAGATTTAAACAGCATCTCTCCTTGCGTCGCAGGACCCAAACGTCCGCAAGACCGCATCGATCTGCCCCAACTGAAGAACAAATTTTTAGCTCTATTGCATACCTCTATTCCTGAAGGGGGCTATGGCAAAAGCGAAGAGGAGAGCAAAAAGAAAGTGCAAATTCATTCCAATGGATCGTTTTCCGTCAACGCGGCGCATATCACAGGAGGAACAGAGTCTTTGGGATCGGGCAATCTCGGTATGAACGAGGTCGAAATGGTGATAAACCGCCCCATGACACACACTGTCGTCAATCCAGGATACAAACCTCTCGATTTCGTCATGCACCAAGGGTCGATTGTCATCGCCGCCATCACAAGCTGCACGAATACGAGCAATCCTTACGTCATGATAGGCGCCGGTCTTCTGGCTAAAAAAGCGGTCGAGCAAGGCTTGACCGTAAGCCCTCTTGTCAAAACTAGCCTGGCTCCTGGATCTCGCGTCGTTACCGATTATTTGGAAAAAACAGGCCTGCAAAAGTATTTGAATCAATTAGGATTTCAAATGATCGCTTACGGGTGCACGACATGCATTGGCAATAGCGGGCCCCTCGATGAAAAAATTGAAAAAGCAATTAAAGAACACGATATGATTGCCGCCAGCGTCTTGAGCGGAAACCGCAATTTTGAAGCGCGCATCCATGGTTCGGTAAAGGCCAATTTTCTCATGTCTCCTCCTCTTGTCGTCGCTTATGCCTTGGCAGGAAGAGTCGATATTGATATGACCACGGAGCCCATCGGAAAAAACAAGGCGGGAAAACCGGTCTATCTCAAAGATATCTGGCCCTCTTCCCAAGAGATCGAGCAGGAAGTGCAAAAGGGTTTAAAACCGGAAATGTTTAAGAGCCGCTATGCGCATATTCTTGACGACAATCCGATTTGGAAAGAAATCGTCGTAAAAAAAGGGGCGCAATACGCGTGGGATCCCAAAAGTACCTATATTCAAAATCCCCCTTTCTTCGAAGACTTTTCTATGGAAATGCCGAAACGCAAAGAATTAAAACACATGCGCGCACTGGCTTTATTCGGAGATTCGATCACGACGGATCATATCTCTCCTGCTGGGGCCTTCAAATCCGACACTCCGGCTGGCAAATATTTGCTTTCTCTCGGAGTGCAGCCCGAAGATTTTAACAGTTACGGAAGCAGAAGGGGCAATCACAATATCATGATGCGCGGGACCTTTGCCAACGTACGCATCCGCAATAAAATGGCCGACGGCAAAGAAGGCGGCTTCACCAAGCTAATGCCCGAGGGCACCCTGATGCCGATCTTTGACGCCTGTCAAAAATATGCCGAGCACCAGGTTCCCTTGATCATCTTTGCAGGCAAAGATTACGGCATGGGCAGCTCGCGCGACTGGGCCGCAAAAGGCACCGCCCTTTTAGGCGTACGCGTCGTCGTCACACAGAGTTTTGAACGCATCCACCGCAGCAATCTCGTCGGAATGGGCGTACTTCCCTTGCAGTTCCAAGAAGGCCAAAATTACGAAACAGCAAAAATCACAGGAAACGAAACATTTTCCATTACGGGCCTGGAGAAAACGATCCATCCCCAACAAGAGGTCACCCTCGAAATCCATCGCGGTAAAGGACAAACCGAACGCATTCCCCTACTAGCGCGCCTTGATACCCCTATCGACATCGACTATTACCTGCACGGCGGCATCCTCCCTTACGTCCTCAGACAATTGCTCGCTGAAATGCTGCGCAAGTGAGGAAGTTATACCTAGTAACTAGGTATAACTCAATCCCACAAAGGTTGTTTCCGTTGTTGTAAATCGTTTATTTTTCAAAAAAAATCTCTTCAAGATTTGTGATCAATTCAAATTTCTTTATATCAAAACCAAGGATTGCGATTTTTAAGAAGATAGATTATACTTTGTCTCTTTTTTGCCGATGTGGTGGAATGGTAGACGCGGTAGACTCAAAATCTACTCTTAGCAATAAGGTGCAGGTTCAAGTCCTGTCATCGGCATTTCCAATCAAATAGTTCGAAAGACCTATTCGTTTTAATAATTAAATTTTCAAATCTTTTGAAAATTCATAACTGATAAGCTGTAAGGGTTCGGTCTTCTTAAATGCTTGTTCCTCATGGGAAACTTTTAAAAGCTTCTGCCCGCCATCTTTGTGCGCGATTTGTGCAACAAATTCTAAAATGTTTTTTTCCGAATCCGAAAAAACACTTAGATCAGGCTTTTCCATGCTTTTTAAAACATGATGTCCCCCTGAAATCAAAATACCCTTAGAAAGAAATAACTGATAAATGTTTTGGAATTGATCTGGACAAGGACCATATTCTAAATGAACATATCTAGCTCCAGTTATGCTCATGCCATGTCGTTGAAAATGCTTAAAATCTGCATAAAACAAGGCTTTATTCAAAAACAAAGGGCTCTTCGCAAATCCTATCAAGTAGCGCACAGCCTGCTTGAACAGCTCCAAACAAAATGGTCTATTCCCGCTATAAATGTCAGATGAATGGCTTTTCCAATGAACTTCAAGAGCATTAAGTTCTGCATAAGCTTCATCACATTTCAAACGAATATGATCATCTTGAACAACATCCTGTACAAAATATGTCTCCCAGCGTTTAACACTTGCTTCTCCAACTTTTAAATAGTTGGCAAAAGCGGCTTGAGACATTCCAAGCAATGCACGATATTTGATAATCTCTTCAGATGTTAAAAGATTGTGTTGCTTCCGATATTTATCTGCAGCACTCCTTCGAAGCACATTCATTTGCTCTCCATCCATTAAAGGAGTCTGACATTTCGTGCAAACAAACGAGGGTACAACTACCTCAACTTCTTCTCCTTTTATCTCAGGATTAAAGCGCATATTTTTCGATTCAAACTTTTCACAATCACAGTTTGGGCACTTCATTTACTCTTCTCCTTTTTGTTCTGTCGAACGGCTTTGATGAAGCGAGACATAATAATATCGCTCGTCCTTCAAAACAAATTTGATATACATCTGCTTAGCACATTTAGAGCTCCACCAACTAAAAGCCAGTAACTCAAGACCCGCTATTGCTTTCTCATAGGACTTTTGCGGGGGTCTTGATCCTCTGTAATCCTTTGGTGAAATCTCTTCGAGCAACTCCCTAATCAATGGCCAAATATCATTTGTATCGCCAATGTCTAGATTACTTAACTCACCCACAGCTTTTGATGGGTTAGCAAACAATCCATGTCGATTTTTTAAATAGATTTTTGCTTCATTTAATCGTTTGATCAGCTCTCGGTCTGACGGGCGCTTATCCTGCATTTCGCAGCTCTTCGTATATAATAATAGCATCATATGATACTACAAAACAACAAAAAGTCAATTATTTGGAACGCTAAAAAACAGCTTTTATCATTCTAACTTATTGATTTATAGTATGTTAAGAACAAAATAAAATTTTGAAAAAGTATTACGCCGCTTAATATTCCATCTTTGTTTTCGTATAATTTCTTCAACATAATTGCTTCCTGCGGCTAAATTGATATATTTACAGGAACACTATGAGAAAATTTCTTGCCGCAGCGCTCTCTATCTACCTGATCACTGCATCGCTTTCTTATCTGGAAGCATGCACAGGGATAAAGCTCATGGCTAAAAATGGCTCCAGCATCCATGGCCGCACCTGGGAATTGGGATTGGATTTGGATGCCTCCGTCATAGTGGTCCCCAAAGAGTACGACTTTACTGGAACAACTCCACATGGGCCTGGGCTATCTTATTCCGCAAAATATGGCGCTGTGGGCATGATCGCATTCAATCAACCCGCCATTATCGATGGGATCAATGAAGCAGGTCTCTCTGTCGGTACATTTCATTTCCCGGGTTATGCCCAATACGCCGAAATCCTTCCCGACAATCAATGCCTAGCACTATCCCCTGTCGAGTTCCCCAATTGGATCCTCACTCAGTTTGCGACGGTTGAAGAAGTGCGGGCAGGGTTGAACTCCGTCCTCATCGCTCCCACGATCGTGCGCGAATGGGGAAAAGAACCTCCGCATTTTCATTACATCGTATTCGATAAAAAAGGAAAAAGCCTCGTCATAGAACCGATCCAAGGCCAATTGGCCGTATATGAAAATAAAATAGGCATTTTGACCAATGCGCCCGGATTTAGTTGGCATATGAATTACTTGCGTAACTTCGTGCATTTATCTTCTTGGAATACCCAGCCTCTAAAGTTAAATGGGCTCGACATTGCCCCGATTGGCCAAGGATCTGAAATGAACCTGCCTGGCGATCTGACCCCCTCTGCGCGTTTTGTGCGCGCGGCGCTTTTTTCTACGCAGATAAAACCCATGAATAATACGGACGAGGCCGTGCATCAGGCATTTCATATTTTAAACCAATTCGATATTCCTATCGGAGTATCTCGCGACGAAAAAAATAATGGCATGAGCGATTACACGGCGATGACTTCCGTGAGAGATCCTCACTCGCTCAAGTACTATTTTAAAACACATGTCGATTCCACTATCCGCATGATCGATTTGAATCAATTTGATTTAAACGCATCGCACATCAAACGCGTGCGCATTTCCGAGACAAACCAGCCCATTGCTGATATCTCATCCGAGCTGGAATGAGCTTGCTTTGAAAAAAAAGACTAGGCATAATTTGCTGTCTTTTTTTATAACTGGATGTATTATGTCTCTGCGTATTCCTAGTTCTATCGATCATGTGATTTTACCGGGATCTTCACCAAAATTATCCAGGCGAATACACACTTATGAACCAAACTTTAAGCAGGTAACTGATCCGATTACTTGCAAAACGACTCCTGAAGAATTCGATGTATTATTATTAAAATATCCTAATTATCGCGCTGGGGGTAGAGATATCTTTGGCTGGAGCGCACTTGCAAAGTCTATTAATAAAAGATGTTTGCCTCTTATCATCCATATTCTCAAATTAAACCCTTCTATTATCAACCGCAGTTTCCCTGTATGGCATCAAACACCATTAACTAGAGT
>Ga0209579_10001754_pt1 | contig 17437 bp, 13 predicted proteins | sample Coa_R1_2_FD_187152 | JGI IMG/M metagenome (GOLD analysis project Ga0209579, IMG submission 187152) | Surface soil microbial communities from Centralia Pennsylvania, which are recovering from an underground coalmine fire - Coalmine... | ecosystem: Environmental > Terrestrial > Soil >... | reverse complement strand
CTCCCACAACCCATCCGAGACATGCCACGGAGCAACAACCATCCGGCACCTCCAACTGTGACGGCAGGTGCCGACGACTTCGCTACCGCAAACCGGGTCCCTTCATTTCGAATCAGCCTCTTAGGACATAAGGACGTGAGTTTCGCCGCTTTCGACCGCGACGATGCCCTCCGGTGTCTCGACCGCCAGACGGCCGTCGCCGAGGATCCCGTGGGCAACACCTGCGGTGCCGTCGACGGTCACCTCTCGCCCGCGCAGGAAGTCGAGCGCGGCGATTCGCGGGCGGAGCGACGGCAGGCCGTCGGCCAGCCAGACTGCGTACGCCGCGTCGAGCGCCTGCAGCAGATCGTCGAGCAGGCGATCGATCTCGCGCACTCGGCCGTCGATCGTCCGCAGCGATGCTGCTGCCGTCCGCGCGTCCGCAGGCAGCTGCTCCGTCGTCTGGTTCACGTTCACGCCGATGCCGAGCACCACGGCGCCCTCTCGCAGGTCGGCGACGCCGCCCGCGACCTTGCGCCCGTCGACGAGGACGTCGTTCGGCCACTTCAGCTGAGCCGGTCGTCCGAGGGCGTGTCCGATCGTCTCCGCGGTCGCGAGCCCCCCGACCAGGGTCAGCTCGGCCGCACGGCGGTCATGCTCCGGCTTCAGCAGAACCGAGCAGAGGAGGGCGGTGCCCGGCGCATCGACCCACGTCCGGCCGAGACGCCCCCGCCCGGCTGTCTGGTGATCCGTCGTCGCGACCGCGCCCTCGGGAAAGGCCGTGTCGAGCAGGAGCTGCGTCGACTCGCACTCGGGTACGTGAATGCGTGGGCGTCCGAGCATGTCTGCGAGTCTACGATCGCCGAGTGCGTGCGCAGGTCCTCGACGAATCGGGAGCTCCTCTGCGCGCCGCCGATCTGCCGCCGCGCGCGCTCGGCGAGCACGAGGTGAGGATCTCGGTCGGGGCATGCGGCGTCTGCCGGACCGACTTGCACGTCCGCGACGGGGAGCTGGACTCCCCGAAGCTGCCGCTCGTGCCCGGTCATCAGATCGTCGGGCGTGTCGTCGAGGGCGGTTCGCGTTTCGCCGCCGGCGACCGGGTCGGCGTCCCGTGGCTCGGATGGACGTGCGGCGAGTGCGCGTACTGCACGTCAGGTCGGGAGAACCTCTGCCCGCGCGCGCTGTTCACTGGCTACACGATCGACGGCGGTTACGCCGAAGAGGCCGTTGCCGACGAGCGCTACTGCTTCGCGCTGCCTGAGAACGTCGATGACGCGCACATCGCGCCCCTGCTCTGCGCGGGGCTCATCGGCTACCGCGCACTGCGGTTCACGGGCGACGCCGTGCGTCTGGGGTTGTACGGCTTCGGCGCTTCGGCTCACATCGTCGCGCAGATCGCTCTCGCAGAAGGGCGCCGGGTCTTCGCCCTCACGCGTCGCGGCGACGACGAGGCTCAGTCGCTTGCGCGCGAGCTGGGAGTGGAGTGGGCCGGCGCGACGGATGACCCGCTGCCCGACGAGCTCGACGCCGCGATCATCTTCGCGCCCGCCGGCGAGCTCGTCCCCGCGGCGCTCGCGGCGCTCGCCCGGGGCGGACGCGTCGTCTGCGCCGGCATCCACATGAGCGACATCCCGTCGTTCTCGTACGAGCTGCTCTGGCTCGAGCGGAGCATCGTTTCCGTCGCCAATCTCACCCGACGCGACGGCGACGAGCTGTTCGCGCTGCTCGAGCGCGTTCGCGTCCAGACGACGGTGGAGACCTATTCTCTCGACGCGGCGGAGGACGTGCTGTCGCGGCTGCGCGCCGGCGATGTGCGGGGTGCGGCGGTGCTCATTCCATAGCCAGGGCCAGGGCTTCCTCGACGGTGAGCTGCGCACCTTCGCTCCAGCTGCCCTCGTAGCGCTCGTCTCCGAGCTCGAGACGCAGTTCGGCGGCAGTGCGCTCGAACGCCTCCCGCTCCTCGCCCTGGATCTGCGCACCGACGGCGGCGAACGCCTCGGCGGAGGCGGCCAGCAGGCGAGCCGAGAGCTCGGCCTCACCCCGTTGCAGGGCGAACTCGCCGGCGGTCTCGAGCCCGTAGGCGATGACTTCCGGGTAGCCGACCCTCCGGCCGAGCTCGAGGCTCTCCGCGAGCAGCCGCTGCGCGGCCGTCAGCTCGCCGAGGTCGCGGCGGACGCGCGCGAGGTTGTGGAGGGAGATTGCGAGCGCGTCGAGATCGCCGAGCTCCTGCTGGATCGCGATCGCCATCTCGGTGTCACGCGCCGCCGCCGGCAGGTCGCCCTGCATCCGCGCGATCTCGGCGAGGTTGGCAAGCGCCATTGCGTGGCGGTAGCGATTGCCCTCCGCCGCGAACACCTCGACGCTTCGGCGGTACAGCTCGGCCGCAAGGTCGAGATCACCTTCGCTGAACGCGACGGTCCCGAGCTCGGCGGTGGCCCACGCGGCTCCACTTCGGTCGCCGATCGCGCGAAACGTCTCCAGGGCTTCCTCGGCCTCGGCCCGGGCGACACCTCCGTTGCCCTGCCGGTGTGCGAAGGCGGCCGCGTGAACGAGGGCGAGCGCGTGGAGCTCAGGGTTGCCTTCCGCGTGGTCGGCGGCCCGGCGAAGGAACCGCCGGCCCTCGCTGAGGTAGCCGCGCACGAACCAGTACTGCCTCGAAGCCGCGGCGAGCTGAACTTCGATCTCCGCCTGTCCCGACATCGCCGCCCAGTCCAGTGCCGCGCGCAGGTTGTCGTGCTCGGCATCGAGCTCCGCGATCGCGGCCTGGTCGACCGGTCCCTCGACGAAGCGCGTCGCGATCGCGAGAAACCGCTCGGCGTGCCTCTCTCGCAGCGCCTGCTCCTCGCCGGCGTCCACCAGGCGCTCGTGGGCGTACTCTCGAATCGTCTCGAGCAGCCGGAAGCGGGAGCCTCTCCGCCGGACGAGGCTGTGCTCCACGAGGGAGCCGAGCACGCCGAGCAGGTTCTCTCCGGCGACCACTTCCTCGGCAGCGTCCAGCGTGCAGCCGCCGGCAAAGACCGAGAGACGCCGCAGCACGCGCTGCTCGTGCTCGCCGAGCAGCCCGTAGCTCCAGTCGAGCGTCGCGCGCAGGGTCCGCTGGCGAACGGGAAGGTCGCGCGCCCCTTCGCCGGCGAGGTCGAGCCCCCGCTCGAGGCGCCGCTCGAGCTCCTGCGGCGGGAGAAGTCGTACACGGGCTGCGGCGAGCTCGATCGCGAGCGGGAGCCCGTCGAGGCGGCGACAGATCGCCGCGACGGCTTCGACGTTCGCGTCGTCGAGCGCAAACGCGTGGTCGACAGCCTGTGCACGTGCCGCAAACAGGCGCACGGTCTCGTTCGCGACGACCGACTCGAAGCTGCCGCCCGTCGCAGGGACGGGAAGCGGCGGCACCGGATACTCGTGCTCGGCGGTCAGACGCAGCGGTGCGCGGCTCGTCATGATGATTCGCACGCGCGGCGCCGCGCTCAGGAGCTCGCCGACGACCGTCGCCGACGCCAGCAGCTGCTCGAAGTTGTCGAGGACGAGGAGCAGCGGGCGGTCGCGCAGGCTCGCCGTCACGACGTCGAGCAGGCGCCCCTCTGACTGAGTCACCTCGAGCGCCTGGGCGATCGCGTCGACGACGAATGCGGGGTCGGCGACGGGCGAGAGGTCGACGAAGACCGCACCGCCCAGCTCGGGGGCCAGCTCCTCGGCAACGGCGACGGCGAGTCGCGTCTTGCCCGTCCCGCCGGGCCCGGTCAAGGTGACGAGCCGTGCCTCGTCCCTGCGGAGCAGCGTGGCGACGGCCACGATCTCGAGCCTGCGGCCAACGAGCGGGGTCAGCGGCCGCGGCAGCTTCGTCTGCGGACCGGCGGCCGCCGTCGGCGCGGCCAGCAGGGGATCGTGTCGCAGCACAGCCCGCTCGAGCTCCTGCAGCTCGGGCCCCGGCTCGATGCCGAGCTCGTCGACGAGCACGGCCCTCGCGGCGCGGTACGCGTCGAGTGCGTCCTTCTGCCGGCCCTCGCGGTAGAGCGCGAGGATCTGCTGCGCCCGCAGGCGCTCCCGGTACGGATGGGCGCGGATCAGATCCTCGACCGCCGCGAGCACGTGTCCGTGGCGGCCGAGCGCGAGCTCCGCGTCGCCGAGCAGCTCGGTCGCACGGAGCCGCCGGTCTTCGATCGAGGCCGCGGCGGCCGCGGCGACCGGCTGGCCGGCAAGATCGGCGAGCGGGGAGCCGTCGAACAGCGCGAGCGCCCGCCTCAGGTCGTCCGCCGCGTCGGCGGGCCTGCCCGCGGCGAGTGCCGCGCCGCCGCGGTCCACCAGCCGCTCGAACCGGAACAGATCCAGGTCGTCGTGCTCGAGGCACAGCCGGTAGGCGTTGCCGCGCGTCTCGATCCTGTCCGATCCGAGCGCGCGCCGGAGCCCGTGCACGTAGACCTGAAGCGAGGCCACCGCGCTTTCGGGCGGCGTCTCGCCCCACACCGCGTCGACGAGGTGGTCGCGCGGCACGACTTCTCCCGCGTGCAGCAGCAACTCGGCGAGCACGGCGCGCTGCTTCGGGCCGCCCAGCTCGAGCGGCTGCCGCTCCGAGAGCGCTCGGACCGGCCCGAGTATCCGGTATTCGATCGTTCTGACCCCTTCCCACCCGGCGCTTAAGCCGCCGACAAGTGGATCTTAAGCGCCCCCTCCGATCCTGTGGCCCGTCCCGTCCGAACAAGGAGCGAGTCACATGATCCAGGCAGGCCAGAGCATCGTGAACCCCGTCACCGGCGAGCGGATCGTCTTCCACAAGACGTCGCGCGAGACCGGAGGCGAGGCAGTCGTGATCGAGACCTACGTCGAGCCGAACGGCTTCGTCGCAGCCGCACACGTTCATCCGGCGCAGGAGGAGCGGTTCGAGGTCGTCCGCGGCAGCGTCGGCTTCCGACTCGGCCGCAAGAAGATGGTCGCCGGCCCCGGCCGGCGGGTGACGGTCCCGGCGGGTACGCCGCACAAGTTCTGGAATGCCGGCGACGAGACCGCGGTGTTCGTCTGCGAGATCCGGCCGGCGCTCCAGTTCGAGTCGCTGATCGAGACGATGTTCTCGCTCGCCGCCGAGGGCAAGACGAACCGGAAGGGGATGCCGAACCCGCTGCGGCTCGCCGTGATCGCGCAGGCGCACTTCGACACCGTCCGGCTCCCTTTCCCGCCGGCGATCGTGCAGCGGATCGGCCTCGCGCTCGGCGCCCCGCTCGGACGCGCCGTCGGTTACAGGCCCGTCTACCTGCCGGGTGAGGGCGTCCCGGCTCCGGCTGCGGCGTGAAGCGGCGCCTGCTGATCGCCGGGATCGTGGCTGCGGCGCTGGTGCTCGCACTGATCGGCGTGGTGCTCAACGCCGGTCGGCGGCCCGCAACCGCCTAGGCGGCAAAGCCCTCGAGGGCGGCTTCGACCAGCGCAGGGAGGGTGCGCAGGTTGTAGCCGCCCTCGAGCACTGCGGCGACCCGCGGTGCAAGCTTTGCCGCGCGTCGCGCCAGCTCGGTGAAGGCGCCGGTGCTGAGGCGCATGCCCGCGAGGGGATCGTCGATGTGAGCATCGAAGCCGCATGAGACGAGGAGCAGTTCCGGATCGAACCTCGTGACCGCCTGCTCGACGGTTCGCCAGGCAGCGAAGTACTCGTGGTCACCGCAGCCCGCGGCCAGCGGGAGATTCAGCACCGTCTCTTCCTGGTCGTCGGGACCGCCCGTCCCGGGGTAGAAGGGCCATTGGTGCATCGAGACGAACAGGATCGAGGGATCGTCGCGCACGATCTCCTCGGTGCCGTTCCCGTGGTGCACGTCCCAGTCGACGATCGCCACCCGCCCAACCCCCTGCTCGGCCTGGGCCCAGCGCGCTGCGATCGCGATCGAGTCGAACACGCAGAACCCCATTGCCCGGTCGCGCTCGGCGTGATGGCCGGGGGGACGCGCGAGCGCGAATCCGCCCCGTCGTACCGCCTCGATCGCGGCGCCCGACGCGAGGAGCGCGGCCTCGAGCGTGCTCTCCGTGCAGATCGTGTCGTGATCGAGCCAGCCGCGGGTCGTCCGCACGTGCTCGACGAGCATCGGGTCGTGGCAGCGCAGGACGTCGTCGACCGTCGCCGGCGTGCACTCCACGAACGGGATCACCTGCTGCAGGACGGCAAGCCGTTGCTGCGACTCCGGATGGCCGCCCGTCGGGTGCAGGTACACGAACGCGCTGTGGCTGACGGCCTCCATCAAGCGCGTTCGGCGACGCGCTTTGCGGCACCGCCGAGCCCGAGTTCTTCGAGGTGCGCCGCCGCCGCCGTCCAGTCCGGGGGCGTGGGCTTCAGCTTCGGCAGCGGCGCGTCTGCGTCCATCGTCGCGATGCGCCGGTACAGGCGCAGGTTGTCGGCGTCGGCGACGAACCACCCGGCTTCCAGCGCGTGCTCGAGCGAGCCGTATTGCCGCAGGATGTCGGCAGCCGTCTTCGGCCCGACGCCCTTCGCGCCCGGGATCTTGTCGGACGAGTCGCCGCGCAACGCGATGAAGTCCGGCACCTGTCCCGGTTCGACGCCGTATCGCTCGCGAACCTCGGCCGGCCCGATCCGTGCGAGCTCCGAGACGCCCTTCACAGGCTGAAGGATCCCGACCCGGTCGGAGACGAGCTGGAACGCGTCCCGGTCCGAGGTGGCGACGAGGACCGGCCCGGTGTAGGTGCGGGCGGCCGCGGCGAGGAAGTCGTCCGCCTCGTATCCCGGGGCTTTCGCGATCTGGAACCCGAACGCCTCGACCACGCCTGGGAGCAGGTCGAGCTGCTCGAGGATCGACGGCTCGAAGACCCGGCCGGACTGGTAGGCGGGGAGCGCCTCGTGCCGGTAGGTGGGCGTGTCGAGCGAGTCCCAGGCGACGAGCACCGACTCGGGCTGCTCCGACTCCCACAACCGGAGCAGGAAGTTGCTGAAGCCGACGATCGCGTTCAGCCGGATCGATTTCGGGAGCGCGTGGTACGCCCGGTGCGCGAGCGAGTCGCCGTCGATCGCCAGTAACAGACCGTTACGAGCGGGGCTCATCTGCCTGCGGGGCTCATCGCAACGAGGCCTCCAGCTCGTGGATGGCCGTCATCAGCCGCTCGGTGGCGACCCGTGCTGCTTCCGAGGTCTCGAGCCCTGTCAGATCGTCCAGGGACACGGGGCTCCCGTATCGCACGCGAACCGGACCGAGGCGGCGGAGCTCGTCCGTGCCGCGGATGCCCGCCGGGACGAGCGGCACCCCGGCATCGAGCGCGATCCGGGCCGCGCCGGTGTGCGCCTGCGCCTCGTACCTCTTCCGCAGGCCTTTTCGCCGTCTGGTCCCCTCCGGGAACATCGCGATCACGTAGCCGGCCTGGGCCAGCGATACGGCCGTGCGAATCGCCTCGCGGTCGGCTCGCCCGCGGTGCACCTTGAACGCCCCCGCCGCCCTGAGGAAGAGGCTGAGCGGGAACCAGAACAGCTCGGACTTGGCCATGAACCGCAGAAACCTGCGCGGCCAAAGGCTCAAGCCGAGCGGCCACGGATCGAGGTTCGAGACGTGCCCGGCCGCCAGCACGTAGCCGCCCTCGCGCGGCAACTGCTCCTGTCCCTCCGCCCGGTAACGGAAGAGGACGTAGAACACGGGCCACGAGAGAGCCGCCACGAACGAGTAGAAGAGGGTCGGCCGGGGAGGACGAGTCACGGCTGGCGAGTATCGCGGACCGTGACCACGGCGCTATCGTGGCGCGCTGACATGAGCCCCGAGAAGGGAAACGGGCGCCGCCTGGTCATCGTCGAGAGCCCCGCAAAGGCGAAGACGATCGCGGGCTACCTCGGCGCCGGTTACATGGTCGAGTCCTCGATCGGCCACGTCCGCGACCTGCCGAACAACGCCTCCGAGATCCCCGCGGCGCGCAAGGGTGAGCCCTGGGCGCGGCTCGGGGTCGATGTCGAGCACGACTTCGAGCCGCTCTACGTCGTCGACGCGCGCAAGAAGAAGGTCGTCGCCGACCTGAAGGAGAAGCTGAAGCAGGCAGACGAACTGCTCCTCGCGACGGACGAAGACCGGGAGGGCGAGGCGATTGCCTGGCACCTGGTCGAGGTGCTGAAGCCGAAGGTCCCCGTCCGCCGCATGGTCTTCCACGAGATCACGCGGCCGGCGATCGAGCACGCGCTGCAGGAGACGCGTCAGATCGACGACAGGCTCGTCGATGCACAGGAGACGCGGCGCATCCTCGACCGCCTCTACGGCTACGAGGTCTCGCCCGTGCTGTGGCGCAAGGTGATGCAGGGGCTGTCGGCGGGCCGCGTTCAATCCGTCGCGACGCGCCTCGTCGTCGAACGGGAACGCGAGCGGATGAGGTTCGTCGCGGCGGGGTACTGGGACATTCTCGCGACGTTCGACCCGGGCGCGTTCAGCGCGCGTCTCGCGTCCGTGGACGGTCGCCGGGTTGCACAGGGTCGCGACTTCGAGCGGGACGGCACGCTCAAGTCCGGCGACGCGGTTCAGCTCGCCGAGCCCGATGCGCGCGGGCTCGCCACAGCGCTCGAGGGCGTGGAGTTCCGTGTGTCGTCGGTCGAGGAGAAGCCGTACACCCGTCGGCCGGCCCCGCCGTTCATGACTTCGACGCTGCAGCAGGAAGCGAGCCGAAAGCTTCGCTTCTCGTCGCAGCAGACGATGCGCGTGGCGCAACGCTTGTACGAGAACGGCTACATCACGTACATGCGCACGGATTCGACGACGCTCAGTGAGTCGGCGCTCACTGCCGCACGCGACCAGGCGCGCTCGCTGTACGGCGCGGATGCCGTGCCGGGTGCGCCGCGGCGCTACGAGCGCAGGGTCAAGAACGCGCAGGAGGCGCACGAGGCGATCCGTCCCGCCGGCGACCGCTTCCGCACGCCCGACGACGTGCGCCGGGAGCTGCACGGCGACGAGCTGCGCCTCTACGAGCTGATCTGGAAGAGGACGGTCGCGTCGCAGATGGCGGACGCGCGCGGCCAGACGGTGTCGGTCCGGATTGCCGCGACCAGCGCAGATGGACGGGGGGTCGAGTTCGCGACGGCGGGCACCGTGATCACCTTCCGAGGCTTCCTGCTCGCATACGAGGAAGGGCTCGACGAGCCCGCGTCGGCAGACACCGAGGAGCGTCACCTGCCGCCGCTCACGGAGGGCGACCGCCTCACCGCGACCGCGCTCGAGCCGGAGGGCCATTCGACGACGCCGCCGGCCCGCTACACCGAGGCGACGCTCGTGAAGGCGCTCGAGGAGCGGGGCATCGGCCGCCCGTCGACGTACGCCTCGATCATGGGGACGATCCTCGATCGCGGCTACGTGCGGAAGCAGGGCCAGGCACTCGTCCCCGAGTTCCTCGCCTTTGCGGTCGTGAATCTCCTCGAGCAGCACTTCGGCCGGCTGGTCGACTACGAGTTCACGGCGCGGATGGAGGACGACCTCGACCGGATCGCGAGCGGCGAGGAAGGGCGGACCTCGTGGCTCGGGCGCTTCTACTTCGGCGCCGACGGCGAGGAGGGTCTCAAGCAGCTCGTCAACGACCTCGGGGATATCGACGCGCGCGCGATCAACACGCTCGAGATCGGAGACGGGATCGAGCTCAGGATCGGCCGGTACGGGCCGTACCTGCAGCACGGCGAGAGCCGGCAGACGCTGCCGCCGGACATCGCCCCGGACGAGTTGACGGTCGAGAAGGCGAAGGAGATCCTCTCGGCGGGCAACCAGTACCGCGAGCTCGGTGCCGACCCGGGGACCGGCCGTGCAATCTTCCTGCGGACGGGCCGCTACGGGCCTTACGTCACCGAGGTCGTCCCGGAGGGAGCGGACGCGAAGCCGAGGACAGCCTCGCTGCTCGGCTCCATGTCGCCGGAAACCGTCTCCCTCGACGACGCCCTGAAGCTCCTGTCGCTGCCGCGGAGGCTCGGCGAGGTCGACGGCGAGGAGGTCGTCGCTGCGAACGGCCGCTACGGGCCGTACGTGAAGAAGGGAAAGGAGACCCGATCGCTGGATGGCGAAGACCAGCTCTTCACCATCACCCTCGAGGAGGCGGTCGCGCTGCTCGCCCAGCCCCGGACGCGCGGACGTCGCGGCGCCACACCGCCGCTGAAGGAGCTCGGGAACGACGCGGCGAGCGGCCGCCCCGTGGTGGTCAAGGAGGGCAGGTACGGCCCCTACGTCACCGACGGCGAGACGAACGCGAGCCTGCGGGGCGGCGACACGGTGGAGGGGGTCACGCTGGAGCGGGCGGCGGAGCTCCTGAGCGCCAGCCGGGTGCGCGGTCCGGCCCGCCGGCCGGCACGGAAACGCCGCTCGTAGCCTCATCTTCACGCACTCGCAACAGTTCCCGCCAACATTTCCGGTCGCAAACCGTCCATACTCTGGGCACGGGCTCGATTCGGGGCGAGATCAGTGCGGAATGCCGTGGTCGAGGGGGACGTTTGCGTCGGCAGACGGCCGCGTGGGCTGGTGTGCGGGCGTAGGACCCCGTATGGTGGGAAGGTTTGAAGAGCCGATCGCAGAAACGAAAGGACATCGAAGAACCGTTGACTCAGAGCCAGCTGACCGAACTACTTGAGACCGAGAGCGCCCGCGCTCTGCTCGATGCGGGTGAGGAGCGCGGCTGGATCGAGCCGGCCGAGCTCGAGGCGTTCGTGGTGGAGAACGACCTCGGGGAGCCGGAGACGGAGGATCTCGTGCGGGAGCTCGAGCGCATCGGGCTCGAGGTGCGCGAGCCGGTCGTCGAGGAGAAGACGACCAAGGCCCAGCCCGAGCCGGTGGTCTACGAAGCGGACGCTCCCTCGGGCGCGGGCGACAGCCTGCAGCTCTTCTTGGCGGACGTCGGCAAGCACAAGCTGCTCACCGCCCACGAGGAGGTCGTCCTCGCGAAGGCGATCGAGCGCGGCGACGGCCGTGCCAAGAGGCGGATGATCGAGTCGAACCTGCGCCTGGTGGTGTCCATCGCCAAGGGGTACCGCGGGCTCGGAGTCCCGTTCCTCGACCTGATCCAGGAAGGGACGCTCGGCCTCAACCGCGCGGTGGAGAAGTTCGACTGGCGGCGCGGCTACAAGTTCTCGACGTACGCGACGTGGTGGATTCGGCAGTCGGTGCAGCGTGCCGTCGCGAATCACGCGCGCACGATCCGCGTGCCGGTGCATGTGGTCGAGCGCCAGCAGAAGCTCTCGCGGGCTGCGCGCCGGCTCGAGGTCGAGCTGGGGCGCGAGCCGACGAAACATGAGCTGGCCGAGGCGACCGGCCTCCCGATTCAGCACGTCGACGAGGCACTCTCGGCGGCCTCCGCGTCCGTCTCGCTGAACCAGACGGTCGGGGCCGACGACGAGGGCGAGCTCGGTGACCTGTTCGCCGACCGCGAGGCCGCGGATCCGTTCGACGAGGCGGAGGAGTCGCTTCGCCGCCAGAACATCCGCAAGGCACTCGACGCGCTCCCGGAGCGGGAGCGGCGGATCCTGGAGCTGCGTTTCGGCTTCGACGGCGAGCCGTGGACGCTCGAGGCGATCGGCCACGAGCTCGACCTGACGCGCGAGCGCGTCCGCCAGCTGGAGGGCCAGGCGCTCTCCCGGCTCGCGGCGCTCCGCGAGCTGGCCGGCCTGGCTGCGTAGAGAAACTCGCGTCCTTAGTTCGTCGAAGCCGAACTAAGGACGGGCGCGCCGCAGCTCCTCGGCACGCCTGAGGGCGTCCTCGTCGTAGAGGTGGCACTCGACCTCGACCTCGCCTGTAGGCAGCAGGCGGGGCTCGAGCGGTTCGTGCCACTCGATCTCGACGGCCCCGTCCGCGGCCCCGACACGGCGGACACCGCGCCAGAACGGCTCCTCCGGGTCGTCGGTCCTTGCCTGCTCGAGCAGTGCGACGGCCGCGGCGGGGTCGGCCGCCGGCAGCCGGACGCTCGTCGACGGGGAATCGAGGACTCCGAGATCGCCGACGAGCCCCCGCTCCGCCTCGTATCGGGCTTCCAGGCCCGCCCATCGCCGCTCGAACAGGTCCCTCAGATCGCGCGTCTCCCAGCCGCACACCTCGAAAGCGCGGGGACAGCGCGGGTGGAACGAGCAGCCGAGTGGTGGCCGCGCGGCGTCCGGCACTTCGCCGCGCGGCAGATCGCGCGGCACGCTGCGCATCGGGTCCGGCTCGGGAATCGCGCGCAACAGCGCCTGCGTGTACGGATGCCGCGGGTTCTCGTAGATCGCCTCGGAGGGGCCGATCTCGACGATTCGACCGAGGTACATGATCGCGATGCGGTCGCAGAAGAACTTCGCGGTCGCCAGGTCGTGCGTGATGTAGAGGTACGTGAGGTCGAAGTCCCGCTTGAGGGACAGCATCAGCTCGAGGATCTTCGCCCGGACGCTCATGTCGAGCATCGAGACGGGCTCGTCGGCGATCAGGAGGATGGGGTTGAGGATGATCGCGCGCGCGATCACCGCGCGCTGCTTCTGTCCGCCCGAGAGGTCGGACGGGTACTTGTCCATGAACTGCTCGGGAGGAGCGAGGCCGACCCGTTCGAGCGCAGCGGCGACCTGAGCCCGCGTCTCGTCGCGGTTCCCCGCGATACCGTGAATCTCGAGTGGATGCCCCACCGCCTGTGCGATCGTCATCGCAGGATTGAGGGACGCGTGCGGGTCTTGAAATACGACCTGCATCCGCCGGCGAAGCTGCCGCAGCTCGTGAGGCGAGAGCCTCGTGAGCTCGCGTCCCTCGAACGTGACGCTTCCGGACGTCGCGGGGACGAGTCCCAGCAGGGTCCTGCCGAGCGTCGTCTTGCCGCTCCCGGACTCGCCGACCAGTCCGAGGACCTCACCCTTGCGGAGGTCGAGCGACACGTCGTCGACCGCTTTCACGGCGCCGCCTTCGCGACCGATCAGGCGATCCGCGAAGCTGCCGCGGATCGAGTAGTACGTGCGGAGGTTCCGGACCGAGACGAGCGGTTCGTCGGGCGTCGCGGCCGCAGGCTGCGCCACCTCAGGCTGCGCCACCTCAGGCCTCCTCGGCGACGGCAATCGCGTCGCGCTCGTACGGCTCGGTACCGCCCGGCGGGATCTCTCTCTCCGGCCCGTGCAGCCAGCACCGCACACGCCTCACGGGCTCGGGGTGAGTCTCGATCGGGTCCCGGGCGGGGCAGACGGTCATGACGTCCGGGCAGCGAGGATGGAAGCGGCAGCCGGTGGGCGGGTCGATCAGGTTCGGGGGTGCGCCTGGGATCGAGTGCAGCACCGTCGTGTCGAGCGAGATCGTCGAGCGAAGCAGCTCTCGCGTATACGGATGCGCCGGCTCGGCGAAGACGTTGCGCGCCGGCCCTTCCTCGGCGATCTGCCCCGCGTACATCACGGCGACGCGGTCGCATGCCTCGGCGACGATCCCGAGGTTGTGCGTTATGAGAAGGAGCGCGGTCCCGAAGTTGCGCTTGAGGGTTGCGAGCAGGGCGAGGATCTGGCCCTCGACGATCACGTCGAGCGACGTGGTCGGCTCGTCGGCGACGAGCAGCTTCGGCCGCAGGACGAGGGCGAGCGCGATCATGATCCGCTGCCTCATTCCGCCCGAGAACTCGTGCGGGTACTGGCGGAAGCGCGTCGGCGGGATCCCCATTCGCCCGAGCGTCTCGAGGGAACGGTGCCGGATCTCCCGGTCGGTCAGCTTCGACTCGTGCTGCTCGAGCGTCTCGCGGAAGTGATCGGAGATGCGCATCAGCGGATTGAGGCGTGTCATCGGCTCCTGGAAGATGAGGCCGAGCTCCGGACCGCGCATCCGGCGGACCGCCTTGAGAGGCATGTCGACGAGGTTGCGGCCGTCATACAGCACCTGGCCGTGAGCGCGGGCGCCGTCGGGCAGCAGCCCCAGGATGCCGCGCCCGAGCGTCGACTTTCCGCAACCGGACTCTCCGACGAGGCCCATCACCTCGCCCTCGGCGATGTCGAGCGACACGCCGTCGACCGCGCGCACGGGCTTGCCGGGCGTCCCGTAGTAGACGCGGAGGTCGCGGACCGACAGGAGCGGGGTGTCGCTCAGGACTGCTCCGGCTCCTCGGCGAGCGGCTCAATGTCGATCGCGCCCGGCGAGGGCGCCTCGACGAACTCGAAGCGCCCGAACCGACGCCGGCGCAGAACCGGGTTGATCGTCTCGTTCAGGCCCTCGCCGAGCAGCGTGAGCCCGGTGACCAGCAGGACGATCGCGAGGCCGGGGAAGAGGCCGGTCCACCAGATTCCGGAGCTGGCATCCGACACGGCGCGGTTGATGTCGTAGCCCCACTCGGCACCCTGGGACGGCTGGATGCCGTAGCCGAGGAAGCCGAGCGCCGCCAACAGAAGAATCGCGTCCGCCGCGTTCAGCGTCGCGATCGGCGGCACGTTCTGCACGACGTTGAAGAAGATGTACTTGCGGATGATGGTGCGCGGACGGGCGCCGAGCGCGCGCGCCGCATCGACGTACGGTTCTTCGCGCACGCTGATCACGTGGTTGCGGACGACGCGGAAGTAGAGCGGGACGTATGCGACGGTGATCGCAATCGCGGCGGTCAGGACCCCCTGGCCGATGCTGCTGTTCGCGAGCAAGAACGCGATCACGATCGCGATCAGCAGGTAGGGGAACGCGAACAGCGCGTCCATGATCAACACGAGCGCGCGATCGAGTGCGCCGCCGAAGTAGCCGGAGATCAGTCCGAGGGGAACTCCGACGGACAACGCCATCACCAGCGCGATGACGACTACCTTGAGCTCCGTCTGCGCGCCCCAGATCACCCTCGCCATCACGTCGCTCGACTGGACGGTCGTTCCCATCCAGTGCTTCGCGGACGGGTGAGCGAGCTGCGGGAATCGCACGCCGTTCGACGAGTACTCGCTGAACTTGTACGGCGAGATCCATTGCGCGAACAGACCGAGGACGATGAAGAACCCGGTGATCACTGCGCCGGCCCAGAGCATCCCGCGCGCGATGCCGTGCGCTTCGCGGATGGGCTTCGTCGCACGCGCGACTCCGGGCAGAAGCGGCTTGCGTTCCCGCAGTCCGTTCGCGGTGCGCGAAAGGACTGCCATCAGTAGCGGATCCTCGGGTCGACGTACGCATTGATGAAATCGACGAGCACGCTGATCGCGACGACGACGAGTGCGAAGACGACGATGATCCCCTGCACGGCCGTGTAGTCGCGGTTCTCGAGATAGGTGACGAGTGAGTGGCCGATGCCCGGCCAGTTGAACGTCGTCTCCGTCAGTACTGCGCCGCCGAGCAGCAGCGCCACGTTCAGCCCGACGACGGTGATCACCGGCACCAGCGCGTTCCTGAACGCATGCCGGAAGACGACGTCGCGCTCCGTGATGCCTCGAGCACGAGCAGCCTCGATGTAGTCGTCACGCAACGTTCTGATCACGTTGACGCGGATCAGACGGATGAAGATGCCGGCTGTCGAGAGCCCCAGCGTCGTCGCCGGAAGGATCAGGTGCTCGGAGATGTCCTTCAGCGCACCCCAGTTGCCGTCGATGATCGCGTCGACGAAGAAGATGTTGGTGTGGGTCTTGAGCAGCGCCTGCGTCAGCGGGCTTGCCTGATCGGATGTCGGTAGCCAGTTCAGCCACACGCCGAACACCAGCTGGCCCATCAGCCCGAGGAAGAAGACCGGGGTCGCGTAGACGACGATCCCGAACAGCCGTCCGAAGATGTCGAGCGGCGTGTCGCGGTAGCGACCGGCAACCAGCCCGATCACCACGCCCACCACGATGGCGATGATCATTGCGAAGAAGGTGAGCTCCAGCGTTGCGGCGCCGTTGACGGTGATGATGTTCGAGAGCTTGCGGTTGTCGGTGATGGTCGTCCCGAAGTTGCCGCGAACGATGTCCCAGAGGTAGTCGCCGTACTGCTGGTAGATGGGCTTGTTGAAGCCGAGCTTGCGCGTGATCTGGTTGACGTACGCGGCGGGAACGTGGCCGCCGAGCGCCGCCTGGATCGGGTTTCCCGGCGCGACGCGCAGTAACAGGAACACCATCGTCAGCAGGATCAGGACCATCGGGATGACGAGCGCGAGCCTCGTCAGCAGATAGGTCCGGAGGGAGGTGCCGGGCACTTGCGGCGAGCTTAGCTGTGTGGGTTGCAAAACGGGAGGGGCGCCTCGTGGGCGCCCCTCCCGGTCGAACGTCGAGTCGCGGTCAGGACTTCGAGAGCTCCCAGAACCGCATGTAGTACGCCGCGTCGAGGGTTCCCTGCACGCCGCCGATGTTGCTCTTGCTGACGGCGATCATGTTGCCCTGCCAGTACGGGATCGTCGGCAGGTCCTTCGCGGCAAGCGCCTGGATCGCCCGAAGCACGGCAAGCCGGGCCGGCGTCGTCCGGGCAGCCCGTTCCTTCGTGAGGAGCGCCGTCATCTTCGGGTCGTTGTAGCCGTTGTTGAAGAACGCGTTCGGCTGGTAGAACGAGACGGTGTAGTCGTCGGCGTCCGGATAGTCCGGGAACCAGCCGAGCTGGAACGCACCGTACGTCTTCCCGAGCGCGCCGCTGTACTGCGCCCATTCCGCCGACTTCAGCGTCACCTTGAAGAGGCCGGAGGCGTTCAGGGTGCGCTGAATCTCGGCGTACTCGTCGGCGGACGCGTCACCGTAGTGAGTCGGAGTCCACCAAAGAGTGATCGCCAGGGGCGTCTTGACGCCGGCCTTCGCCAGCACGGCCTTTGCCTTTGCGACGCTCGGCGACGAGCCGTACATCGACTTGTAGGCCTGAGTGGCGCCGGGGAGCCCGTTGGGGACCATCGAGTAGAGCGGCTCGACCGTGCCGTGGTAGACGCGTGTTGCGATGTCCTGGCGCGGCATCAGGTAGGCGATCGCCTGCCGCACCGCGATGTTGTTGAACGGAGGCCGTGCGACGTTGAACACGAGGTAGCGGATGACGACGCCGTGGCCGGAGTGCACCACGATGCCCTTCTCGTGGCTGAGCGACTGGAGCTCGGTCGGCGTGAACGTCTGGAACGCCATGTCGATCTCGCCCTTCTCCAGCGCGAGCTTCATCGTCGACGACTTCGAGTAGTAGTTGATGATGATCCCACCGTTCTTCGGCTTCTGGCCCCAGTAGTACGGGTTCGGCTGGAGCACGGCCTGCTGGCCCGGGGTGAACTTGACGAGCTTGTACGGGCCGGTCCCGATCTGCGGGTCGGTGTTCGACAGGATCTTGTTGAACGGGTAATGCGCCTTCGGGACGACATAGCCCGCGTTCGTGGAGAGGATGTACGGCCAGACCGAGTCGCTTTCCTTGAGATGGAAGACGACCGTGTAGGGACCTTTGACCGTGGTGCTCTTCAGGGGCGTCAGCAGCGTCCAGATGCCCTGGTCGCCCTTGATCTTCTGCACGCGGTCGAACGACCACTTGACGTCGGCCGACGTCATCGGCGTCCCGTCCGAGAACTTGACGTTGTGCCGAAGTCCGCAGGTCCACGTCTTCAGGTCCTCAGAGGCCTTGCAACCAGTCGCAAGCACGGGCGCGAGCTTGGCGCCGTGCGGGAA
>Ga0209579_10001744_pt1 | contig 17513 bp, 16 predicted proteins | sample Coa_R1_2_FD_187152 | JGI IMG/M metagenome (GOLD analysis project Ga0209579, IMG submission 187152) | Surface soil microbial communities from Centralia Pennsylvania, which are recovering from an underground coalmine fire - Coalmine... | ecosystem: Environmental > Terrestrial > Soil >... | reverse complement strand
ATGGTAACCTTAATCGATAAATAGGGACAGCGCCTAATTACCAAATAGGCGCTGTCCCTATTTATTCCATCACACCGAAGATTGAAATGCCGGATTTAATATTTGCGGCGAGGAGGTTCGCATCGCCTGTAACCGTGCCGGTGCCGTCGTGAAATCCCAACGCGATAGTTTGTATGATCGTTCCCGGAGTAATCGTTACTCCTCCATTGTTCGGCATCGCGCCAGTTGACTGCCCCCACGCGCTTCCGAGCAGACTCCAATATGTTTTGCCAACGAGGACCTGCGCGGCTGTAGCGCCATTTGTATTGTCGCTCGATGGAGCTTTGGCCATTACATCGTTAAGAGTATGCAGTGTCGCAATCGGGCCAGTGGTGGGATCAGTGAACGCGCCAGATCGCTTGGCTCCTGGCGCGCCGGTGCTCAGCCTATTGTAAATGCTCTCCACTGAGAACATGGCGCTTGCCGGATCAGTTGGCGGCGACGAGGAATCGACCTCGACCGCATGCAAAGCCATTGCATAAAGCGCAATGATGACGACTGTCTGCAATCTCATCTGTCTCATGGTTTCAAGCTCCTGATTGGCGACAGATTACTGTAACTGGGTTGCCGATTTTTGCTGCTCAAAAAAAAGAACGGGCCCCCTTAGAAGGCCCGTTCCCCATGCGCTTCCCGCTCCCTTGCGGTCGCGGCTCGTAACTTTTTTTTACGAGAGAATGCCAAGATCGATGTTCCCGCCTTTGGCGCTGCGTTCGCGCGTGCGGCCGGAGGCGGCGTGGTGGACGTTCGGCGGCTGGGCGTCTTCGTCGAAATGATGCACGTCCGAACCGAAACGCGCGTGAACTCCGGAACCATCGGTGGCGGCGCGGGCCGCGGCGGCGGAATCGGCGTCCAGATCTTCGTCGCGCGGCAGGCCTTCGTAGACGCCAGAGGGCGGATTGCCGAGCACGCCCGGCAGCACCGTCGAGGACGCGTTCTCGAATTTCTTTTCCTTGAAAATCCACGCTTCCTGAATCGGGATGTACTGGTCGGCGGCTTTGATCAACTCGCCGGCGGTGGAGCGCTCGAAGCTCACCACTTCGACGCGGCAGCCGTTCATCTTCAGGCAATCGACCAGCGGGACGTAATCGCCGTCGCCGGTGACCAGCGTGACGCAGTCAAGCTTCTGGGCCATCGTGATGGCGTCGATGGTCATGCCGATTTCCCACGAGCCTTTTGCCGTAGTTCCGGCACGACCGTCGGGATCAGGCCGAATTTTAAGCTCTTTGATCTTCAGTTCGTAACCGAAACGGCTCAGCGCTTCGTGGAAGCCAGCCTGGTTCACGTCGGGCTTCTGGACGATGTAGGCGATCGCGCGGATCAAGTGGCGCGTGCCGGTGATTTCGCGAAGGAGGCGTCCGTAATCGACCTTGCTTTGATGCAAAAGCTTGGCGGAATAGAACATATTTTGCACATCGACGAAGATACCCAGTCGTTGTGGAAAAGTTCGCGCGATCAGCGCAGATTGAGTTGCTGCGGGTGTGGGTGTGCCGTTCATCATTTTTGGTCATCCTTTCCAAATGAGCAACGTCTTAACTTCACCAAGTTTTAAGCGCACTGCGGGTACCTTAAAGCACATCGAGCGCCAAAAGATAGATTAACTTATTGTGGCCATTGCTTCGACAAATTTCCGAGCTTCTCCCTCTGGATCGGCGCTTCCGATGATGGCTTGGGAGACGGCCACTCGTTTTACGCCTGCCGATTTTAAGGCACCCAGCCTGTCGAATGTAATCCCCCCAATTGCAAAGACCGGCGTGCTCAGTTTCAGCGCCGCCACTTGTTCCGCCAATTTCAATCCCGCCAAAATCGGCTCCGCCTTCGTCCGCGTTTCGAACATCGACCCGATAGCAATGTAGTGCGCACTCTCTACATTAATTGCACATTGCGCCTGCTCAACCGAGTGCGTGGATCGCCCAATTATGAGGCGCTGCCCGGCGATTTTTCGTGCATCTTCCGGCGTCAAATCCCCCTGTCCAAAGTGCACCATGTGACATCCAGCGAGCAAAGCCAAATCCAGCCGATCATTGCAACAAACCAGCGCTCCATAGTCACGGCAGAGCGAATTCAATCTCCGCAAGTCGTGCAAAAGTTGCACATCGTTCCCATGCTTCTCCCGCAACTGAATCAGTTTCACGCCACCTTTGAGCACCGCTTCCGAAGTCGCAAAAACGTTGCAATTCCTGCACAATGTGGCGGTCAACAGCACGTACACTCGCGCGGATTGCACAATCTGCATTGAAGGACTTGCACAAACCAACCATTGCTCAACATCATACACGCTGTACCGCAACTTTGCAAATATTTCTGCACTTTGAGGTGCCTCTCCGCGCGTAAATTCCTCCAAAACCCTCAGCGCTTCCTGCGCCCGCTTCAGTCCCCGCTGTGCCACGTCCAACGGCGTCTCGCGCTCCACTCGCCGCAGCACATCCTTCCAATGCTCCGGCTCGAACGGGTCGCCCGCCACATTGCGCGCCGCCACACCCTCTTCACTCATTCCCGGCGTCGCTTTCGCAACCTCCGTCAAGCTCTGCCGTAATCCCCGCAACTGCTCCGCATGTCTCAAATCCCCCAGCAGAAACCGCGCATAATCCTCCGCAGTCCGCAATCCCTCCCGCGCGCGATTCGCGTTCGCGTCCAGGATTCGTGAAACTTGCTGGGAAGTAATCATGGAAACTTAATAGCCGAAACTTCGCCACTCTAATAAGCGGCAATTCCTTTGTCCAGAAAAAGAAGCGGGATTAGTCCAATATTCTCAATTATGAGAACGTTTGCTTCCTATGAAGGACGGCGCACCAATTTATTCTTCTCATGAAAAAGGAGATTTATTTCGACCGATCCAGCCACCACCCAAACGTAAAAATCGCGCTCCCAATCCCCAGCAGCACCATCTCCTTGGCCATGCTCGGATTGTTATCCACAATCCCCATCCCCGCCAACAGCGCCGCCGCGACCACCGTCATCCCCAGGACTTCAAGAGTCTTTCCCGCCATCGTATAAAATGACATGCGCTCCCGTTTCCTCCGCCGGTCCGATGAGGAAGCTCTCTCGCGTCTGCACACTCAACTATACATTCTTAATCCACCCACGCCACATTCAAAAAATGTTATTAAAAAAAATTTCGCGCGTCTTTCATATAAAGCATGCCTGGCTGCATTCATAGTTCCTGGAGATTCTAGAAGTTGAAGGGCACTCGACTTAAGTGCGTGGCTCACGGTGTCTAACCCCATTCTTCACAAGAAGAAAGGGCCGTGAGCCATGCGTGTCGTTGTCACGACAGTTCTCGAAATACAGACCGCGCCATGAACGTCAACAGCATCGAACAGTTCGTCACGCGGGCCACCTGAGCGTGCCATACTCAGGCTTGGAACACCGTCGCGCATCAGGAAGAACGGCGGGCCGACGCCGATTATCAGGGCGCGCTCAAACGCAAAGGCCGCGAACGGGTTTGCTTGGCCTTGACAGCCCCGTCCCCCTTTAAATACACTCCCCTTTTCTAAAACAATTCCGCAAGTTTCCGCGCGCCATTCCGTTACCTGTAATGGACGCAGGCGACTCGGAGCGTATGGCTGGGTTAGGCCTCTTGCAAACGACTGGGTTCGCCGATGATCCGCGGCAGGGCAACCTGCGCGCATTTACGCAGTTCGTGCGCGAGCATGAGAACGGGCTGTACACGTATGTGCTGCGGCTGGTCGGCAGCCGCGAGGAGGCCGAGGACATCACGCAGGACGCGCTGTTGGAAGCGTACAAAACGTGGAATCAGGTTGACCCGGAAACCCCGGGCGGGCACGTGAAATGGTGCTACCGCATCGCGCGCAACCGGGCCTTCGACGCGCAGCGCAAGAAAAAGCCGCGCGCGATCGACGATGAGGAGTTGGATCGCGCGGCGGATGCGCGCAGTTTGCGGCCGGAGGATGTGTACGAGCATCGCGTGCAGAGCAATTCGATGCGCGACAGCATCCAGAGCCTGGAAGAAAAATACCGCGACGTGCTGGTGCTGCGGTATCAGGAAGAATTGAGTTACGAACAGATCGCCGAGATTTTGGAAGTGCCGGTTTCGACAGTCGAAACGCGGATTCACCGGGCGAAGAAGATGTTGCGGGAGAAGTTGAAATAGGAAAATTCAAGGTTCAAGGTTCAAGATGCCAAGTCCAAATCTTGAATCTTAAATCTTGAATCTTGAATGTGCTGTTATGGACGAATTGATCCTTCATCGCTATCTCGACGGGCGGCTTGACGAGCTCCAGCGGAGCGCCGTGGAGGAAACTTTGCGCACGGATGCCACGGCGCGCCGCACGCTCAACGCGCTGCGCGAAGAAGCGCGGCTGATCGGCGAATCGCTGGAAAGCTTGAGCGAGCCGTCGCGGCGCATCGGCGACAAAGTGGTCGCGCAGTTGCATCTCGAAGAACGCTCGCGGGTGGCGGTGGCGCGCACGCGCAAATTGTTCTGGCGCCTGGGACAGGCGGCGGCGTTCGCGGCAATGCTGATGCTGTGCCTGTACCTGGTCAAACCGCGCAGCGAATCGGGCACGTTCACTTCCGGCACGGCCGCGACAGTGGTGGTCAACGGCGACCGGCGCGAAGCGAAAAAAGGCCAGCGCATTTACGACAACGACGGTATCGAGACGGCGAAAGGCCAGTTCGTGCGGCTGGACCTCACCGGCGGCGGCACAATCGACATCGACGAATTCTCCGCGCTGACATTGGAGAAGAGCGGCTCGGCGCCGATCCTGCGCTTGACGCGCGGGCGCATCGGCGTGAACACAGGCGCGGTGGCGCGCGGCGTGCAGATTGAATTGCCGCAAGGCGTCGTGACGGTGCAGGCGAATTCGAAAGCGGACATCTGGATGCCCGAAGCCGAAGCGGCGCGCTGGCCGGCTCTGTTTTATTCCGCGGATTTAATTTCGAAGCTGAATGCAAGCGAGCCGCGCTCGCAAAACGAGCCGCGCCTGCAAAACGAGCCGCGACCGCAAGGGAGCGGGAATTCGGCCATCGTGACCGTGTTCAGCGGCAGCGCTCAACTGACGTGCGCGAAGAATGCGGCGGTTCTCAGCGCTCAGCAAGGCACGCGCGTGCGCATGATGCAATCCGAAATGCAGCAGCGCCCCGTGAACCTGAGCGGCTCGCGCGTGCTGGACGTGCGCGGCGACGAGGCGATTCATGGACGCGACAATCTTGTGCCGGCCGAATGGGCGCTGCTTGGGTTGCTCGACAAACCGCACTTCGAAACGCTGGGCCGCCGCTGGGGTTTGTGCGACGGCACCAGTCCGCAGATCGCTCAAGCGCTGCTCAAATTGGACGCCGCGATGCGCGTGACTGCGCACGCGGACCGCGCGGACAAAATCGCCGCCGCTCAGCAGGCGCTGCGCCAGGCGTGCGAGACGCTGCCGGAGAAAGACGAGCGGCTGCGCCGCGCTTCGACGCTCGAAGGGCTGGCTCATTTTGAAGAAGGTTACGCGCGCGCCGCCGCCGGTGGAACAAAAGGCAGCGATCCGCGCGCCGCGTTCGATGCAGCGCGCGTGGCGTTCGACGACGCACTGAGCGCTGAGGCCGCGCCCAACACCGCCGCGCCAAACGCTGCGGATTGGCAAACCTCATTCAACGGCGCGGCGGCGCCCTCGTTCGCCGCGCTCACGCCGGAAGCGCAATCCGCATTGACGGCGACTTTCCGCCGCGCCGCGGCGCTGTATTGGGACGCAACGCTGTCATCGGTCACAATCTTTTTGGATAGCCAGGAAATGGCGCTCGATAGTGAGGACCGCCAGCGCAAACTGGAAGAATCCGCGGACGTCTTCGCGAAGCTGCATGAAGATTTGGGGCATACGGTCGAAGGTTTGGCGGCGAATCTGGGCGAAGCGCTCTGCCAGGCACAGCTCTCAATTGAGTTCGGCGCCGCAGGCGAACCGGCGCGGCGCAAAGCGCTCGATGCGCTGGCGCTGATTTTGTCGAAGCCGCTCGCCAACACCGGCGGCGCGGCGCGGCAGGCCTTCGAAGGCATTCGCCAGGCGGCGCTGCTGGAATCCGTGCGCCTGCACGCGCGCGGGCCGGATGCGCAAAAGACGCTCAACGCCGCGCACGATTTCGCCTTGCTCTATCCGCTCGAAACAAACACGCCGGCCGCGGCGGAATTAAACGCGCTGGCGCTGAAGGGCGTCGAAGCGCAGAAGAACGCCGCGCTGCGCGAGAGGCGTTTTGAGAACGCGGTCGAAGCCTGTGACGCGTGGCTGATTCTGCTCGACGAAGCCGACGGGCATTGGATGGACGCCGGCCAAAGCAATCCCGCGGACGAGCGCCACATCGGCGCGCGGCTGGATTTGCTCGAAGCGCTAATCGGCGCGAAGGATTGGGCGCGCGCCGCGGGCGAAGCGCACGCGATGAGCGGCGCCGTGCCGGCGGAATTGAAGCCGCGCTTTGAAACGCTGACGGCGCAGATCAAGAAATAAAAACCGGCAAAGCCGTACGCGTGGCGTCCTGCCTCGCCGGTCGCCGCACCTATTTCCGTCATTGCCTGCCTGCAAACCCTGCACTAAACTTCTCTCCCAGTTCCATGAACTGACCGCAAGGGTTTCGCCGGATGTCCACGCTGCTCGACCAATTCTCGCCTGAAGGCGCCGCCGTGATCGAACGCGCGCGCGCCAGCGCCAAAAAATACCGCCACTCGCACATCTCCCCGGAACACCTGCTGCTGGGCATCGTCGAAGCCGGCGGCGACACCGCCCTCAAGATCATCAAGCGCGGCCGCGCCACGCCCGCGCAGATCGCCGAACTCGTGCGCCATCACCTGCGCGAAGGCGAGTACGACATCCCCGCCGATCAGCTCGGTTTCAGCGAACGCGGCAAGCGCGTCCTCGACGCCGCCCGCCAGGAATGCGCGCGCCTCCAGGCGCCCAAAGTCGAGCCGCGCCACATTTTGCTGGGCCTCAGCAAAGTCCCCAACACCGTCGCCGCGGCAGTGCTCGGCGCCGTCGATCTCAAAGGCGAGGATGCGTTCAGTTGAAAGCCTGTAGAACGGAGCTCCCGCTCCGTTCCGCAAATTTGGCGAACAGAGGATCAGCGATCATGCGCTACGCTGAATTTCGAAACGAAATCCAAACCGAATTGCGCCGCAATCCCGCGGGCCTGACATGGGCGGAACTCAAAACGCGCCGCAATCTGCCCTATGAAAGGCCGTGCCCGGAGTGGCTCAAGCGTCTCGAAAATGAAATCGGACTGAAACGACTCGCTGGAAAAAAACGCGCCCACGTCTGGCGCGTTTAATCTCTGTTTCCTGACTCCTGACTCCTGACCCCTGACTCCTGACCCCTGACCGCTGCCGTTCACTTCCCCGTCGGCGGCGGCCCCTGGTTCCTCGGCGGAATCACAATCGACGGAGGCCCCTGATTCGGCAGCGGCGTCGTCTCGCCCTGCTTCAAACTCTCCGGCGGCTTCACCTCCGGCGGCTTGATCACCGGCGGCTCCACAATCTCCACGATCGGCGCCGTGCCCCGCTCCAGCCCTTCCATGTGCTCGTCGTAAATGCCCGGCGTGATCGCCTTCGGAAGCAGCTTCAAATGGTCCGTATCCTGCTCGGACATCGGCTTGAGCGACAGCGGCGCTTGAGCCACGTGCGGCGTCAGGAAAATCAGCAACTCTGTCTTCGACTTGTCGCGCGTCTTGGAACCGAACAGCCAGCCCATTCCCGGAATTTTGCGCAGCACTGGAATACCCTGCGAACTCTCCGTCTTCTTGTCCTCCATCATCCCGCCGATCACCACCGTATCCCCGTCCGGCACGCCCACGCGGCTCGACGCCGAACGCTTCGCAAACACCGGCGCGTTGACGCCCGCCTGAATCGGCACCGTCTGCCCCGTCAGGCTCGACACTTCCGGCGCCACGTCCATGATCACCAAGCCCTGATCGTTGATGTGCGCCGTTACGTTCAAGATGATTCCGATATCCTGGTACTGGATCGTGTTCACCGTCTGCCCCGTGTCCGTCTGGCGGCTGCTGACGATGAACGGCACTTCCTGCCCGACCGTGATATTCGACGCCTGGTTGTTGCTGCAGATGATCTGCGGCCGCGAAAGCACTTCGAGCTTGCCTTCCGTCTCGATCGCGCGAAGCGCCGCCGTGAAATCGCCCTTCACGATCTTCGCCACCGCGCCCGTCGTCTGGCTGGCCACGCCGAAGTCGGTCATCACCGCCTGCACCGCGCCCTTCGTCAAAATCGAATAATCCGTGCCCACGTCATGCGTCTTGTCGTGCGTCACTTCGGCGATCAGCACTTTGATGACCACCTGAGGCACCGGCTTGTCGAGGTCCTTGACGATCGCCTTCACCTGGTCGAAATTTTTCGACGGCGTCATGATCATCAGTGAATTCGTGTCGTAATCGGCCACGACATACACCTGTCCGAGCAGCCCTTCCATCGCGCTGGCCGAGCCCGTGGTCGTGCCGGTCCGCGTGCCGCCAGTCCGCCCGCTGCCGCCCGTACTCGCGCCTTGATTGAAACTCGAGCCGCTGAACGTGCTGCCGGTGCTCCCGAAACTCGAACTACCCGAACTGCTGCTGCCCGATCCAAATCCCGAACTTCCGGATCCCGAACCGAATCCCGACCCCGTCCGCTGCACGCTTGTGCCTACTCCTTGCCGCTGCGTGTTGCCCGTCGTCGTCGGCGAGCGCGAACCTGATCCGGTTGCGAAGAGCAGATTCAGCACGCCTTCCAGATTCTTCGCCTGAGCGTTCGCGAGGAAATACACAAACACCGCCTGCTCCGCCGCGGGATTCGCGTCCAACTGCTTGAGAATATCCGCAATCACTTTCATCGTGTCCGGCTCGGCGCTCACCACGATCGACCCCGTCCGGTCGTCGGCGGATGCCGTCACTTTCTGCGGCCGATGCCCGGTCTCGTCGCTGGCGTTGGCCCCGGCCGCCCCCGCCCCCCCGGCGCCAAACGGTCCACCGCCACCTCCGCCGCCGCCAAAGAAGCGGCCGCCGCCGCCAAACGGATTGCGCCCCGCGCCCGCGCCTCCCTGCTGATTTCCTTGCGTAGGCGGAGAAAAAATATCCGTGATCAATTTCGCCGCCGCCGTCGGGCTGGCGTATTTCAATTGAAACACGCGCACTTCCGCCACCGTGGCCTGCTGCGTGTCCATGCCCTTGAGTATTTGCAGCATGCGCTTGATGTTCGCGCTCGTGTCCGTCACGATCAAATTGTTGCTCAACGCATTCGCCGACAAATCCGCGTAGCTCGGCATCAACGGCGCGAAATCTTTCTTAAGCTGCACCGCGTCCAGGTATTTGATCGGAATCACCTGCGTGATGATCTCGTCGGTCGCCTTGACTTTGTCCGGGTCTTCTCCGTATTGCACGCGAATGTTGAGCTTCTTCGCGTCCTCCAGCCGCTTGATCTTCAAAATCTTCTCGGTGCGAATCCCGATGAAGCCCTTCTCCTTCAAGACGGAATTGAGCGTGTCCAGCGCGTCGTCCACCGTCATCGGCTGCTGGCTGATGATCGTGAAACGCCCATCGATCACCGTGTCCTTGACGATGATCAGCCCCGCCGACGCGGAAAGCTGTTCGAGGATCGTGTCCAGCGGCGCGTCCTTGAACTCCATCTTCACCGTCGCTTCGCCTGCGCGCGCGATGCCGCACAGGAGCACAACAGACGCCACAGCAGCCGCGCAAATCGTTTTCATCTGCCTTATCCCCCGCGACAGAACCGGTTCACTCGAATGAATCCCGGCGCCAGCGCCCCTTTTTTGAATTACTTCTCAACCGCCTTTTCAGCAGGCTGAACCCCGGCCTGTTCCCACAACAACTTTAGAAGTTCATCCCGCGAAAGACTTTCGCTCTTCGGCGTATCAATCATTCCTAAAAACCGAAGCAGCCGCTTCAGGTTCGCGCTCGTGTCGGTCACCGTCAACTTGTTGCTGCGCTTCGTTACCGATATCCCCGCGAAACTGGGAAACAGCGATTCCAAATCCTTCTTGAGTTGTAGCGCATCGATGTACTGGATCAGGATATCTTGCGTGATGATTTCGTCGGTCGCTGAAACTTTGTCCGGATCGCTCGACCCGACGCGGATGTTGAGCTTCTTCTTCTCCTCCAGGCGCTTGATCGTCAGCAGTTTCCCCGCTGGCACTTCGGATTTCTGAGACACAACCTTCTCCGCCGTTTCACTGCGGATTGCGATGAAGCCTTTTTCTTTCAGCACACAATTGAGCGTCTCGATGGCCTCGTCCAACGGTATCCGCTCCCGCGCAACAATCGTGAATTTTCCATCAATCGCCGTGTCCTTAACGATGATCAGCCCGGTGTCGTTCGAAAGCCGTTCCAGGATCGCATCCAGCGGCGCATCCTTAAAATCCATCTTCACCGTCGCGTCGCCCGCGCGCGCAATGCCGCTCAATAGAATTGAGGTTAACAACAAAGCAGATTTCAAATGCGAGTTGAAAACGGCCCTGAAAGGGCCGCACATCCTAGCCCAGGGCGTAAGCCCTGGGTTTATCGCCCCGCATGGTGAGAAGCCCTGAAAGGGCGCCACATGCGTTCCGCGCGAAATTGAAATCCGCTCCTGCGCCTTCATAACCCCGCCACTTCTTTGCCCGTTATTGAGTCAAATTGTGTAATCATTGAGCCGCTCACGGCGCAATTTCTTCCCGTCTCCGTTCCCGGATTTTTCAAATTGTCTCGAAAAAAAACTTAAGGGGGAGAGTGTAACGTCCGGTAATTTCCGCGCTATCGAAGAGTCGATTTTCGTTCGGATCGACTGCGTCCGCGCCCGCCGCGCCGCGCATGAAAACTGCGCAACGCGGCGCTGAAATGTACTCCGTACTCATCGGCCAACCCATTCCCTCGCGCCCACGCGCAAGAGCCCCACTTCAAAATGACAAATCAAAAATGCCAAATGACAAATGACAAATAAGCACTTCAGCGCTCAACCTGCCGGTCGTTGTTCTCTACATTTTGCCGCAGCATTTCCTCCAGAATCTTGATCCGGTCCTCCTGCGAAAGATTGGGATCGTCGAGCCGGCTCGGGTCTGACGGTATGGCGGCCGTGTCGCCGGGTTTCACCGTCGCCGTCTCGCCCGGCTTCACGCCCGGCTGAGTCGCGTTGGGCGCGGCGCTCTGATTCGGGGGCGGCGCGTCGCTGCGCGGAGGACCCGGAGGCGGCAGCGCGCCGCTGTTTTGTTCCATCTGCCGCCGACGCCGCATTTTTTCTTCAAACGACAAATTCGAATCGTCCGCGGGCGCTTTATTTTCCGCGCGCACTTCCACTGGTTTGACGTCGCCGGGCTTCACGTCACCCGGTTTGACCTCGCCGACTTTCGCGTCCGGCGGAGTCGCCGGAACCGCAATCCCGTTCTCGCGCATGCGCCGGCGCTTCATCCGCTCTTCCGGCGACAAGCCTTCGTCGCCCGGCTGATCGCCGGGGCGCAACTGCGGCGGTTCGGTCGCGTCCGCGCTCGAATACCCGCCCTGCAAATTGTGTCCAATCGCCACCAACACCGTCTTTGCGCTCGTAGCCGCTGGAATAAACTCCACGCCCGCCAAACTGATCGCGCCCACTTTGCCGCTGCCCAGTATGTCGCCGCTTTTCACCGAGAAAAGTTTCTTCGCGTGCCGGTCGTCGATAAACGCCTGCTGAACTTCCGGTTTATCCACCAAGCCGTAGAGCACGATGTCGTTGTCGTAGTTGGGGACGTACACTTCGCGCGGTTGGCGAGGCTGGCTGTTTGCGACAATGTCATCCTGTATTCTCTTTGCCCGTGCCGCGGCCTCTGCCGCCCGGACTTCCGCGGACTTCCGCGGGATGCGCGAAAAAATATCGCGATCAAACAAGTCCTGATAATCCGACAGCTTCGGCATCGTCGGATCGGCCGGTTCGCTCTCCCGCGGCTTGACCGGCGGTGTTTCGGCGCGCGGTGAAACAATCGGCGGCGGCACGTCGGCCCGCGACGAGACCACCGGCGGCAGCGTGACGCCGCTCTGTTCGATCTGGCGGCGCAGTTTCAAGCGCTCCTCGGGCGTCAGGTTCGGATTTTCCAGCAGCTTGGCCAAGTCAACAGGCTTCGCGTCCGCCGGATTGACATCGGCCGGCTTATCCGCCACTTTCCCGTCTGGCGTCTCGCCGGCCGTCGCCGCCCGCGCATACGTGCACGCGGCCAGCACTCCCGCCAGCAGCACCCCCGCGATCTTGACCCGCTTGCAAACCATCACCGTTATAGTCCCTTTTTGCTGTCCTGCCACTATACCCTGATTCCAATCCAACGCCTAAGAAATTCCCCGCCCTCGTTCGTAGTCCCGCCTTCAGGCGGCAAAACCTCCCGCATCGGAACTGTGCTCTCAAACTACTCCGCCCGCCCGCCGGCAGTTTATTCGCCGTTCGTGTGCCACTGGCCCCGCCAGTGCCGCATCGAAACCGCCGCGTAAAATTTCACTCCGCCCTCTCGCCGGCAAAATTCCACATTCCACATTCCGTCACTTCGCGTCCGCCACCTTCTTCGGCGTCCCCGTCACTGTGTACAGCGTCGAAATCGTCAAATTAATCGTCCGCTCCTCACTGTTTTCGTTGCGCACGCCCAGCGTCAGTTTCACAATCCGCACCGGAATCTTCGAACTCTGCAAATTAAACAGAAACTTCACGATCCCGTCGGCACTCCCCGTCCCCGACGCCGTCACCCGAATTTCGCGCACCGGCTTCTTCGACTCCACGCGTTCGGGCTTCACCGACGACAGCGTCAACCCCAGACGATCATTCTGATCTTTCGACTTGTCGGCCCATTCCTTGACCGCGCCCACGATCTGCTGCTCGGCGCCCTCCGCGTCCGTCGGCAGCAACTGCACGCGCGCCTTCATATTCGTTTCAAGCCGCCGGGCCAGGAACAGGTTGTGGGCGTCCTCCGTCTCCTTCGCGCGCAGCCGCGCCAGTTCACTGCGCTGCTCAAAATACGGTGAAACCACCACCGTGTCGGCCAGATACAGCGCCACCACGCCGCCCACCGCCCACGCCAAAAGCCGTTCTCGTTTCGCCATCGCCATCGCTACTGTTTCCAATACACAAAACTGACCGCGAACGACACTTCCGGTTTCTTCGTATCGCCTTTGGTCATGTACACAAGCTTCACGTCCCGGAAGCGCTTGTTCTTTTCTATCCGATCGAACACCTCGAAGTACTTGTCGCTGCGCGACGCTTTCGCCGTCATCGTGCAGCGGAAACTGTCGTCCACCGAAATGCTCGTCACCCACACGTTGAACGTTGGCCCGGAGTAATCGCGAGCGCCGCGCCCAAACCCGCCTCCACCGCCGCCGCCATAACCGCTGTACCCGCCGCCTCCGCCGCTGTAACTGTTGCCGTTTCCCCGGTCGCGTCCATACCCGCGGCTTCCGCCACCGCTATTTTGGTCGCGCCCGCCATTGTTGTTACCGCCGCTATTATAGTCGCCCTGACCCCTGTTAAATCTTCCACTGCCTCCGCCATTCGTATCCCGATTTCCACTGCCGCCGATATCGCGGTTTCCCCCGCCCGCGCTCACATCCCGCGCGCCCGCCGCAGGATCTTTTGGAAGAACCCCGCCCGCGTCTTTGGCCACGACCGGTGTGCCTGCCGCATCTTTCGCCGCACCCGCCTCCTCTTTCGCCGCAACGTTGCCGTTCTCCGGATTGGCCGCGCCCTCTTCGACGGCATTATTATTCTCGTTGCCGCCGCTGGCGTCGCGAATCGTCCCCAATGCCGTGTCCGCCGGCAGGATGCGTTTAAGCTCCTTCATGCACTCCAGCACGTTCACACGCTTCTCGACGAAATACTCCGGCAAATCCGCGAACTCTTTGTTGGCCTTTTCCAGCTTGTCGAGATCCGTTTTGCGCTCCGCCGCCGTTTTCTTCATCGCCGCCAGAGCCGTGTAATCCTGGTAGCCCGTCACGCTCAGATACGCAATCGCGCCCACCGCCAGCAGCGCCGCGGCCGCCATCCACGCCTTCACTTTCGCGAACGCGCCTGCTTCTTTCTCGACCAGCTTTGAATCGAGGAAATTCAACTCAATGGGTGCGGCGGAACGAGCCAGCAACCCCAGCGCCGTGGCATGCCCGAAATGCACCGCCGCCGGCACCGACGAACTCTCCACGCCCATCTGCCGAATCTCGCGCACCGGCGTATTAATTGCCTTCGAAAGTTCCTCGCCCCCGCCGGCCGCGTGACTCGCGCCGTTCCACAACAAAATCTCCGCGCCCGGTTCCGCCGCGCGCATCGCCAGCGTCCGCCGCGCTTCAGGCGCCGCCGGCACAATCCACAACTCGCCTTCCGCCGGCGTTGACACCAGCACGCACGGCACGCGCAGATTTCCGCGCGCGCGCACCACCATCTCCACGCCATACGGCCCCGCGCTCAATAGCGTCTCGCTGCCCATCGCGCTCGACAGCGCCAGCGCCGACGCCGTCACCGCGCGCAAACTCACGCCCGCCGATTTAAGCATCACTCCGATCTGCCCGACTCGTTCCCTCAGCGTCGCCGCCACCAGCACCGCCAGCGATCCTGGCCCGCCGTCGCCTCCCTCGCGCCGCTCACCGGTGGCGTAATCCATGCTCAAACTTTCCGGCTCCAGCGAAAAATCGCGCTCCGCCTGCAAGCGCAGCATCCCGGCCAAGTTCTCCGCGCTCAACGGCGGCACCGTCTTCTCTTTAAGCATCAGCCACTGCGTCGGCAAACCCGCGATGGCTGAGCGCGCGCCGAATTTGTTCTGCCGCAAAAATTCGGAGAACTTCTTGCCCAGCTCGACGGGCGTCTTGAGCGCGTCAGGCTCCAGCTTGAAGTCCGCCGCTTTCAGCAGCCGCGCGGAACTGACGTCGTACGACAACTCCGCCACTTGAATAAGGCCCGGCCCAAACGCCAGTCCCAGCACGTTCTTTCCCATTTACTTGCTTCCTCCCAGCGTGGAGCCGCCGCCTTGCGGCGCTCCCGTCGGCGATTGCGCTTGCGCGGCCAACTGCCCGCTCTTCAATGCGTCCAAAATACTCGGATCCAGCGGCCAGCCGAAACTGGTCAGGTCTTTCGTATACAAAAGCGTCGGCACCGAATTCGTCACGTCGTACACGCATTTCAAGCGCTTGAATCCGCGCCCGTCGCCGCTCACCGCAATGATGTCCGCCGAAAAACGCTGCGTCTTCACCGTGATGAAATTGCACACCGCCAGCGCCTGCCCTTTCGGCAGCGCTTGCAGCACCCACAGCACGTTCGTCAAATCCGTGCTGCTCCCCGCGCGCTGCGCCACCAACGTGTCCGCGCCGGCCTGGTCCATCCCCGGCAGCGCCATCAACACTTCCTTCGGCGCCGTATTCACGTTCACCAGCCCTTTGAGCGTCTTCGCCGGATTGACCGTGATCTTGTCGCACAGCGGCTTGAACTCGTTCATCGTCAACCCCAGCTTGTAATAAAAATCGAAAATGCTGCGGAAGGGCCTCGCGTTGCGCGCCAGCGCCAAAATCTGCGAAAGCCGGTCCGCGCTCATCCCGCTGCCCGAAAACAACTGCGCGATCTGCTGCGTGGTCGCGTTCGCAATGTTCGTCCGCGCTTTGCCTTTCGCCGATACATTCGGCACCTGGCTGTATATGGTGATGTATTTCATAATCCCGCAGCGCGCGTTGCCGTTGAATCCCTGCAACCCGATCGACCCCGATCCCCCGCCCGTCGCCGAATTCGCGTTCGGATCGGGCGTCGCATTCTCGTTTGCATCCACGATGCCGTTGTGATTCGCGTCCACGCCCCACAACAAATCTTTCGTCGCGCCTTTGACGAATTGAATTTCTTCGACCGTCTCAAACGGCGAATTCTTGCAGTAATACGGATCGCTCAGCAGCAGGTAATATTCGTTCTCCGCGCCGCCGTTTTGGTTGACGTTGTCGTCCGCATCGACCCAGTCCAGCACCGCCGCCGCCAAATCGCTGCTCATGTTCGGCAGCGCCATCAGCATGTTGTACGTCGCCGTGTTCAGATTCAATTTCGCCGATTCGTCCTGCAACCCAAACGCATACTGCGTCTCGTCGTCCGGATTCGGCTTCACAATCCAGAAAAACCCGTCGCCCAGCGGCGTCGCTTCGCACTGCATCTGAGCGTCAAGCTGGATTGGGTCCGACGCCTGCGTGAGCTGGTTGTTGACATACGCAATCGCCCCGCGCGCAATTGCGGTCGCCTGAGCCTGCGAGGCCCGGTTCCCGCACGCCTGAACTTCTACCCGCATCTGCTGCGCGTACACCAAAAGCAAACTCGCCAGCACCACCGTCACCGCCATCGCGACAACCATGATGCTGCCCCTGTACCGCCGGCGTCCCGCCGGCCAGTTTCCGTGGTTCAGGCGGCCCGCCCGGACGTTTGTAGTCCCGCCTTTAGGCGGAATGCTCTCAACCTCTCCCTTGGAAGCGTAGTGCAAACGTCCCGCCTTCATGCCATCGTGGTGCAGGCGTCCCGCCTGCACGAACGATTCTCGAAGCGGCGCAAATCGTTCAGCAGCCAACTCACTTCCGCCGTCAGCTTGTTCGCCGTTCGTGTGCCACTGGCTGTACCCAGCCAGTGTGGCCGCAGCCGAACCGTCCCCATAACCTTGGACGTTGGTCGAAGGAAAAACGTGAGGCGTATTCAATTTCCACCCCCCGTGCTCGACCCGCTCGTACTCCCGCTGCTCGACGCCGCATTGGACGCCGCCAGCGCCGAAATCCCGCACTGCAATGCAAACACCCGCGTCATCTTGTACGTGCTCGGCGAATCGTCCCCCGGCTGCGCGTCGCCCAACCCCACTTCCAGCGTCACTTCCACCGCGCACGGCAGCGTGTTGTTCAACGACGTCGAATCCCAACTGTCGTTCCACACCGTCCCGTCGTAATAACGCAGATAAAAATTCCGCACGTCCCGCACCAGCACCTGCACGCGCGGCTCCGGTTCTTTTGACGGCATTAAATTCGTGTACACGCGCCGCACCAGCGCCTGTTTCGTGTCGCCGTCCGGCAGCTCGATCGACAATTCGATCTTGCGAATGTCCGCGCCCGTCTCGCCGTCCAGCGGATTGTTGGACGACGAATAAAACGCCAGCAGCAACTGCGCGCCGCCGTCCGACGATGGCGCATGCAATTCACCCGACGCGCTGGCCCCGTTCAATTTCGCCGCCGAAAGCCCGCTCGACCCCGACCCGGACCCGCTGCTGCCCGACCCATCCGCCGGCGTGCCCGTAAACGCCGCCGCCAATATTCCCGTCGGCGGCAGCACGCCGTCAAAATCCTGCGACAACAGCGTGAACGCCGTCGCCAATTTCTGCACCGGCTCAATCGCTTTGGTGCCCGTCTCCTGAGCCTTGAACCCCACATACAAACTCGCGTACAACGCCTCCGCCAAAATCACCACCATCGCCAGCCCGATGAGCAACTCCAGCAGCGTAAAGCCGCGTGTTCCCCTCTCCCCTTGGGGGAGAGGGGTTAGGGGTGAGGGGTCGGCGCGCCACTAACCGCGCACGCTC
>Ga0209579_10001743_pt1 | contig 17530 bp, 18 predicted proteins | sample Coa_R1_2_FD_187152 | JGI IMG/M metagenome (GOLD analysis project Ga0209579, IMG submission 187152) | Surface soil microbial communities from Centralia Pennsylvania, which are recovering from an underground coalmine fire - Coalmine... | ecosystem: Environmental > Terrestrial > Soil >... | reverse complement strand
CACAGCTGGGGGCGACGCGGGTGCTGGTGAACGGGTTCGATCAATATGTGGGGAGTTCGGCGACGTCGGTGGCTGGGGCGAGCTGGATTTTTACGTTGGAAGAGTTGAAAAGCGCGGGGGCGTTCCTGGCGACGAAGCTGGGTGGGGCGGCGCTGACGCGGGATCACGGAGCGCCGGTGCGGCTGGTGGTGCCCGGGTGGTATGGCTGCACGTGCATCAAGTGGGTGGACCGGATTACGTTTGTGGATGACACGGCGGAAGCGACTTCGCAGATGACGGAGTATGCGGGACGGACGCACCAGAAGGGGAGTCCGCGGCTGGCGCGGGAGTTTGAGGCGGCGCGGATTGATGTGGCGGCGATGCCGATTCGAGTGGAGAAGTGGCGGGTGGCGGGGCGGCTGAAGTACCGGGTGGTGGGGCTGGTGTGGGGCGGGACGGGAACGGTGCAGACGCTTGGGATCCGGTTTAATCCCGAGGAAGAGTTTGTGCGGGTGCAGGGGTTGCCGGTGCCGCAGAATGGCCCGTGGACGTTGTGGTGGCACGAGTGGTCGCCCGCGGAGCGCGGGACTTATACGATCCGGCTGACAGTGCTGGAACCAAGCGGAGTTAGGACGCGGCGGCTGGATACGGGATACTATGCGCGGAGCGTGGAGATTGAGGAAATTTGAGGGCGGCGGGATGGTGGGACTTGCGTAAGGAATGCTTCGAGTTCGGTGGTCCGTGCTCGGTATTCCGTGTTCCGTAAGAGAAGAGAAAAAACCGAAGGGTGTTTGTTGCGGTCAATGATCTGTCTTACGTGGTACGCAGGAGAAACGAACAAAAGGAGTTCTCGTTGCTCTGTAGAATTTTGATCTGTGTCGTGGCGGTTTGGCTGGCATGTGTCTCGGCTGCGCGCGGGCAGGAGACGGAGCATGTGGGGCATGGGGGCGGGCCGGTACCCCGGGAGATTCTGGACCGGCCGGTGACGTTACGTACCGGGATTGGGACGGTACACGAGAAGGTTTCGACGAGTTCGACCGAGGCGCAGGCGTTTTACGATCAGGGGCTGGCATACCTGCATTCGTTCGTGTGGATTGAAGCTATCCGGTCGTTTCACCAGGCGCTGCGCAACGATGAAAATCTGGGCATGGCGTACCTGGGGCTGGCGGACGCGTACCTGGGGCTGCAGGATCCCGGGACGGCGCGCGCCGCGGTGAACACCGCGAAAACGCTGGAAAAGCATATGAGCGAGGGGGAGCGGAGCTGGCTGGCGATCCGCGATGCGGAAGTGGCTACGGCCGAGGATGCCGGAAATCCGGATTTATACGTTGCCTACCGCAAGAGCGTGAGCGACGCGCTGAAAAAAAATCCAAATGACCCTTGGCTGTGGGTGCAGCGCGGACTGGCGGACGAGGGGTCGCCGTTTAGCCATGGGCAGGCCGGGTCAGTAGATACGCTGGCCTTTTACAAAATGGCGCTGGTGCTGGCACCAGACAATTTGCCGGCACTGCACTACTACGCGCATACCTGCGAAAACATCGGGCGAATCAGGGAAGCGCTGGAGCTGACAACGAAGTACGCGCAGCAGGCGCCAGCGATTCCGCACGCACGGCACATGCACGGGCACGAACTGCTGCGCTCAGGACGGACGGAAGAGGCGATTCAGGAATTTCTGAAGACCAAGGAGCTGGAAGAAACATATTACCGCAGCGAGAAGATTCCGGCGAAGTACGACTGGCACCACGCGCACAATTTGCAACTGCTGGCGATGGCTTATCAGTCGCTGGGGCAGGTAAAGGCGGCGGGAAGTTTATATAAGGAGGCGTTTGCGACGCCGGGGTACACGGAATTTCTGGAGTACAACCGGCGTGCCTGGCCGGAGTTTCTGCTGAACCGCGGAAAGTTTGAGGAAGCGCTGGCAGCGGCGAGAGAAATGACACAGAGCCCATCGGCGATGGTGCGGCTGGCGGGTCACACGATTGCGGGCCAGGCGCTGCTGGCGATGAACAAGATAAATGACGCCAAGGACGAGTTGAACGCGGCGGAGCGCGAATCAGAGGCTTTGCCGGCGCGCATGGCGGCGGCCCTCCCGTATCCAACGCTACTGCGGGCGGAAATTCTGCTGCGAGAAAATCAGACGGAGCAAGCCGAAGAATTGCTGGTGGGCGTGGAGCAGGCAATTTTGGCCATGCCGGGGCCGGACGCGTGGAGTTCCGCGACCTTTCAACTGGAGACGATCGCGCAAGGAGCGCGCGAGGCCGGGGACTGGAAGCTGGCGGAGTACACCGCAAAGAAAATGATGGACCACAATCCGAATTACGCGGGCGGGTACTACGCCATGGCGCTGGTAGCGGCACATTCGAAAGACAACGCGGCGGAAACGCAGTTGATGGGCACGGCCCGTAAATTGTGGGCCAAGGCGGACGCGGATTTGCCGGAACTGTCGGCAGCGGCAAAGAAGGGCGCGCTGGCGCAGTAGATGATCCGCCGCACGCAAACCGTTTACGTTTCCGTGGATGCTTTTTTCTCGCTGCGCGGCAAGGTGCTCCACCATTTCGATGCGTTTCTAGAAGGGCTGGACCAAGCGCAAATTCCCTGCGTGTGGATGACCGGTTGGACGCGCGCGCAAATCGACGAGCCGCGGCGTCGCCTGGGGCAGAATGCTCCTTATATCGGCGAAAACGGCAGCGCTGTCTTTCTGCCCGAAGACTACTTCCATTTGAAATCGGGCAAGACCATGCGGCTGGGACGTTATACCTGTATTCCGGTGGCGAAGCCGCAGCCAGCGGCGGCTGAGGCGCTGGAGGAGTTGGCAGCGGACCTGGACATTGCGGTGGTGCCGCTGGCGAAACTTTCGCCGCGCGAATTGAGCCAGAACACCGGATTGCCGGCACGCGAGGCAGAATCAATGCGCACACGCGATTTTGACGAGGTGTTCTTTTTTGCGGGCGCATCGGACGCAGAGATCGGGAAGTTTGGGGAGGAAGCGAGAGAGAGAGGGATGGCGCTGCGAGCCGCAGGCGCGTTCTGGTCGCTTTCCTGCGGCGGGGATTTAGGAAAATGCGTGCGGGAATTAGGCGGTTTGTATGACCGTGCGGTGCGGTCGCACGCGCAGCGCTTTGGATTGCGGATTGCCGGGAGCAAGGATGAGAAGGCCGACGGATGGCCGGCGGCGGCGTTTGACCGAACCCTGCTGTTGACGGAACGACACGAAGTTCGTGAGGACCTGGCGGGCGTCGCCGTGGGGGAAGATGAGGGCCGCGCGGGAGAAGATCAAGAGCGAACAAACGGCGGGCCGGACGGACATGCAGGGAAATTACGGCGCGCCGATTGCTTCTACCTGGGCTCGCCCGCGTTATGGGAAGAAGTACTGTCAGCGTTGCGCGCGTCCGCAGGCACACACCGCGGATAGATTTGATAGTACTCGTAGAACTCCAACCGCGGAAGGTGTTCACAAATAGAGAACAACAAGTTCCCGCAAATCCCAGGCTTTGCAACCAGTGACTAATGCCGCTAGTACGTCCAAAAGGGCAAGCGCAATTATCCTGAGGACTTTGAATGAAAATGCGAGTTCGGGGTGATGAGTCTCGATGGAACAGTGATTGCTCCAAAGTGGGAGTAGTTGTCGCCGGATGTTTCAAGAGGGTTGTTTTCGGCAGGACTAGAGGTACTAGGAGAAAACCATGGCTTGGTTGATTCGCACTCTGCGCCTTCCTGCAGCCGAGACGCACACCAATCTGGCGCTGGCCGCCTGCGTCGCGATCATGGGATTGCTGTCTGTCGCCCTTGTGTGGCAAGCGCAGGTCATCGCCAACCAGCGCGATATCATCCATTTCCTGGAAACGGTAAAGTTTGGCAGTTGACCGCGAGAGACCCGCGCGCTTCGTCGACCGCCGATCCAGCCATCTCTCGAAAGACCGATGCTAGATATCATCATTCACATCACACGCTTCCGCAGCACGCTGGCCTATTTATATTCTCGACATTTATCCGCATTGATGTACCCTTTTCGAGACAGGGGAATTTCAGCTTGGGAGAAAGCAAGTGAGAAAGATTCTAATCGTGACGTTACTGATGGCCGCCCCGGCCATGGCACTGGCGATGCAGCCATCGCCGAGCGGGCCTGAGGGACAAGACACACCGGCCACTGGAAACAACGCTGCAAAATCGCACCATGCCCGCCACCGGCAAAAGCGCAGCAGGCATTCGAGCCATAAGGCGCAGAAGCACCACGTTTCCAAACAACACAGCCAGCCGCAGTAGGCACGAAATTTAGAGCACGTACGATGACGCAAAAAGGGGAGCCGGGAGGCTCCCCTTTTTGTTTATTTTAGCTGTGTCCTCGGCGGAGTTGCGCCAGACCAGCTGCCCAACTTCGCGAGCGACGCGCACCGCATGAGCGGTGTGATCAGCAAGTGATTTGCTCTAAGCCCGGTGGAGTCATTACGCCTCTTTCCGTAGCTCGACGAGCTCACGGTCACGGTGTACGCCCGTGTAGAGCGCAATTCAAGAGGAATCATAACTAACGACAAGATATTACGAGCGCTGTGGAAAAGGAGACCATCGCGAATTACTTTACGAAGAGCGATTCGCGGAGCTGGTCGCGGCCTACAAAGGACTTCACGGTGCGGAAACGTCCGAAGAGATCCTGGATTTCGCGATTTTGATAAACGCGCTGCGCCGGGCAGAGCGGAGTCGCGCCGATCACCTGCAAGGTGCTGGAATCAGCGACGCGATAGCGCTGAAAGCCTTCTGGCTTTTTGCTGTGGAACATGGCGAACACGATGCCGCCGGGTCTAAGAAGTTCCGTGAGGCACGCGACGCTTTGTTTCGCAACCGCAGGCTCGAGGTAATCCAAGATGTCCCATAGCAAAACCGCATCGAAGGAAGACGGCGCATACTGCAGGTTGGCTTGCACAAAACGTGCCGCGCGGCCGGCGGGAGTCAGATCAACGTTCTCCGCTGAATTGATGGCGTTTTTCAGGCGCACTTCCTCTTCCGCCATGAAATCCTTCCAGGAGCGCAGAAGGTCGTCTGAAGTGACGCGAAAGCCGCGTTCAATGAAAAAGTTAAGCGTGGTTTGCCAGGCCGGGCCAAGATCCAGAAGCGTTCCGCGGCCCAAGCCGTCCAGGTTCCACAAGAATTCTTTCAAGCCATTCGACACCCGGGTGGTCTGGTCGGATTCCGGTGGGCGATTAGAGCCGACCGCGGCCGGAGGAGCGCCTGCTCCGCGGTGATGGCCAGTAGGCGCGCCAGCGGGAGCCGGGCGGGAAACATTGCGGCTGGCTCCGCCTCCCGCGCCAATTCCGAGTTTATTCAAAAGCCCCATTTTTAAATTACCGCCGCCCGCGTGCCGGCCTCGACGTTGCCTTTGGACTTCTCAGACGCGTTTGAGCTCTTGCGCAAATCGTGGCCGCTGACGTGAGGCTTGCCGGCCTCGACTTTGCCGCGAAGCACCGCGCCATCTTCGATGGCCAGACGCTCGGTACGAACCTCGCCGGTGACGCGTCCGGAATTCCAGAGTTGCACTTTCTCGACACCATCAATCTTGCCGTCCACGTGGCCGCGCACGATCACTTCGCGCGCGGAAATATCGGCCTTGACCTTGCCGTTTGGGCCAATCGTGCAAGAGGCGTTGCCAAGATCCAGCTTGCCTTCCACCGTGCCATCCACAAACAAATCTTCCTTGCCGGTGATTTCGCCCTTGATGCGAATTCCCTGGCTGATGCAGGCGGCGGCGCGTGGCGAGACAGGCAGGGCGGAACCGGTGGCGCCGATCGATACGGGCGGCGCGCTACTAGGAGTACTCGGCTGTGGAATTCCTGCGGCTTGTGAGACAGGCATTTCGGGGACACCCTGCGACTTCTGCTCCTCTTTACGCCACATGCGACACCTCGACCCGACAAGTTGGATTTTCGAAGTCGCTTGTCGTCAAGGCTGGAGGGGCGGCGCGACTCAGAAACCCCAAGATAGTACAGCACTTATCGTATGTAAAGCGGAATGACACGAAAAAAGCAATTGTGCCGGCCAGGTTAACTTCGGCCGACCGAGAGCAATTTCCACAGGGCATGCATTGAGACAGTAGGCCGGTGCCGGCCCGGGCCATCCTACCGCTCCCAGTGAGCGACTATCAACCCGGCGACCTCGTGAGCGAATCGCTTCAACCCCCTCCGGTGTACATACCAGTCTACGGGATCGAAGTCGGCATCGCGCGCACTGCCCATTTCTATCCGGACCTCGGAAGGGAAAATGGTCCGGAAGATAAAGCGAGCACGCCGCGTGTGGTAGTTGGAAGTGACCACGATGACGCTCTTCCAGTTCTTCTGGGCCACTAGGGTTTTCAAAGCCAGGGCTTCTTCACGCGTGTCGTCGGCATCCTGCGGAAACGCCAGGATGTGCTCTTTAGGAAGGCCACGCTCGACCAGATCGTGGGTCATTAATTCAGAAATCCCAGCGTAGGGACGCAGACGAACGCCGCTGGCCACCACTACAGGCGCCAGGCCCTGGCGATACAGTTCGGCGGCGCGGGTGACGCGGTCCGCATAAAAATTGTCGTCGGAGAGAACGATGATGGCGTCGGACTTTTCCAGCGGATCCTCGACGATTAATTCGTCGGCGGCGAAGCGCAGAAGCGGATGGCGCGCCAGATAAATTCCCGCGCAGAGTAGGGCCAGAAAAATCAGCGCAACCAGCGTACTGATGATGCCGCCGCGCTCTCGCCGCTTACCGCGCAGGCTCATGAGTTGGGATCAATGGCGCGCAACTGCTCGGCGGCCTGTTCCGGCAACACCGCGTTGAAGTAGGTTTCCTTGATGCTATAGGACTTGCTGCGTTTTTCGACGATAGGAAGAATTTCGATGTGCCAGTGAAAATCGTCGGCCAGCGTTTTCCAGTAGCCCGCCAGTTCGCCCTTTTTACTGAGAGTGCTGGGTGCGGTATGCACCACCAGGTGATAGGCCGGCGAAATTTTTTCCAAGCGGCGCAGCACGCGGCCCAGAAGCGCAGCCAACTGCCGGCGGTTCGCTCCGGCCTTGGGCTGCTCAAAGAGGTGGTTGTGGCGCCGGTGCAGCACCCAGACCTCATAGGGTACCCGGGCAGCGTACGGGCACAGCGCGTAGTAATCGCCCTGCACATCCACGATGCGCTTGCCCTTCTTTTCTTCCTGGCGCACGATGTCGCAAAACACGCAGCGTTCTTTTTCCTTAAACCATTCACGCGCCGAGCGCAGTTCATACTTGATGCGCCGCGGCACAAAGATCGTTCCGGTGATTTCGGAGTGCGCGTGCTCCCATTCTTCACCGGCCAGTTCGCCCTGGTTCTTGAAGACGCTGACATATTTCAGGCGAATGTCTTTTTTCAGGTCGGCCACGCGGGTAACCCAAACGGAAAGCACGCGGTCGATTTCTTCATCGCTGAGTTGAGAAAGGCGCTTGTTGTGGTCCGGAGTTTCCACCACAACCTCATGCGCACCGATGGGGCCCATGCGATCGTACATGCCGTCGGGCTGACGCCCGGCCTCGGCTTCAATACGATAGAGCGGCTCGGGATGCGGCAAAACGCGCACCTGCCAGGGTCCTTCACTCGGACTGGCGAGAATGGTTTGTTGCTTATCGATGGCAGGCCGTTCAAACGGGCAGGAATCGTTTTCCGGCACATCGCGCTGGCCGACCACCACCCAACTCTGCGTAATCGGATCTCGGCGAATTTCCATTCGGCTCTTCCGTTGATGAGCGAGGAACGACATGGTGCGCGGCCCTCGCAGTCAACTTTTTGTTCGAATCGCGTTTAAGTTTCTTTGTGCCCTTCGTCAAAGTCAAGCCGCCGCTGCGTCACCGATAAAGGCGGCGAGCGTGGTACTCTTCGTTTTGATCGAAAGGCTTCCCGAAAGGCTCTCGTGAACGACGTCGAGCTTATGAGACTTGCGCTCGAAGAAGCGCGGCTGGCGGCCGAAGCGGATGAAGTGCCGATCGGCGCCGTCATGGTGCACGATGGGAAGATTCTGGCGCGCGCCGGAAATCGCACCGTTCGCGACTGCGACCCCACCGCGCATGCGGAGATTGTGGTGCTGCGCGAGGCTGCGCGCCTTTTGCAGAATTACCGGCTGGCGGGAACCACCCTGTACGTCACCTTGGAACCGTGCGCCATGTGCGCCGGGGCGCTGGTGCAAGCGCGGGTCCCGCGCCTGGTCTATGGCGCGGATGACCCCAAGGGGGGCGCGGTTCGCACATACTTCCAGGTGCTATCGCATCCCAAGCTAAACCATCAGGTCGCGATCACCGCAGGCGTGCTGGCGGAGGAGAGCGCAGCGGCACTGCAAAAATTCTTCACGGCGCGGCGGTGATCTGTCAGAGCGCGAATTGGGCGTTCCTGCCGGAAAACGGCGCGCGCGCGGGCATTGCCGCTCTGCGGAAGGGTCTGTTAATCTACGGTTAGCGACCGCGGAGAGGTGACTGAGCGGTTGAAAGTACTCGCCTCGAAAGCGAGCGTACGGGGAACCGTACCGTGGGTTCGAATCCCACCCTCTCCGCCATTCCCTCCAAATTTACTCGGCGGTCAGCAAAAACGAACTACATCTTTTTGCTTTCCCGGATATCTAAACAGAGATCGAACCAGAAGACGTTGGAGAGATCCGAGCGGACAGGCATCCTCTGGTGGAGGACGAGCGATGGATTGGAAACGGTTGGTCCAGTTTGCACTGCTGGGTAGCAACGATTTGGAGCAGTACGCCATCCTGCTGGTACGGGTTTCGATCGGGCTGTTCTTCGCCATCTCCGGGGCAAACAAATTGTTTGTCGCCGGCGGAACGAAACCTGTTTACGACACGCTCGTTCAGGCCAAAATCCCGTTTCCTCGCCTGACGGCTTACTTCGTGGCGGGTGTGGAGTTCGTCTGCGGATCTTTGGTGGCCGTGGGTTTTCTGTCGAGCCCAGCCTGTGCGGCCTTATTGATCGATATGATTGTCGCCACCCTGACCAGCGCGATTTCCACCTTGCCTAAAGGACTTTCGCCTCTGAGTTGGCTCGACGACTTGCTCTATCTTCCGGAAGTCCTGTATGTGCTCTTCTTTGTCTGGCTGATCTGTTCCGGTCCGGGGAAGTTCAGCGCCGATTATTGGCTCGCGGGCAAGCTGCTGAGGTGAGCGGTCGCCTGAGCACCTCTGCGCCGGTTCGTGGAAGCTGGTTATGCAGAAGCTGGCGTGATGCACGAAATGGAAGGATTCTAGCCACACGCCGGGTTTCGACGAGGCACGAATGCCCAAATTGCTTTCGGTAAATGTCGGCCTTCCCCGCGACGTGACCTGGAATGGCAAGACGGTCCGTACCGCGATCTGGAAAAGTCCGGTAGAGGGCCGACGGATGGTGCGCAAACTCAATATCGATGGTGATGCGCAAGCCGATCTCGCCGGTCACGGCGGAGAGCACCGCGCTGTTTTTGTTTATCAGACCGATGCCTATCACTACTGGGAAAGCTTCCTCGGACGAAATGATTTCATCCACGGGCAGTTCGGAGAAAACTTCACCATCGAGGGCCTTCTTGATAACCAGGTGTGCATCGGCGATCGATACCGCATCGGTAGTGCAATATTTGAAGTAACGCAGCCACGCGTGACGTGCTATCGCGTCGGTATTCGCTTGAATGAACCTCGGATGGCAGCTCTGCTCGTGGCGCATCACAGACCAGGATTCTACTTTCGGGTCTTGCAGGAGGGAGAAGTCGGGGCGGGCGACGACATCGTAAAGATTTCTGACGGTCCAGAGCGAATGAGCGTGGCCGAGGTTGACGCGCTCCTGTACTTGCCGGGACATTCCCGCGAACAATTGCAGCGAGCGCTGCGGATTCCCGCGCTTAGCCAGGGTTGGCAGTCTTCTTTTCAGGCCATGCTCGCGCAAGAGTCGAGCCCCACACCCCTCAATGGAAATCCGGGACTCGCCGATGAGGAACAGCCACCGGCATGGCCCGGATTTCGACAGATGCGGGTAGCGCAGATTCACAAGGAAAGCGCCAGCGTAACCTCCTTCTCTTTGGAACCAATCAATGGGCAGCCTCTTCCTTTCTTCCAGGCCGGTCAATTTGTCGTGTTACGCCTGCTCGTCGAACCGGGCAAATCGCCTGTTCTCCGCAGCTATTCGTTGTCTGATCTTCCTGCAGCCAGCTATTTCCGCATCAGCGTCAAAAATGAATTGAACGGCATTGGAAGCTCGTTTCTGTGTAATCGTGCGGGGGAAGGCGATCTTTTAGATGTCAGTGCGCCGCGCGGAAGCTTCACGCTGCGTCCCGGCCAGGGCTCTGTGATTCTGTTGAGCGCTGGAGTGGGCGCAACGCCCGTGATGTCGATGCTGCACACCCTCGCCGCCGAAAAATCGCAACGAGAAGTCTGGTGGATCTACGGAGCCCGCAATCGCGCCGACCATCCATTCGCGGAAGAATCACGCTCATTACTGAAACAGCTCACTCGCGGACGAGGCTATGTCGTGTACAGCAAGCCCGGTGCCGGCGACCAAGTCGGAGCAGACTTTGACGCTTCAGGACACATTGACACGGCTTTGCTCGAGAAAATTGGCGTGCCACAAGGCAGCGACTTCTATCTGTGTGGCCCCTCTTCCTTCTTGCAGAATATGCGCGATGGTCTGCAAGCCTGGGGGGTGCTCTCCGGGAATGTGCACACGGAAATCTTCGGCTCTCTCGCGGCTATAACCCCTGGCGTCTCGCGGGTTGATCACACTCCGCACTTGCCGCCAGGGCCGCGCGGATCTGGTCCCTCAGTCTCATTCGCGCGCAGCGGAATTTCTGTCGCTTGGGATCCGAAGTTCCGAAGCTTGCTTGAACTGGCGGAAGCATGCGACATCCCGGTCCGATGGTCGTGCCGTACGGGTGTCTGTCATACCTGCATGACGGGTCTGATCGATGGATCCATCACCTACAACCCTGAACCGCTGGAGAAGCCCGCTCCCGGAAACGTGCTCGTATGTTGTTCTCATCCAGACTCGGGTGTCACTCTGGATCTTTGACAGCTATGCGAGAAGTCCGGGGCTTTTGACCCGGCCGGCGCTCGTCCTCGGTGCCGCGGCATGATAGTGTATCGGTGCGCCGGTTTGGCACTGACTCTACCACCTAAGGATTGTTTGCGCTTGCCGCTTTCTTTCCGAGCAAAATCACAAAAAATGTTTCCATCGGCGGTGCCTTGTGCGGCATTGCTGATCCTCCTGGCCGAGGCAAGTTTGCTCGCCTGCCCGGCGCGCGCGCAGCAACCGGATCCGGCGCAGTCTGTGGTGGTGCAGCCAGGCGCGCCAGGTCAGCCAAGCAAGACTTTGCCCCCCTCCACCAAGGGGCAGTTGCCGCCGCGGTCGCGCGCGGACGTGGAGTTCATGCAAGGGATGATCATGCACCACGCGCAAGCGATTGAGATGACCGCGCTGATCGCGTCGCACACGGATAATAAGGACCTGCAATCGCTGGGCGCGCGCATCAGCCGCTCGCAGTCCGACGAAATCACGTTTATGAAGCGCTGGCTGGCGGCGCGGGGCGAGCCCATTTCCATGGCCATGTCCGGCATGCCGGATATGGATATGCAAGGCCACAGGATGGCGCTTATGCCCGGCATGTTGACCGCCGAGCAGATGACCGCGCTGCGCAAAGCCAAAGGTCCCGAGTTCGATCGCCTGTTTCTGACGGGGATGATTCAGCACCATCGTGGCGCGCTGACCATGGTGAAGGACCTGTTCGATACGGCGGGCGCCGGACAGGATGCCGAAATGTTCGACTTCGCGACCGATGCCGACAATTCGCAGCGCGCTGAAATTAAAATCATGCAAAGTATGTTGGAGAAAAAGACTTTCGAGGAGAAACGATGATCCGAGTAGCCAGCTTTGCGCTTCGCGTTGCACTCGCTGCGATTCTTTGGTTGGCAGGCATAGGCAGCCTCCAGGTTCGCGCGCAGGAGCCCGCAACGGCCGCGCCGAAACAGGATGCAGCCAAGCCGGCACCCGCCAAGCAGGACAGCGGTGACGAAGATGGCGGCAACCCGTTCGCGCCGCAGCCTGCGGGGCCGCTCCCGGCCGGCATGACCGGGTCCGATCCCAATGATCCGCGCGCCAAGCTGACCCCGGGCCTGTACGACGCCGGCGAAGCATCCATGGGCCTGAAGCACCTTCTCCTGGTCAAGAAGCCCGACGCGTTTCAGCTCGGCTCCAACGACGCTGATGATCCTAAAGTGCAGAAGACCATTGCCCAGCTCGGCATCGGCGTCGCCTCCAAAATGCCGAAACCGCTGCAGTTGGTAATCGCACAGCTCGCCTTCGCCAACTCCGACCTTGCTTTCCAGGGCAATCACTTGTTCCAGGGAAATTTTTACGGCATGAGCATCTATGACATTTCCAATCCCGCGAACGCCGCACTGCTCACTACGATCGTTTGCCCGGGTGGTCAAGGCGACGTCTCTGTCTATAAGAACCTGATGTTCATGTCGGTCGAGATGCCCAATGGACGCGTGGACTGTGGCGCCCAGGGCTTTCCTCCGGAGCCGCCTCCCGCCGCAGGTCACGAAAAAGAACGTCGCCTGCCCGCCGCGCAGAAGGAACGCTTTCGCGGCGTGCGCATTTTTGACATTTCCGATATCAAGAATCCCAAGCAGGTGGCTGCAGTGCAGACCTGCCGCGGATCCCACACCCACACGCTGGTGCAGGATCCTAACGACAAGGACAACGTCTATATCTACGTGTCCGGCACCTCGTTTGTGCGGCAGGCCGACGAGCTATCCGGCTGCTCCGGCGAAAAACCAGACAAAGACCCCAACACTGCTTTGTTTCGCATCGATGTGATCAAGGTCCCTGTAGCCGCGCCCCAGGATGCGAAAGTGGTTTCCAGTCCCCGGCTCTTTATTGATCCGCGTACCGGCGCTCTCAACGGCCTCAACAACGGCGGCACGCATGGCAAGGGCGGCGACAAGCTCGAAGACACCGACCAGTGCCACGACATCACCGTGTACACGGCCATCGGCCTGGCCGCCGGTGCTTGTTCCGGAAACGGAATTCTGGTCGACGTCAAGGACCCGGTTCATCCCAAGCGCGTGGATGCCGTGAACGATCCGAATTATTCTTACTGGCACTCCGCTTCATTTTCGAATGATGGCAGCAAGGTTGTCTTCACCGACGAGTGGGGCGGCGGCCTGGGCGCCCGCTGCCGTCAGAACGATCCGAACAAGTGGGGGGCGGACGCGATTTTCCGCGTCAAGGACGACAAACTGAGTTTCGCCAACTACTACAAAATGCCGGCGGCGCAGGGCGACACCGAGAATTGCGTCGCGCACAACGGTTCGCTGGTTCCGGTTCCTGGTCGCGATATCGAAGTGCAGGGCTGGTACCAGGGTGGCGTTTCGGTCATGGACTTCACCGATCCCGCGCATCCCTTTGAGATCGCGTACTTCGACCGCGGGCCGATCGACCCCAAGATGCTGATCCTGGGCGGCCAGTGGTCGGCCTATTGGTATAACGGCAGTATTTATGGTTCCGAGATTGCCCGCGGCCTGGACGTTTTTGAACTTACGCCGACCAAGTTCCTGACGCAAAACGAAATTGACGCAGCGAAGACCGTTCACGTCTCTGAGCTAAACGTGCAGAACCAGCAGAAAATCGAGTGGCCCTCGAATCTGGTGGTCGCGAAAGCGTATCTCGACCAACTGGAACGCTCGCAGGCCCTGCCGGCCAATCGCATCGCCGATTTGCGCAAGGCCATCCAAAACGCCGAGACTTCCCACATGAACAAGGGAAAAGTGAAGAAGCTGCAAAGCATGGCGCCGTCGCTGGAACAAAGCGCCGCCGCAGCGAGCCCCACCGACTCCGCCCGCCTGCACGCCCTGGCGGAAATTCTGAAACGCCCCTCAGCTTAAAGGATTGAGAAGCCTTGCTGTACGTACAATTGTATTGACACTTGTAGGCCGCAACAGGTATGCTTTTGGCTCCTTGTCATAGCGGTTCGCTATGCGTTTTGAATGGGATGAACAGAAAAATCGGGTGAATCTTCGCAAGCACGGCGTGCGCTTCGAAACGGCTACCTTGGTATTCGATGATCCCTTCGCTCTGTCTCTACGAGACCTTGCGTCCGATGATGAAGAACGCTGGTTCACCATCGGCGCCTTCGGACAAGGCGCAATTCTGCTGGTCGTACATACCTTTTACGAAGAAAAGGGTGAAGAAATCATTCGTATTCTTTCAGCCCGCGCCGCCGAAGCTCATGAAAGGAAAGCTTATGAAGAAGTTCACAAGGGAGCAAAAACGAGACATCCGGATCATCGCCGCAAAAAAAGACTGTGATATTGATTTTTCTGACGTGCCGCCGGTACTTGACTGGAGCCGCGCTGAATTAGGCAAGTTTCACAGGCCAAAGAAGAAGCCTGTCACCATCCGCCTTGATTCCGACGTCATCGCTTGGCTTAAAGCCGACGGCCGAGGTTACCAAACCAAGGCAAATTGGCTCTTGCGGCAAGCCATGACGCATCTCACTCAGGAAACGCTGCCTTCCAGAACTCCGAGACGCGCTCGCGGCAACAAATAGCCTTCGCTACGTGTTTCTGCAAGAGTGGCTGCTCCGCACAAATTCTCGGCCATGCGCTTCCGTCCCCAGCAATAACAGGATCGCCAGCGCCACAATCGTGCAAATCTCAAATCCCGCCAGCGCCCACTGGTATCCGAACCGATCGCGCAGGGCATACTGAATGCTGTTCGTTGGCGCCGCCAGCAGAATCCCCAGTTGGTACGCCAGTCCCGGCATCAATCCTCGCGTGGCGTCCGCCGACAACTCGTTCAAATGCACCGGGATCACGCCCCATGCGCCCTGCACTCCCATCTGCATCACGAAAGCGCCCACCACCAGCAGCGTCAGCGACTGACTGAATGCCCACACCGGAATCAACACCAGCGAAAGCGCCAGCGCCGCCAGCATCCCTTTGCGCCGCCCCGCGGCTTGCGACAATAGCCCAAACAAAATCGCTCCGGTCACCGCTCCCACGTTGTAAATCATCGCGATATTCGCACGCGCCATCCCGGAAACTTTATGCACCTCATGTAGAAAATCCGGATACAAATCCTGCGTGCCGTGCGACAAAAACATCATGAACGTCATCAGCAGCACCAGATATAGGAACCGCCTCCATTGTTTCACCGCCAGGCGCAACACATCTCCCGTTGTCGCCGCGCGATGCTGCTTCCACGCTTCTGACTCCGGCACCTTGGTCCGTATGTACAGCGCCAGTAACGCCGGCAGCGCTCCGATCCAGAACATGGGCCGCCATCCCCATACCGGCAGCAGAAACCGCGCCGCGATCGCCGCCAATAAATAGCCCACCGAGTAGCCACTCTGCAGAATGCCGCTCAAAATTCCGCGCAGCCTCTTCGGCGCCGCTTCCATCGCCAGCGAAGCTCCCACTCCCCATTCTCCGCCCATGCCGATGCCAAACAGCGCCCGCAAAATCAGGAACACCGTAAAGTTCGGTGCAAACCCGCACAGCAGCTCAATGATGGAAAAATAGATGACGTTGGCCATCAGCGGAATCCGCCGCCCGTAGCGGTCGGCCAGCAGCCCGAACAACAGCGCGCCCAACGGCCGCATGGCCAGCGTGGCTGCCGTGGTAAGAACGATCTCTTTCTTGCTCACGCCAAATTGCTGTGCCAGCGTGTCGAACAAAAACACCACTACGAAAAAATCAAACGCGTCCAGCGTCCACCCGAGAAATCCCGCTAGGACCGCGTGGTGCGAAGCTTTCGCTGTGCTTACTGGAGTAGCCGTCGAAGGCGTGCTTGCCATCAGCGCAACAGTTTCGTTGCTCTGCACATCTCTGTCAAAAGAAAAACCCCGGGCCGTGGGGGTGGACGACCCGGGGTGGGGGTAAAGCGACCGAGGGGGGCCGAGGGGAAATCGTTAATGCACGTGCTGCGTCATCTGGCAAATCTGTCGCAGCTCTTGGTACGTAAAGAATGTCTCTTCGTGACCGCCGGCGCGTTCTTTGTGGCCGAGCCCGGACTCTTCCGAAATCCGCGTCAGCTCATTCTCGGGAATTCCCAGCAACAGCGCCGCTCGTTCCTGCGTTACATAGCGTAGTTCCATGTCTTTCATACGCCACCTCACGCGGGGATCAAAGCCATAGCGTCTTCCTCCACTGCCATCACCATGGTCTTGTAAATGTCCACGTCCCAGCCGTCACCAATCCTCATCCGCAGCGTCTCGCCTCCATCTCTCAGCAGGCGCCCACGCAGCGGTACCTTGATATCACCCAACGCTACCTGAAGAACAACAGCCTGTCCGATCCAAGGCTGATATGCAGTGTCCATTGCCCCTCCCTCAGAGGATTGCCGCCTGCGTGAACGAAGAATGCGATTCACGCCCGCTGCGAACAATGGTACGCAGGGAACACCGGACTAGTATTTCCGTACTGTTTGGTATTAGAACAACGGATTTCCCGCATGTTCTATGCAGGTACGTCCGTACTGGAAATTCCCAACCCGCGTTCCATTTGAGCAAGCAATCCGCGGCGGCACACTGTCGCCGTGCAGACCAACGCTCCATTTCATCGGCAATCCGTCACGCCGCAACGGCCGGGAATCGGTCTGGCTTTGGGGGGCGGCTTCGCGCGCGGATTCGCTCACTTGGGTGTCCTGAAGGTCTTCGAACAGAACCACATTCCCATCTCCCATATCGCAGGCACCAGTGTTGGCAGCATTTTCGGCGCGGCCTATGCCAGTGGCGCGCCGCTGGCCCGCATTCTCGCCGTCAGCCGCACCATCCGTTTTCGTGACATCGCGCGCTGGAGCGTTTCCCGCCTCGGCCTCGCCAGCAATCACCGCCTCGGCGACTTGATCGACCGCGTCTTCGAATCCAGGCAGTTCGAGGACATGAAGATTCCCCTCGCTGTGGTGGCCACGGACTTGGCTACCGGCGACCCTGTTGTGTTTCGACAGGGCCCCCTGGTGGAAGCCATCCGCGCCAGCTGCGCCTATCCTGGACTCTTCGAACCTATCCAGATCGGCACGCGCTGCCTCGCCGATGGCGGGCTGGTCGCTCCCGTCCCGACGCAAGCCGCCCTGCAGCTTGGCGCTGGCATCGTCATCGGCGTCTCTCTGGGAACCCAGGACGGCAGCCACACTCCTCCCAAGAACGTCTTTCAAGTGGTCGCCCGTGCGGTCAGCGCCGCGCAAAAGCATCAACTCGACACCTGGGAACGCCACGCCGATCTGGTCATTCGCCCCGACGTGCAAGCGCTGTCCTGGGACGATTTCGGCCGCGCCAATGAAGCCATCGAGGCTGGCGAAGCCGCAGCCCGCCTCGCCCTCCCCCGCATCCAGAAGCTGCTCTCGCTGGCCGAACACGCCGCAACGGTTCTTGGCGATTCCACGCTTTCCCACCACTGGCTGGCCGAGGCCCTCAAGTGAACGATTCGCGCCAACACGCCAGCCTGCTCCGCCTTACTCCTGTTGCTATTTTGCTTCTGCGCATCACCGAAGCCGGCGGCGATCCTGGCGTTTTCTGCTACCGTATGGGAGTGGACATTCTCGCGGCCAGC
>Ga0209579_10001742_pt1 | contig 17532 bp, 15 predicted proteins | sample Coa_R1_2_FD_187152 | JGI IMG/M metagenome (GOLD analysis project Ga0209579, IMG submission 187152) | Surface soil microbial communities from Centralia Pennsylvania, which are recovering from an underground coalmine fire - Coalmine... | ecosystem: Environmental > Terrestrial > Soil >... | reverse complement strand
CGGAGGCCCCGACATGGGCGGCGACCTCGAGGGGGCTGACCCGCAGGCCTTCCTTTTCCAGCCGGTCCACCAGCCGCGTGACGTCGGGAGCGCGTTCCACCATGCGCCTCCACCCAACGCAGCGCAGCGTACATCAGCAGGGCCGCCGCTTCCCCGCCACGCTGTGGCTTCAGCACGGTTAGCAGGCGCACCTCATAGAGGCCGTCATCGAACGGGAAAGGCAGCTGACCGCGGGAAAAATATTTGTCTATCGAATATGTGGCGCCGTCCGGCGGCGTGACGCTCACGAATCCGACGAGTTCATTCTGGGTCTTGGCGACGATATAGATGTTTCGCTCGTCGAGGCTGTCCTGCAGGCTGCCGGAGCGGTTGGTGTGGTGTTGCCCTAGCTCGCGCGCATAGACTTCGTGGCGAACGCGGTAAATCGTTTCGCGTTCTTTTGATTCCGCCACGCAGATCGTCAGCGCGGAGGACCTCAGGCCGTCTTCGTTGCTGGTCAAGGCAGAGCGCTCCTTCGTTAAGGGACGCGAACGCCATAGACGCACTCCGAGCTTTAGACATCCTGATAAACGCGGACCTGCAACGCAACCGGGCGTCGTGCCGCCTGTCGTCGCTGGGCTAGGTTTCCTGATAAACGTCGATCTCCGGCGCGCCGGGCAGCATCGTGCGCCAAGCCTGCAAATAGGTCTGCATCCGCAAATCGCTGGCCAGTTTTTGCCGGTTTAGCTCCCACTCCTCGTGGGTCTCGTACTCTATCTCCTGAATGAACTTGGCTGGATCGTCGACGTTTTGCAGGAGGCGGACCTTGGCGTTGCCGAACATCTGATAGAATGGCGCGGCAGCCTTGATCATCGCGACCATCTGCGTGGAATCCCCGGCCGGCAGCGTAAATTTCAACTGTACCGTTCGCCGCACTTTTGTATCATCGGCACTCATAAAATATATCCTTATTTCAACTTGTCGCGAAGTCTGTGCGCAGGATAGACGCCGAGTATCCGCAGCGTCTTCGGCTGCGAAACGAATTCCAATTCCTCAAGCGCCAATTCGAGCCCGCGGTCTTTCGGGTGACCCTGCACGTCGGCGTAGAACTGGGTGGCCGTGAAGCTGCCGTCGACCATGTAGCTTTCCAGCTTGGTCATGTTGATGCCGTTGGTGGCAAAGCCACCAAGCGCTTTGTACAGCGCGGCGGGAATGTTGCGCACCTGGAACACGAACGTCGTCATCACGCGATTTTCGGAACGGGCGGCCCATTGCGGCTTGCGCGCGAGCACGACAAAGCGGGTGGTATTGTGCTTGGCGTCGGCGACATTTCTTTTCAGGATCTTAAGCCCGTAAATCTTCGCCGCCAGCTCGGTCGCAAGCGCCGCGCGCGTCACGTCCCCAGCCTCTGCTACCTCGCGCGCAGCCCCGGCGGTGTCAGCGGCGACGACCGCCTTGATGCCGAGCTTGCGGATAATGTCGCGGCACTGACCGAGTGCGTGCACGTGGCTTTCCACCGTGCGTATTGTTTTCAAAGTGGCGCCTTTCGGCGCCATGAGTTGGTGCTGCACCGGCAAGAACCATTCGGAGACGATGTGCAGCCCCGACCTCGGCATCAGATGATGGATGTCGGCGACACGGCCGGCCACTGAATTGTCGATCGGGATCATGGCCAGCACGGCGCGGCCGGTGCGCACTGCGGCAAACGCATCCTCAAAGGTCGCGCACGGCAGCGGCTCGTAGGCGCGATAAGCCTCGTTGCAGGCGATGTGCGAGTTGGCGCCCGGCTCACCCTGGAACGCAATCTTACGCCCTTTGCCCTTGGCGCGTTTGGTCATGGCCGGTTCGTTAACATGGCGCGCGCGGTTTCCAAATCCTCCGGCGTATCGACGCCGAGCGGCACCGTATCGACAATCGCCACGTCGATGCGCATGCCGGCCTCCAGCGCACGCAGCTGCTCGAGCTTTTCGCGCTGTTCGAGTGGCGACGGCGGCAGAGCGACGAAACGATCGAGCGCTTCGCGGCGGAAGGCATAAAGGCCAATATGGTGGTAGAGCGGGCCGTCGCCCGCGGGCGCCGTGGCGCGCGTAAAATAGAGCGCGCGCAGCCGGGCCGGGCCGACTGGCGTTCCGATCACCTTCACCACGTTGGGATTGCTGCGGTCACCGGCTTTTTTGATTTCGGCCGCGAGGGTGGCGATCTCGACCGCCCGATCTTCGAGCAGAGCAACAGCGGCCGCGAGGTTGCCGGGTTCGAGCATTGGCTCGTCACCTTGCACGTTGACGACGACATCCGCGTCGCGCCCTGGATCGATCTTGCCGAGTGCCTCGTGGACGCGGTCGGTACCCGACATGTGGTCGACCCGAGTCATGATCGCCTTGCCCCCGAATTTCTCCACGGCAGCGGCGACTTCGGGCGAGTCGGTAGCGACGAGCGCCGGTCCAATGCCTGCGGCCACCGCTCGGCGCAAAACGTGCACGATCATCGGCACTCCGGCGATGTCGGCGAGCGGCTTGCCCGGGAACCGGGTGGAAGCCATGCGGGCTGGAATCAAAATGAGGACATCAGGCATCGCGGCAGCAGCCAAGCCCCGTTATACGGGTTGCAAGACGCGCGGCAAACCGGCTATTTGTGCGTCGCCCTACCCTGCCCCTGCGGAGCCATTCGGCGATGGATTCGTTTGAAATGAATAAGGTTCTCGGCGCGCTGCTGGGAACCTGTCTGGTGCTGGTTGCCGTTCACATCGCCTCTGGCGCGATCTTTACCCCTCCGACAGCAGCGAAGCCCGGCTATGAGATTGCCGTGCCCGAACAGGCGGCGGGCACAGGCGCACCGCAGGCGTCGGCGGAGGTACCGATCGAGACCATGCTGCCGACCGCCTCCATCCAGAAGGGCACGGCCGACGTTCGGGTGTGCCAAGCTTGCCATACCTTCCAGAAGGGCCAGCCCAACAATATCGGCCCGAATCTTTACGGCGTTGTGGGACGCCCGGTCGCATCCCTTCCGGGCTTCAACTACTCGGCCGCGTTGAAGGCGAAGGGCGGCACCTGGACCTTCGATGCGTTGAACACCTGGCTCAAGGACCCCCGCGCCGACGTTCCGGGCACGCTTATGACGTTCGCGGGCTTCGACGATGAGAGCGAACGCGCCGACGTCATCGACTATCTGAATTCAAACTCCGACAAACCATTGCCGATGCCCAAGGCGGCGCAAGCTGCCCCCGCCCCGACAACCCCGGCGGCGAGCGCCGCGCCTGCACCGGCGTCGCCGCCCGGCCAAGCGCCGGCGCAAACGCCGCCTGCTGAGCCAAAACCGGCTCCTCCACCAGCGTCCAAATAGGCGTTCGCACGCTCTTTGGTGCGAAGCAGCCTGATCGCACGCGGATGTGAAGTGCAATTTCGTCGCGCCGCCGCCCGGCACGCTGGCGCCGCAATTAGAAAGCACATAAGCAGCGGCCTGGATCATGGTTCGCCGCTTGCGCGTCGCGATCCTCATTGGAGCATCTCGTGAACCGCCGATCTGTGCTGACATCTGGCGCGCTGGCCCTTGCGGCGCGGCTACCGCTGCCGACCTGGACGACCCGCGCCGAGGCGCAGGAGCAACCGGCGAGTGCCTCATGGCGGCACGGGCTGTCGCTGTTCGGCGACCTGAAGTATCCCGCCAACTTTAAACAATTCGATTACGTCAACGCCAATGCGCCGAAGGGCGGGACGGTACGGGAGCTCGCGATCGGCACGTTCGATAACTTCAACGAAGTGGTTGCGTACGTCAAAGGCAACCTCGCTGCCGGAATTGGATTGATTTACGATACGCTCCTCATCTCGGCACAGGATGAAGTGACGAGCGGATATGGGCTGTTGGCGGGGGCCGTGACTTACCCCGGGGATTTCAGCTCAGTCACCTATCGGCTGCGTGCTGGGGCGAAGTGGCACGACGGCGTGCCGGTGACGCCCGACGACGTCATCTTTTCCTTCGAGACCTTCAAGAAATACAGCCCGATGCTGAGCGGCTACTACCGCCACGTGATAAAGGCCGAGAAGAGCGGCGATCGCGACGTAACTTTCACGTTCGATGGACCCGGCAACCGCGAGCTGCCACAGATCGTCGGCGAACTCACCATTGTGCCGAAGCACTGGTGGGAAGCTCGCGACGCCAACGGCAAGCAGCGAAATGTCGGCGAGACCACGCTGGAGCCGCCGCTCGGCGGCGGCGCCTATCGCGTCAAGGAATTTTCGGCGGGCCGCTATGTCGTCTACGAGCGGGTCAAGAACTATTGGGCGAGCGCCCTGAACGTGAATGTCGGGCGCAATAACTTTGACGAGATCCGGTACGAGTATTTCCGCGACTCCACGGTCGCGCTGGAGGCTTTCAAAGCCGACACGATCGACTGGCGCACCGAGAACAGCGCCAAGAACTGGGCCACGGCGTACGATTTTCCCGCTGTTGGCGACAAGCGCGTCATCCTCGAGGAGTTCCCCATCAACAGCCGCGGCGTGATGCAGGGCTTTGCCTTCAACATCCGCCGCGACAGGTTCAAGGATCCGCGCGTACGGCTTGCGTTTAACTACGCGTTCGATTTCGAGGAGATGAACAAGCAGGTTTTCTTCGGCCAATACAAGCGCATCGCCAGCTATTTCGAGGGCACCGAACTCGCAGCGCGAGACTTGCCAACTGGGCGCGAACTCGAACTTCTGGAAACTGTGCGTGACGAAGTCCCGGCTGAGCTTTTCACCAAGGCCTACACAAATCCAATCGGCGGCAACGCGGACGCGGTGCGCAACAATCTCCGCGAGGCCATTCGGCTCTTCAAGGAAGCAGGCTATGAGGTTCGCAATCAGAAGCTCGTGAACACAAAGAGCAGCGAGCCCTACGCCGTCGAGTTCCTGTCGCAGGCGGGGGATCCAGCCTTCGAACGGATCATTTTAGCTTACAAGCCATCGCTGGAACGGCTGGGAATCACGGCCAACGTGCGCTCGGTCGACGAGGTGCAATACGAGAATCGGCTGCGCAACCGGGACTTCGACATCATTATCATGACCTGGGCTGAATCACTCTCGCCCGGCAACGAGCAGCGCAGCTATTGGGGTTCGCAAGCCGCCGATCAGCCCGGCTCATTAAACTATGTCGGCATCAAAAATCCCGCCGTCGATGCCCTGATCAACCAAGTCATCTTCGCCAAGAACCGCGCCGACCTCGTCGCCGCCACCAAGGCGCTCGACCGCGTTCTGCTTTGGAATAATTACGTCGTGCCGCAATGGACCTACGGCAAGGATCGCACGGCCCGCTGGGACCGTTTCGGCCATCCCGATCCATTGCCAAAATACGCCGCTTCGGCGTTCCCGGGCGTGTGGTGGTGGGACGCCGCCAAGGCGGCAAAAACGGGTACGCGCTCGTGAGTTCCGCGCGCGTGGCAATTGGATCGCAGCGGCGATATGGCTGAACAGACACGTCGGCGCGTTCTCAAGGCCGCCGCCGGCGTTGCGGCCATGGCCGCGATACGCGCCGACATCTTACCCGCGGGCGCGGATCAGGACGTCGACGCTCACGGCCTCTCCGCCTTCGGCGATCTCGCCTACCCGGCGGATTTCAATCACTTCCGCTATGTCGATCCGAACGCGCCGAAGGGCGGGACTTTCTCGCAGATTGGGCCGGGGCGCGAATACAATCAGAACTTTCTCACGTTCAACTCGCTCAACAGCTACATCCTCAAGGGTGATGCGGCGCAGGGCATGGAGTTGACCTTCGCCACGCTCATGGTGCGTTGCGGCGATGAGCCGGATGCCATGTACGGGCTTGCCGCCGCAAAGGTGCGCCGCGCGGCAGATGGGCTGACGTATACGTTCTTCATTCGGCCCGAGGCCAAGTTCCACGACGGCACGCGACTCACGGCCCGCGACGTCGCCTTCTCGCTGAACCTGCTCAAGGAGAAGGGTCACCCGATCATTACGCAGCTTTTGCGCGACCTTACGGGTGCCAAGGCGAACGACGACGCATCGGTTACCGTGACCTTTGCACCCAAGCGTGCGCGCGACGTGCCGCTGTTCGTTGCTGGCTTGCCGATCTTTTCGCAAGCGTATTACACAGCCAAGCCGTTCGATGAATCGACGCTCGATGCTCCGCTTGGTTCCGGCGCGTACAAGGTTGGCCACTTCGAAGTTGGCCGCTTCATCGAATACGAGCGTGTCAAAAACTGGTGGGGCGCCGACCTGCCGGTCAGCCGCGGCCAGAACAATTTCGATACCGTGCGGTTTGAGTACTATCGCGACCGAGAAATAGGCTTCGAGGGCTTTACTGCCGATAATTATCTGTTTCGCGAGGAGTTCACCTCGCGCACCTGGAAAACGCGCTACGATTTTCCCGCGGTTCAAGATGGCCGCGTCAAGCGCGACACCATCCCCGACGATAACCCTTCGGGTGCACAGGGCTGGTTCATCAATACGCGGCGGCCGAAATTCGCCGATGCGCGCCTGCGCGAGGCGCTCAACGACGCCTTCGATTTCGAATGGACCAACAAGACGATCATGTACGGCTGCTACGATCGCACCGTATCGATGTTCCAGAACTCGGACATGATGGCGGCGGGGAGGCCGGGCGCGGAGGAACTGGCGCTGCTTGAACGGTTCCGAGGTCGCCTCCCCGACGAAGTGTTCGGCGAACCCTACCTGCCACCGGTCACCAATGGCTCGGGTGACAATCGGGCGCAGTTGCGCAAGGCCGCGCAGCTTCTCCAGGACGCCGGCTGCACCTTAAAGGAGGGCAAGCGCATCCTGCCCAGCGGCGAACCGATCACCATCGAATTTCTGCTCGACGAGCCAACGTTCGAGCCACACCACATGGCGTTCATCAAGAACCTGGGCATCCTCGGTATCGATGCGGCCATTCGCTTGGTCGATCCGGTCCAATACCGGGCACGGCTTGACGGCTTCGACTTCGACCTCACCGTCGATCGATTGTCCTTCTCCTCGACCCCGGGCGACTCGCTGCGGTCATATTTTTCCTCGCAGGCGGCGGCGATCAAAGGCTCGTACAATCACGCCGGCATCGCCAATCCGGCGATTGATGCGCTGATCGAAATTGTCATTGCCGCGGAAACACGCCCAGCCCTGGTGACCGCCTGCCGCGCGCTCGACCGTGTGATCCGCGCGGGCCGCTATTGGATTCCGCAGTGGTACAAGCCATCGCATTGGATCGCCTATTGGGACGTATTCGGCCGGCCGCCGGCGCAACCGCGCTACTTCCGCGGCATTCCGGAGACTTGGTGGTCCGACCGCGACCGGGCAGCGAAAATCCAGAAGGCCGGATAGACTGATGTTTGTCGCGACGCGGATCCGCGGGCAGATAATCGCCGGAGTGAAATGACCGCCTACATTATTCGCCGACTGCTGTTCATGATACCCACCATTTTCGGGATCATGCTTGTGTCGTTCGTCGTTGTGCAGTTTGCTCCCGGTGGCCCGGTGGAGCGCATCATCGCGCAGCTTTCGGGCACCGACACGGGTGCCACCTCGCGCATTGGGGGCTCCCAAAGCGGCGATTTCGGTCCGCGCAACATGCCGGGCGGCACCCAGGGCGACATCAACTCAAAATATCGGGGTGCTCAAGGCCTCGATCCTGCTTTCATCAAAGGCCTGGAAAAGCAATTCGGTTTCGACAAACCCGCCTACGAACGTTTTTTTATCATGCTGTGGAACTACCTGCGCTTCGACTTCGGCAAAAGCTATTTCCGCGACGTCAGCGTGATCGAGTTGATCAAGGAGAAGCTGCCGGTTTCCATATCGCTCGGCCTATGGATGACGCTGCTCTCCTATTTGATTTCGATCCCGCTCGGCATTCGCAAGGCGGTGCGCGACGGCACAAGCTTTGACGTCTGGACCTCGAGCGTTGTCATCATCGGTTATGCCATTCCCGGATTTTTATTTGCGATTTTGCTGATCATCCTGTTCGCTGGCGGCTCATTTTGGCAGATCTTCCCGTTGCGCGGCCTCACCTCGGATGGCTGGTCACAGTTTCCATGGTGGGAAAAGATACTCGATTACTTCTGGCACATCACACTCCCGATTGTATCCATGGGGCTGGCCGCCTTCGCCACCATGACGCTGCTCACCAAGAACTCTTTCCTCGAGGAGTTGCGCAAGCAATACGTGCTCACCGCACGCGCCAAGGGCTGCTCGGAACGGCAAGTTCTCTACGGCCACATCTTCCGCAACGCCATGCTGCTTGTGATCGCCGGATTTCCCGGCGCTTTCGTCAGCGCCTTCTTCGCCGGATCGCTGCTGATCGAGACGATTTTTTCACTCGACGGACTGGGGCTGCTGAGCTTCGAGAGCGTGCTCAATCGCGATTATCCGGTCGTGTTCGCCAACATCTATATTTTTGCCCTGGTCGGCCTGGTCGTGACCTTGATCTCCGATCTCACCTACACGTGGATCGATCCGCGCATCGATTTCGAGACGCGAGAGGTGTGAGGTGGACGTACGCACCCCCACCAGAGAAAACCTTAAATCACCCGATGGCGAGATCGCGGCACCGGATCTGAAGCCCGATATCGAGCCGACGGGTCCCCTTGGCCTAGCGCCGGCGCCGCCGAAGTTTGAACTGTCACCGATCAACGTGCGCCGCTGGCGGAATTTTAAAGCCAACCGCCGCGGTTATTGGTCACTGTGGATCTTTCTCGCGCTGTTCGTGATCACGCTGTTTGCTGAATTCATCGCCAACGACAAGCCGATCTACATCCGCGTCGACGGCCAGAACTATTTTCCGGTTTTCGTCACCTATCCCGACACCGATTTTGGCGATGTTTTCGGCACCGCGGCCGACTACCGCGACCCGCATCTGCAGGCCTATCTGGCCGAACATCACGCCATCCAGATCTGGCCGCCGATTCCGTTTTCGTACAACACCATCGTGAGCCACCCGCCCTCCCCGTTCCCTTCCAAGCCGACTTGGCTCCTCAACAAAGCTGACTGCGAGTTCGCGGCGAAGAACGATTACGGCCAATGCGGCGCCCTGGAATACAATTGGCTCGGCACCGATGACGTCGGCCGAGACGTGCTCGCGCGCCTGATCTACGGTTTCCGCATTTCCGTCCTGTTCGGTCTCGTACTCACCATCATCTCGTCGATCATCGGCGTGGTCGCCGGCGCCGTGCAGGGTTATTTTGGCGGCTGGACCGATCTGTTGTTTCAGCGTTTCATCGAAATCTGGACGTCGGTGCCTGAGCTTTATCTGCTGCTGATCATATCTTCGGTGCTGGTTCCCGGATTCTTCGTGCTGCTCGGCATCTTGCTGCTGTTTTCCTGGGTGAGGCTTGTCGGCCTGGTGCGCGCCGAGTTTTTGCGCGGGCGCAATTTTGAATACATCTTGGCGGCGCGCGCGCTCGGGGTGTCCAACGCCGTCATCATGTTCCGCCATCTGCTGCCGAACGCCATGGTGGCGACCTTGACGTTTCTCCCATTCATCATGTCGTCGTCGGTGATGACGCTGACGGCGCTCGATTTCCTTGGCTTCGGTCTGCCGCCCGGCTCGCCGTCGCTCGGCGAATTGCTGTCGCAAGGGAAGGCCAACGTGCAGGCGCCCTGGCTCGGACTGACCGGCTTCTTCGCCGTCGCCATCATGCTCTCGCTGCTGATCTTCATCGGCGAGGCCGTGCGTGACGCCTTCGATTCGCGAAAGACGTTTGCATGAGCGCCGATCCCCTCCTTTCAATCCGCGATCTTTCCATCGCCTTTCGCCAGAGCGGGCGCGAGACGCTCGCCGTCGACCGCGTCTCGTTCGACATCGGCAAGGGCGAGACGGTGGCGCTGGTCGGCGAATCCGGCTCGGGCAAATCAGTAACAGCTCTGTCGGTCCTCAAGCTGCTGCCTTACCCTTCTGCGTGGCACCCCTCCGGGGCAATTCATTTCAAGGACCAGGAGCTATTGGCTCTGTCCGAACGCGATATGCGGCGGGTGCGTGGCGACGACATCACGATCATCTTCCAGGAGCCGATGACCTCGCTCAATCCGCTGCATACGATTGAAAAGCAGATCGGTGAGATTTTGCTGCTGCACCGCGGACTGACGGGCGCGGCGGCGCGCGCCCGCACGCTGGAAGTTCTCGGCCAGGTCGGCATTCCCGATCCGCAAAGCCGGCTCAAGGCCTATCCGCATCAGTTGTCCGGCGGCCAGCGCCAGCGAGTGATGATCGCCATGGCGCTCGCCAACGAACCCGACCTGCTCATCGCCGACGAACCCACGACGGCGCTCGACGTCACCGTACAGGCGCAAATCATCGCTCTGTTGAGAGACCTCCAGCAACGGCTGGGCATGTCGCTCCTCTTCATCACTCACGATCTCGGCATCGTGCGCAAAATTGCGCAGAGGGTGTGCGTCATGAAGGAGGGCCGCATCGTCGAGCAGGGCGGGGTCGAGCGCGTGTTCACCGCTCCTACGCATCCCTACACGCGCGCACTCCTTGCCGCCGAACCGAAGCCCGATCCGGCGGTACCGCAGCCCGCGGCGCCCATGGTGCTGCGGGCCGACGATCTGAAAGTCTGGTTTCCGATCAAGCGCGGCGTTCTGCGCAAGGTCGTCGGCCACATCAAGGCCGTGGACGGCGTGAGCGTTTCGCTGCGCAAAGGCGAAACACTCGGCGTGGTCGGCGAGTCCGGCTCCGGCAAGACGACGCTTGGCCTCGCCCTGCTGCGGCTGATTTCCTCGGAGGGCCCGATCGTATTCATGGGAAACCCGCTGCAGGGGTTGCGCTTCAAGCAAATGCGGCCTTTCCGCCGCGACATGCAGATCGTGTTTCAGGACCCCTATGGCTCGCTGTCGCCGCGGCTGTCGGTCGCCGACATCATCAAGGAAGGGCTCCAGGTTCATCATCCGAACATGCCCGAGAGCGAGCGCGACGAGCGCGTCGTGCGCGCATTGACCGATGTCGGGCTCGATCCCGCCACGCGCTTTCGCTTTCCGCATGAGTTTTCCGGCGGCCAGCGCCAGCGCATCGCAGTGGCGCGCGCCATCGTGCTGGAGCCGACATTCGTGGTGCTGGATGAGCCGACCAGCGCGCTCGACATGCTGATCCAGGCGCAGATGGTTGATCTGCTTCGTGACCTGCAGAAGCGGCGAAATCTCACTTATCTGTTCATCTCCCACGACCTGCGCGTGGTCGCCGCGCTGGCGAGCCGCTTGTTGGTCATGCGGGCTGGCAAAGTCGTGGAGGCCGGCGACGCCGCCCAATTGTTCAAGACGCCGAAAACCGACTACACGCGCGCCCTTTTTGCCGCAGCGTTCAACATCGAAACCGGGCCTGCGGGTGTGGTCGCGCAATGAATAAGCTCACTGGCCTGCTGTTGTGTGCGTTGACCCTCGCGGCCTCCTGGGCCGGCGCCGCCGCGCAACAGTCCAACCGTCCCCCCGAACTCGCATCCGAATATCCGCTGACTAATGAAGATGGCTCAGCCCTACCCAATCACACCGTAAAACTGATTGGTCCGATCGATCGATTGCCCGGTGTCGTCGTTGCGGCAAATCCCGAGGGTAAAACGACGCTGTACGAATTCTACGATCTCAACTGCCCCTATTGCCGCGCCGCCGCCACCGATATCGCCGCGATGGTCGAACACGATCAGGACTTGCGCCTAGTGCTGGTGCCCTTTCCCATCCTGGGTATTCCCTCGATCATGGCGAGCCGAGTCGAATTGGCCGTGGCGAAGCTCGGCACGCCGAAGCAGTTCTACGACTTTCACCGCAAAATCTACGCGCAACGCGGCGTGGTCGACGGCGCACGCGCACTCGCGGTAGCCCGCGGTCTTGGCCTCGATGAGAAAGTGTTGACCAAGGCGGGCAACGGCGACGACATCTCCGAGATCATGAGAAATCATGTAAGCCTCGGCGATGCGCTGGGGCTTGCTGCGACGCCGTCCTTCGTCATCGACGGCGTCGCCCTCCTCGGCTACCCGGGCCGCGAGCGGCTGCAGGCCATCGTCGATGCGGCCGGCGCATGTGGCAAGGTTGTGTGCTAGGCTCCTCATAAGGGAGGAGCAGGGATGAAACGCGCTTGGTGGCCCGCGGCTTTTCTTTTCACCGCATTGCTCTTGGCGACATCCGCGAACGCGGAGCCGATCAAGATCGTGGTGCCGTTCGCGGCCGGCGGGCCGGTCGATCAACTGGCACGGGTCCTCGCTAGCGAACTTGGTCCGAAGCTCGGCGAAGACGTCATCGTCGACGATCGCGGCGGCGCCGGTGGTGCCATCGCCTGTGAATTCGTGGCGCGCGCCAATCCTGACGGCAAAACCATCCTGCTGGCGAGCCTCGGCGCTTTCGTCATTGGCCCCATCCTCAAACCCCCAGCAAACTACGATCCGGTGAAGTCGTTCGAACCGGTCATGCTGGTCGGCTCGGTGCCGTCGCTTGTGGTCGTAAACCCTAAGTCGGGCCTATCAACGCTGGCGGAGTTGATCGCCAAGGCCAAACAGCAGCAATTGAGCTACGGCTCGGCGGGTCCGGGTACCACAATGAACATCGCGCTCGAAATGCTCAACAGAGCCGCGGGCGTGAAAATCACCCATGTGCCCTATCGCGGCGCTGCGCCGGCAATCACCGATCTGCTCGGCGGCCACATCGACACCATGAACGCCGATCTGCCGGTCCTGCTGCCGTTGGCGAAGGCCGGCACGGTCACGGCGCTGGCGCTGTTTGCGCCGGAGCGGACGCCGTTGTTGCCTGAACTTCCGACCACCAAGGAACTCGGCTTCCCCGGCTTGATCATGGAAAACTGGTACGGCGTGTTCCTGCCCGCCGGCACGCCGAAGGATATGCGCGACAAGCTCGAACAGGCGCTGTTTGCCGTGATCGCAACGCCAATCATCAAGCAGCGCTTCGCCCAGGACGGCACTCACGGCGCGCTCGATCATGAAGCGTTCGCCGCGATGCTGGCCAAGCAATTCGCCGATTGGCCGGGACGGATAAAAGCCCTGGGCATCACCGGGGAATAGTCACTCTCTTTGAATCAATCGCTGCGCGCGGTCATGCCGCCGTCGACCACGATTTCCGTGCCGGTGATGAAGCGTGCCTCGTCGGAGGCGAGAAAGAGCACGGCAGCGGCGGTGTCGCGCCCATCCCCCGCGAAGCCGAGCGGGATGCGGGCAATGCGCGACTTCAATAAGGAGTCGACGTCGCCGCCGGTGCGCTGCTTGGCCAAACGCACCTCGACCATCGGCGTGTGCATCTGTCCAGGAATGACCGTGTTCACGCGAATCTTGTGCTTGGCGTATTGCACGGCGGTGACGCGCGAAAATTGAATGACTGCTGCCTTTGAGGAAGCGTAGCCGATCTGCGGCGAACCCGAATAGCTGATGCCTGAGGTCGACGCTGTATTGACGATGGCGCCGCCGCCCTGCTCGATCATGATTGGAATGACGTGCCGGCAGGTCAAGAAGACAGATTTTAAATTGTAATTGATCTGTTGGTCGAACGTCTCCTCGGCCATTTCCGCGGCGCCGCCGGGTGCCGAGCCCCCAACATTGTTCACCAGAATGTCGACCCGGCCGAATCTGTTGCGGCAGGCCTCCACCATGGTCTTGACCTGATTGTCCTGCAGCACATCGCATACGTACGTTGCGATCTCGCCGTCGTTGCCGACGCGCGCGACCGTCTCGGTCATTGCGTCCGCGTTCCTGTCGACGGCGAAAACCTTGGCGCCTTCGCACGCGAACAGCACCGCCGAGGCGCGGCCGTTGCCCCAGCCGGGGCCGACACAGCCGGCGCCGGTGATCAGCGCTACCTTTCCCGCTAAGCGTCCAGCCACGAAGTATCCCCCAACTTGATCGTGAGGCTCCGGATCGAATGTTAGTTTGAAGCCACCGTCAACCGGCCATCGATAACGACGGCTCGCGAGCTTGCATCGGGGCTACGATTTCTTCGCCGATCCGGCGCACGTTCTCCGCGGTCGGAATGAATTTGCAGAGGAGCAGCTCAATTCCGAGCTGCTCAAATCGATTGATTTGCCGGCGCACATTTTCCGCCGATCCGATGCAGCCCAGTCTGGTGGCCGGCAGCATCCGCTGTTCGATCTTGCGGGTGTCGGGGTCGGGGTCGTACGTGAAGACGCGCTGGATGGTGTCGTCGAATGCTTCCTGTTGGCTCCGTCCCAGCGCGATGAATGGATTGAGCGCGTAGCGCACTTTGCGGCCGGCCCGTTCGCAGCGGCGACTCATGTCTGCGATCGCGTCTTCGATGCCGCGTAGCGCATCGTCGACAGTTTCCGCAGACTTGGGAAAATCGATGAACCACCAGTCGCAATGGCCGGCGATGAAGTCGCGACCGCGGTCGCTGCGACTTACCGAGTAGATTTCCGGCGGCACAGGCGACGCGGGTTTGAGCAGAAGCTGGCCGGCCTCGACTTTGTAGAAGCGGCCGGCATACGAAAAGCTCTCGTGCGTCCATAGCCCGCGCAGGATGTCGATGAACTCGACCGTTCGCTGATAGCGCTCTTCACCCTGCAGCACGGTTCCGCCGAACATGCGGAATTCTTCGTCGAACCAGCCGTTGACGATATTGAGTGCCATGCGGCCGCGGCAGACGCGATCGAGTGATACGGCAAGCTTGCCCACCATCACCGGGTCCCAAAGCCCGGGATGCACCGCCACCAGCGCCCGAATGCGATCAAGCCGCGAGGCAATGGCGCTCGCCAGCACCCAGGCCGCAATATCGTTGCCCAGGTGCCGCTCGGCAAAGAGACACAACTCGAAGCCCGCGCGATCCGCAGCGGTCAGCAAATCGACGCCGAGATCGAACTGTGCATCCAGGTGGCCGTCCGGAAGTGGCGCCAACGCCTCGCTGACCGCCTTGGCGATTTCCGGAGAACCGACCGTCGCCATCGGTATCGGAGCGTAGAGGCCAAATTGCATCGCGCCAACCTTGCACACGTGAGGCGCTATGTTAGCTGAAGTCGGTCGCCACTTGCATGCCCATTCGTCACGGGCGGTCGTGCCGCCGGAATCAAGGACTCCCGGACACTTCGAGCGACCGCCCCCAGCAGAGCAATCGCCGCGCTGGCCGCGTCACGCTGCGCATAAGACTCCTCCCTCGCCCCAGAAACATGACACGCAAATTTCGGTGATGGCGTTAGCCGCGTCGGCTTTCGATCAGCGTTGGCTGCTTGCCGAGGCGCTACCAACTCAGCGAATAGGTTTGTTCTATCGCCTTAGTTGCGTTGCTGAAGTACCAGCCGCCGAAGAATACCGCGTCGAGTCCATAAAGGACAGCAATGCAGAGGATTGCCGCAGTCAGCTGCTTCATTGCCTCTCACCCTAAAGAGACCGGCAAATTTTAAGCCAATCGGAATGACGCATTCTTCCGGAAGTTGCGCACATTAGGTTCAATTTTTCGTATCTTTCCCCCTTAGTTCCAAAGTTCCTTGCTGGCCAGTTTGGCGCCTTCGGCGAGCACTTCCAGTTTCGCCCAGGCGATTTGCGGATGAATGCGGCCGCCCAGACCGCAATCGGTTCCGGCGATGACGTTTTCGCGACCGACAACTTTGGCGTAGCGGACGATGCGATCGGCGACCACTTGCGGATGCTCGACGATGTTGGTGGCGTGACTGACGACGCCGGGAATGAGCAGCTTGCCCTCCGGGAGCTTGACGTCTTTCCAGACGCGCCATTCGTGCTCGTGGCGGACGTTACCCGCCTCCACCGAATAGGCGCCGGCGTTCACGCTCAAAACCAGATCGACAATGTCGGCCAGAGGAATGTCGGTGGTGTGCGGGCCGTGCCAACTGCCCCAGCAGATGTGAAAGCGGATACGATCCGCGGGCAGTCCGCGCAGTGCGTGATTGAGCGCCTCCATGCGCACCTGCTCGAATTTCTTGAATTCCTTAAGCGGCGGCTCCGGATTGATCATGTCCCAGTTGTCGGGCAGGCTCGGATCGTCGATCTGCAGCACGATGCCGGCATCGACAATCGCCTTGTACTCGTCGCGCATCGCGTCCGCAGAGGCGAACAGGAATTCCTCCTCGGTCTTGTAATAGAGGTCGACGCCACGGGCGAAGCTACCCGGGCCGATCGAGCACATGAAGCCCTCCTCGGCGCCGTTCGCGGCCAGCGCTCTTTTCAGGTTTGCGATGTCGGCGGCGAGTGCGGCGTGTCCGGTATATTTGATCGGCCCGGTGCACGCCGGACGGCCTACCGGCCGCCGCGCCGCGCTTCCCATGAGGCTGCCGCTCGACTCCGGGTCCTGATAAAACTCGCCGAATTTCTGCCAGTCGCGGCGATTGGCGAAAGATGTGAGTGCAACGTCCGCAACGGTCGATTTCTTGTGCTGGGTCTCGTGCGCTGCTGCTTCGGGACTTCCTGGCGGAGAGAATCCCGACATGCGGGCGAATGCGTAGTTCCACCATGCACCGTAATCGTACGAGCCGCCGACCGGCTTGCCGAATTCGCCGTCGTCGGGAATGTCGACGCCCAGCGCACGCTGTTTCTTCACGATATCCGCGACCGATGCGGCAAGCACTTGCGCGTACGCGGCGTCATCTGCCTTGGCTTGGCTGATGGCAATGGACTTGCTCAGGGCAATAAGCTTTGCAGGCCGCGACAGGCTGCCGGCATGGGTCGTTAGAATTCGCTCCGTGCTCCGCCTCATCGCGTGCTCTCCCTGTGCTCAATCGACTTTAAGTGCCGATGTTTTACCAGCGCGGGAATGCTAATCTAACCCGCAAACTCGATCCAGGCAGGGAGCAGCGAATGATACGGCGCGTATTGCTCGTGGCCGCTTCCATCGCGCTCGGCCTGCAGATTGTCGGGAGCGCCGCGGCGCAATCGACTTATCCGACACGCACCGTTCGCTTCATTCTGCCGTACGGCGCCGCCAGCGCCTCCGACACCACAGCCCGGCTATTCGCTGATCGCTTGTCGGCGCGCTGGGGCAAGCCGGTGGTGGTGGAAAATCGCCCCGGCGGCGAAGGAATTGTCTCGTTGCAGGCGTTTGTGGCCGCCAATGACGATCATACGCTGTGGTTCGGGCCGGCCGGCGTTTTCACCGTCCTGCCCTACCAACACGACGCGGTGCAGTTCGATCCGTATCGCGACCTCAACCCGATCGTGAGCGTTTCGGACGTCGTGCTGGCCGTCTCGATGCCCGCATCGATGCACGTCGATACGATGGCCCAGCTTGTGGCGCTGGTGCGATCGGAACCGGGAAAGCTGAATGCCGCTGCGGCCAACGGCCTTTCAGACTTCCTCTTATTCGGCTTCTTCAAGAATCTGGGACTGGAGGTCGCGCATGTACCCTACCGCGATATCATGCAGGCGCCGGGCGATCTGGCAGAGGGACGGATCCAGGTGCTTTCGACCTCGCTCGCCGTCCCCCAACCACTGGCGCATGCAGGCCGCCTCAAAATTTTGCTCGTGACCAGCAAGCGGCGGGCTCCAGGGGAGCCAGACATTCCGACCGCCGATGAAGCCGGCTATCCGGCGCTGACATTCCAAAGCACGGGTGGCGTGTTCGGGCCGCGCGGCATGTCGGACACCTTGCGCGAGAGCATCGCCGCGGATTTCCGCGCGGTTTCCGCCGA
>Ga0209579_10001740_pt1 | contig 17551 bp, 12 predicted proteins | sample Coa_R1_2_FD_187152 | JGI IMG/M metagenome (GOLD analysis project Ga0209579, IMG submission 187152) | Surface soil microbial communities from Centralia Pennsylvania, which are recovering from an underground coalmine fire - Coalmine... | ecosystem: Environmental > Terrestrial > Soil >... | reverse complement strand
GCCGGCGCGAATCGCCTGCGAGTACGGACCGATCGCGGCTGGCGCGTCGGCGCTCTGAACGGCCTGCTTCATCATGTGCGTGCTCCTGTCGCTGCCCTCGCCGGAGTTTAGCAGGGCAACGACAGGCGCCGCGAAGGCTAGAGCGTGCGCAGGAAAGCGATCAGGTCAAGCGGCGAGCCGAGGTGGCGTTGACAGCAACAACCGTTGTTCGCCGCAGAGCGATGCGACGATCCCCTGGAACTCGAGCGTCACGACGCGCCCATCGAACTTCAGCGAGCACGCCTCGATCGTGGCGCCATTCACGTCCACAAAAAGACGCTCTCCGTCCCGCCACAAACGCACGAAATTGGTCGTTGCCATTCGCGTATTTCCACGGTCCGTCTGATCAGCTATCGCCTCTTACGCCGCATCCGCGCGGCCGCGGCTGCCAGCCCCGTCCCCAGCAGCAGCGGGCTTGACGGCTCCGGAACACTCGATGCGGGCATGACCTGCGGCGCCGGCAGCTTTTGCGCGCTCGCGGCGTTCAGCACGAAAGGAGGAGAAGTCGGCGTCAACGGAGTGCCGGTCAGATCCAAGGTGAGCATCGCCTCGGTAGCCGTGTCGTTCGAATAACAATTCAATCCGGTATCGCAGACGAACATGGCGAACTGGTCCGGAGAGCCGAACCCGGTGAAGTTGTTCGTCGTGGCCAGCGTAAAGGAAAGCGATGATCCGACGGTGACCTGCTGGGTGAAGAAGGCATCGAGCGTATCGGTCAGCGTCACACCGCTGCTCAGGTTGCCGCTGCAGCCCGTACCGCCGAGCAGACCACCCAGAGTGCAATCCTCGGTGCCGGCTAAGGCGCTGCCGCCGCCAAAGGCAAAGTTGGAGAGAATCGCGGTATTGTTCCCGGTACCGTCACCGTCATCGGTCAATTCAAATCCGAGTATCTGCGTTCCTGTCAGGGATGATGTATCGAGGCTGATGTCGAACTGATCTGCGTTTGCACCGCCGCAAGTCAGCGCCAGCATCACCAAAAGCGTGAATCGAGTTGTCAGCTTCATTCGCATCTCCGCTCCTCGGTTTTCAGGATGTCCCATCAACGCGATCCCGGACCGGCCAGCACGCGCGTGGTGTACGTGATGGCAGCATGCGTCGGATCGGTGAATTGCAGTGCGAACGAGACGCTTCCGCCCGGCGCCAGATTGCCGCCGGTGACGTTGACGTACGGGCTGCCGGCCGGCGGTTCGAGCGCATCGGTCGCCCCGGTCAGATTGAACAGCGTGGCGTTGCTGCTCAGGTTGTCGAGCACCAGCGAGATCGGGCCGGTGATCGTATTGGCCGAGTTGTTGGTCAACGTCACCGTCTGCGCGTAGCGTCGGGTCACCGGGTTCAGCGTCAGGCCGCCCGGCGTCACGGCGAACACGTTCGTTACATCGGCGGCGCAACCGCACGAGGCGAAGTTCGCGGTCACCGTTTGGCTCGAACCCATGACGATCGTCGACGTCGACGCAGACGGATCCGTGACATTCGAGCTCCAACCGCTGAACCGATAACCCGGACTGGCCGTGGCCACGACGGGCTGCACCGAGCCCACTGACACGTCGGTCACGCCAAGCCCCGGGCTCGTGATTCCAGCGCCGGCAGGGGAAACCTGCATCGTGAGCGTGAGGGTCGTAGGCGGCGGCGGCGCATGCGTCTCGCTGCAAAAGAAGGGTTGAATGAGCGTACCGAGCCGAACGCGGCAGATCTCGTAGGCACCGATGTCGAAGCCGCCCGCTTGCGGCCGATCTGCATAGCGTTGATCGACATCGACCAGATCGGCGACGGCGGCGCTCATCGCGGAGCTGAACAGCGGAATCGCCATCGTGTACGTGGGGCCGCCGTTGTCCTGCAGCGGACCGAGTTGCGGATCAGTGGTCGTCGCCACGCCATCGCAGGCGCCGAACGGCTGCTTGCCCGATCCGTTGTTCATGATCAGGTTGCCCACGCCGCTATGGCTCACATTGCCGGTCCACATACATTCGTTCGATCCGGGCGAGCTGTTGGAAACGATCGTGTCGTCGAGCACGAAAGTGGCCGAGTTCTCGCCGTAGACGAGAACGCCGGCCCCGGAACCGGTACTCTGGTTGTAGGCAATGGTCGAATTGATGATCGTGGTCGAGCCATTGCGCGAAAAGATCGCGCCGCCGCCGTCGCCGCCGTTATCGGCGCGACCTCCGCCGGCGGCCCCGCGCGAAACGTAGTTGTCATAGAACGTGCTGTTGCGAGCGACGACTGTGCCGCTGTCGTTGAAGATCGCGCCGCCGAGCGCGCCGCCGCCGCCGCCATAGTCGTCGTTCGGGTCGGCGTTTCCGCCGAAATGGCCGCCTCGTCCGGCCTGGGCGCCGCCGCCGCCGCCGAATCCACCCCCGCCTCCGCACGGACCGATCAAGCAGGCGTCACCGTAACCGCCGCCACCGCCGAAACCGCCCGGGCCGCCGTTCGCGGTCCCGCCGCCGCCGCCACCTCCGTAGGCGCCGGCCGCGCCATCACCGTCCGGCTGCTGCGGTTGAAGTTCATTGAGCGCCGCACCTCCCCCGCCGCCACCGGGGCAGGTGGCGTCGTGCCCATCCTCGGAGTGAGGCAGCACGCTCCCCTGCGGATCGCCGCCGGCACCGCCGCACAGATAACCGCCAGATATCGAACTACCGGGGAGGAACGTGTCCGTACCGCCGTCAAACACGGTTCCACCGCCGCCTCCGCCCACCCCGCACTCCGAGTCCAGCGGGCAGGTGTTGCCCGATCCATTGCCGCCGTTACCCCGGGCGCCGCCGCCTCCGCCGTTGGTCGCGCCGGGGCCGGCGTGCCCCCCGTTGCCGCCAATGCCTCCGCCACCGCCGAAATTACCGGACCCGCCGTTGCCGCCCGCTGCGCCGTTGTTGTCGAAGGTGCTGTTCAGCACGGTGAGCGTTCCGAACTGCAAGAAGATCGCTCCGCCCGCGCCGAGGCCTCCGCCGCCTCCGCTTCTGCCGTCGCCGCCCTTGGCGTGGAAGCTCGTGATGCGGACATCGCGAAGCGTGAGGCTGCCGGTGCCCGAGACGGTGAAGCCGATGCCGTCGGCAGGCTGATCGATCGTGATCGTCGCGGGCCCGACTGCGAACAGGCGGGTATTCGGATTGTCGACACCTCCCCATTTCCACTTGATGGTGGTGCCGTTGCCCTCGATCGTAACGTTCGACGAAACGAGCCGCGTGGCCGTCGGTCCGTAGGGATTGTGCGCATCCCAGGAAAGGTCCTGGTTCATCGTCAGCACCGCCTTTGTCGGCAACACGATCGTGTCGGTGCCATCGCCGACCTCGCAGTCCGTCGTAATGACGTGATCGGGATCGGTTGCATCGATCGCGAGCCCGTGGACCCCGTCGATCGTGTTATGGAGCACCGATGAATCGATCGCCTCCTGGAGCGAGCAGCCTCCGGTGCCCTGTCCCGCAACTTTCTCTTTCAGGTAGGTGACATGGATGGTCGCCGCGGTGACATCACGCGCGAGCGACGTAGCGACGATGACGACAAAGGCGAGGGCGAAAATGCGGAAGACTTCGCCGAGCGCTGTAGGCAACAGCGCTGCACCGACCGGCAATGAGCGATACGCGGGCTTCTTCAAGTTCATGGTCATCTTGCTATCCCCCCATCGGGCTCGGAGCGTGCGAACGTCCCGGCCTCTTGAATGCTCGCCAGCATCCCGCGTCGAATGGTCGCGAACGGTCGCAGCCGGAGCGATCCCCCGCCGACGATTGCCCCTCACCGACTAGATCGAAATCGGAAGCGAAAGGCCGACGCAGCATCGGACGAACGGCAAATCGAGGACCTAACTCGCTAGACCCGGCGGGTTTTTCGAAGCGCCAGCCGCTCGCCAAGGCCGGTCTCGGGCGTGGTCGGGACCGTCTTCGAGCGCTCGTTGCGCTCCGTACTTCGGCGGGTCCGCTACACGCCCGCGAGCGCTGTCATCTGCCTGTGCGCATGCGTTCCAGCGTCGCCTCGATCTTGTCGATTCGATCGCGCAGCACGGAAATCTCCCGCTGCTGCGCGCCGATGCGCGCATCCTTGTCGCGAAGCAGCCTGCTCAATCCCTGGATTGCCGCGAGCGCCACACCCCCTTCGTCGACGGTGGTGATGTGCTTGTCGTCGCCGCCGAGCCCGAACGCCGCGTAGAAGTCCTGCGCGACCGGGCCGAGATGAAGCTCGCCGGGCTGACTCTTGTAGCGCCACTCCATGATCGGCATTGCGTCGACCTTCGCCAGGACCTGCCCGGGATCCGCAGCGAGGAAGCCGGTCTTCAGTGCGCGATCCGACGCGTTCGTCCACGCGCCGCCGTCGGACAGGAAGGCGCCGGTCCAGGTGGCGATCGTCGCGCCGGGAACGGTGTCTCCGATGACTGCCCAGCGGGAACCGTTGCCGTCGGACGTCGCGAGCCTGGTGTTGTAGTCGATCGACAGCCCGTGCGTGCCCAGCATGCGGAACTGATGCGGTGTTCCGAGGCAATTCGCGCCGAGGCCTTCCGCCCAGTACACGAAGAGCACGCAGCCGTCCTGATCCGCGCTCGCGAGCACGCCGCCTGCGATGGCGTTCACGCCGCTCGCGGTGTTGCTGAATCCGCCGAGGACCGTCGACGAGTTGCCGCTCGCGGTGTTCTGCCGCCCTCCCGCGACTGTCGCGTTTGACCCGGATGCCGTGTTCTGGATGCCACCGCCCACCGTGCCGAACTGCCCCGCGGTGTTCTGCTCGCCACCCGCGATCGTTCCGTCGGCGTTGGTGACGAGGTTATCGTTCCCGCCGCCGATGGTCCCGAAGCTCTGCTCGATGTGATTGACGAAGCTCGTGCCTCCGCTCAACTTGAAGCCGCCGCCGGCGATCGTCGCGCCGATCACGCCCGGGTCGATGGCATTGGCTGCGAAGCCGTTGACCACGTTGATGCCGCTGTTGCCGCTGGCATCCACGACCGGCGCGAGGCGAAGCACCGGCGCGTTGTTCAACGCGATCGACACCGGCTGATTGTCCTTAGTGCCGAGCAGCGCCGTCGTCCCGAACGCGTTGCCGCCCTGCAGGAAGTATTCGCCGTCGGCCGTCGGGGCCGCGAAATAGCCGACGACGTCGATCGCCACGTTCGCGCCACCTCCGCGCACCTGCACGCTGATCTCGTCGTTGGCAAGATTGATGCGCGCCGCCGTCGATACCGTGTTGAAGGCAATGCTGCCCACGTACACCATCGTCGCGGTGCTGCCGAACGTCGCCCCCTGCGGCAGGACTTCGATGTCCCCGGATGCGCTCGTCGTCGGTATGCCGAACACCTGCAACTGCACCGCGCTCGGATTGAGTCCCGCCGGCAACTGCGTCAGGCACACGCCGTTGCCGCCCTGCACCTTGTAGCTGCGAATCTCGTTCGGCGCGAACGGCACCGGATTGTGCGAAGCGGTGCCATCGCCCTGATACACCGCGGCGAAGGTGCCGCGCGTTTCCACCAGCCGGCACGGCGTGACGGACGTATAAACGGCCTCGCTTCCCGCCGGCAATGACTTGAGTTCCACCGACGCCGGCGTCGGCATGGCATCGACGCCGAGCACCGAACGAAGTCCATCCAATGTCCCGGTCAGACTTGCCGCCAGCAACTGGTCGGCGCGAAGCGCCATCAAGTGGTTGCGCAGATCGTCGATGCCGATCGATGCGCTCGATTTGGCGAGCGGCGGACCCCACTGCTCGACGATGCGCTCGACGACGCTCGCCCGCTGCTGATCGATCGCGAGCAGCGCGTCCGCCGCGCGTGGCGGCTGCGCGACGCAAGTGGCGGCGACGAGGGCGGTCCATGCGATCAACAACGTCCGGTGCAACACTTCTCTTGCTCGCTGGCTGGGCACGATCTTCTCCTTCATCAGTAGCTCCCCGCAACGAACACACTCAACACGGCGAAGGCAAGCGCGATTGCGCCGAACAACGCAAACGCGACCATCCGACGCACCCGACGATCGTGATTGAAGATTGCGGACATTCCGCCTTCCCTTGCGCCGGCCTCGATCTACCCGCTCGGTTGATGAATCGCAATGCGACGATCGAAAGCGACATGCGCGTGACAAGCGGTCGACGCGCTCGGGCGAGCCGCGACAACGGTCGCACTCCCGTTCGCGACATCGCCGATAAATCGAAAAGCGCCGTGGAAAGACGACAACGAAGGCGACGAGCGGTCGCCGCGTGAATGCGACGCGCTGCAAGCGGAGGGCGGCTAGCGCCGCGCTTCGCTCATGAACGGACTGGAAATTGGCCTAATGGCCACGCTCAGGCGCGGAAGAGACCTGCGTCGCGAGATTCGAGGCCGCGAGCGTTTTCGGATGCTCGGGTCCGACGCTCGCCGAGTACTGCAAGGCGGCCGACCGAAATGCTGCCCGCGCAGCATCAGCCTTTCCCTGCGCAGCCAATGCGCGCCCCAGCGCCAGATAAGCGGCGCCGTAGAACGTCGAGCGGTTGGGTGAAGCGTCCTCGGGCCGCTCGAGCGCCAGCGCCTGCATCGCATCGCGCTCGGCATCGATGGCACGGTCCATCTCGAGCTCGAGCGCGCCCCGGCGCACAAGCAACACCGGGACCGCATATGCACCGGTGGGGTTCGCTCGAGCGATCTCGATCGCCTGATCGGCGGCGACCAGCGCGGCGGGATATTGATGCCGCGCCTGCGCGAGCAGGGAACGATCCGATGCGAGCGACGCAAACGCGTAATGGCCCGGCGCAAGCATCCTGCGAAGACGTGGCTCGACTTCGTCGAGCGCGCGCTGCGCGCGCGCGAGATCGTTGCGGTCGAGATCGATGCCGAACTGCATCATCAGCGCGACGTTGAGCGCGACCTCGTCTCCCGCCCCGCGCGCCTGCGAAGCTGCGTTCTCGATATAGCTGCGCGCCTCTTCGTAACGAGCGAGCGCATTGAGCACGTTCGCGTAATTGGCGAGCAACATCGGGGACACGCCGCTCCGCGCCGCATCGCTTTCGCTGATTTCGATCGCATGCCGCAGCAGCGGCTCGGCACGCAGCGGCTGTCCCTGCTGATAAAGCGCGATGCCCCAGTTGTTGTACAGCGTCCCGGCTTGTTGCGTGCTCTCCCGGCCCAATGCCTGAAGCTTCGCGAACGCCACTTCGAACATCGCGTCGGCCTTCGCAAAATCCCCCGCCTCCCGATAAGCCTCCGCGAGGCTGTCCGCGCCGTCGAATGCCAGTACCTCTGACGGGATATCGAGCCGTCCGATCAGCCGCTGCGCAGCCTCCGCGCGGGCGACACCGGTCGCCGCATCGCCGAGGACGCGTGAAGCGAGGCTCGAAGCGAGCAGGCAGCCGATACGGTCGTATACGTATTGAGGCTTGTCCGGCAAACCCGCGAAGGCGTCCGCGAACACGCGCTCGGATTCCGCGCGGTCGCCGTGTGTCGCGAGCGCCCTGCCCCACGCGCACGCCGCGCGCGCACGTGCCGCCGGATCGGGGTCGTTTCGTGACAACTCGAACGCGTGGCCGAGCACGCGACGTTCGTTTCCCTGTTCGTCGAGACTCTGGTAACCCTTGCCGATCGCCAGGAGAAGATCGGTGTTCACCGTCGCCGGTGCGGATCGCTCGACGATTCGTTCGCCGCGCCCGAGCAGGTCGTTCGCGGTGAAGAATTTGCCGGACGGCCCCGCGTTGTAGAGCAGAAACGCGGTGAGATCGTTGACCGCTTCGACGCGCGAGACCTGGCGCAGTGCGAAATCGCGCTGCTCGGCTGCGCGCATAGCCTGCACCGTCGTCCCGACGAGTCCGGCAAGCGTGGCGATCGCGGCAAGCGAGGCAAGCAGCACTGGCATCCGGTTTCGCCGCACGAACTTGATCGCTCGATAGCCGATCGAATCCGCCCTGGCAATGATCGGCTGGTCGGCGAGATGGCGCCTTACGTCATCGCCGAAGGCGCTGACCGACGCGTAGCGCTTCTGTGGATTCTTGTCGAGCGCCTTGGCGACGATGTTGTCGAGATCGCCGCGCAGCCGGCGCCGCAGGTGATCGGGCGTCGAGCCGCGAAGTTCGGCGTTCGTCGTCAAGGCTTCGCGCGGCATCCTGCGCAACGAAGCGGCCGCGTCCGAAGGCGTTGTCGGCGCCGCATCGACGATCGCGCGAATTAGCGTCGCGGGCGTTCGCGTCGAAGCCCCGAACGGGTGCTGTCCGACCAGCAGGACGTGAAGCAGCACGCCGAGCGCGTAGACGTCGGTCGCCGTCGTCACCGGCTGACCGGTGAGTTGCTCGGGTGCCGCGAACTCGGGTGTCAGCACGCGCCCCGCCTCGCGCGTGAGCTGCGTCGTCTGTGCGCCGTCGTCGTCCTCGAGCAGCTTGGCGATGCCGAAGTCGAGAAGCTTGACGAAGCCGTTACGGTCGACGAGCACGTTCGACGGCTTGATGTCGCGATGCACGATGAGATGCGCATGCGCGTGCGCGACCGCTTCGAGAATGTCGAGAAACATCCGCAGCCGACCCTCGACATCGGTGCGCTGCGCATCACAATACGCGTCGATCCGCTCGCCCTCGACCCACTCGAGCACGAGATATGGCTGGCCGGTGGGCGCGATGCCGGCGTCGATCAGGCGCGTGATGTTCCGGTGCGAAAGCCGGGCGAGAACGTCACCCTCGCGGCGAAACCGCCTCTCCGCGGCTCGACCCACCCACGCGGCATTGAGGAGCTTGATCGCAACGCGACCGTCGTAACGGCCGTCGCTTCGCCGGGCTAGCCAGACACTGCCCATTCCGCCATGTCCGAGCAAGCGCTCGATTGTGTAAGGCCCGAACGTCTGACCTTCGAGCGAGCCGTGTCCGTCGACGAGGTGCCCGGCGCTCTGCTCGAGGTAGCCGGCACGATCGAGCACGTCGGCTTCGGCGAGCAGCGTTTGGAGCTCCGCAACGATCGTCGGATCGCGATGGGGCCGCGAAAGGAGCCACGCGGTGCGCTCTTCGGCGGATAGCGCGAGCGCGTGGTCGAGCAGCGGACTCACGACGAGCCAACGATCGCGATCCATTGCGCCGGATCAGGTCGTTTCTTCTTCGCCCAGCGAGCGGCGCAGATAGACCCGCGCCTTCAGCCAATCGCGTTGAACGGTGCGCTCCGATACGCCGCGGATCGCGGCGATTTCGGCGCTGGAGAGACCGACGAAGAATCGCATATCGACAAGCTCGGCGAGCGCCGGCTCGACATGTGCGAGCTCGTCGACCGCATCTCCGATCTTCGAGAGATCCCTGTCGTCGGTCGCTTCGTCACCGGCCTCCGTGTCGATCGTGGTCAGGTGGAATGCACCACCTCGCTTGAGCGTGCGGCGATTGCGCGCGTAGTCGATGATAAGCCCGCGCATGGCCCGCGCCGCGTATGCCATGAATCGCCCACGATCGGGGTACCGTGACGGATCGCGCGGCGAAAGCTCGAGAAACGCTTCGTGCAGCAGCGTCGTCGCGCTGAGCGAAACACCGGCGTTACGGCGAAGCTGGCGCTGCGCCAGCGCATGCAGTTCCGCGTACAGCGACCGGAACAGCTCCTCGGACGTCGGGGAAGTTTTTCCTTCGCATGGCGGCGAATATGGCGCGGGCGAGTCCATGCTGTCGCCGACAGGCCCCCACATCACGATGGGACATGGAGTTTACCCTGCCGCGCAGCCAGAGGCTACGACCGAATGGCGGCCGGCGAAGGCATCCGCCGAGCGGAGCGGGCGCTGGCCCGGTCGAAACGTCACCGACGTAAGCTATAATCGATTTCCGTGGGGACGTAGCTCAGCTGGGAGAGCGTCGCGTTCGCAATGCGAAGGTCGGGAGTTCGATCCTCCTCGTCTCCACCATGAAATCGAGGGCCGGCAATGCGCGTCGGCCCTTTTGTTTCGGTGCTCGCGCTTGCATTTAGGGGGGCGACCATGAAATCCGACGACCCCAAACATCTTCGCGCGACGATCCCAGTCGCGTTGCCGCCCCAGGCGATCTCCGAGGGCGTGCTCCTCGAGAAATACGCCAAGGGGAACGAGCGCACGATCGAGGACGTTCGGCGCCGCGTCGCACGGGCGCTAGCCGCGGCCGAGGCGCCGGAGAAGCGCACGCAGTGGGAGGATACGTTCTACCGCGTGCAGGAGAACGGCTTCATCCTCGGCGGTCGCATCAATTCCGCTGCGGGGACCGAGCTCAAGGCGACGCTCATCAACTGCTTCGTCCAGCCGGTCGGCGACAGCATCTCCGGCGACGACGGCGGTCCGGGGATCTATGTCGCGCTGAACGAAGCGGCCGAGACGATGCGCCGCGGTGGCGGCGTCGGCTACGATTTCTCGCACATTCGCCCACGCGGCGCTTACGTGCGCGGCACCGACAGCCGCGCGAGCGGACCGCTTTCCTATATGCGCGTGTTCGACCAGAGCTGCGAGACGGTCGAATCGGCCGGCTCGCGCCGCGGAGCGCAGATGGGCATCCTGCGCTGCGATCACCCCGACATCGAATCGTTCATCCACGCCAAGGACGACGGCAGCCTGACGAATTTCAACATTTCCGTCGCGGTCACCGACGCGTTCGTTAGTGCAGTGCGAAACGATGGCGACTGGGCGCTCGTGCACAAGGCGCCGCCCGCTGCCGATGTCATTGCGTCAGGCGCGCATCAACGCGCCGACCGACAGTGGGTCTATCGCATCGTCAAGGCGCGCACGTTGTGGGACACGATCATGCGCTCGACGTACGACCACGCCGAGCCGGGCGTCGTGTTCATCGACGCCATCAATCGCGACAACAACCTCTCGTATTGCGAGACGATCGAATCGACGAATCCGTGCTCGGAGCAGGCGCTGCCTCCTTACGGCTGCTGCGACCTGGGCAGCATCGACCTTACGTGCTTCGTGCGCGAGCCGTTCACCGCGCGCGTCGGATTCGATTTCGATGCATTCGGCGAAACCGTCGGCGTCGCCGTGCGGATGCTCGACAACGTGCTCGACGTCACCGTATGGCCGCTGCCCGCGCAACGCGACGAGGCGATGGCGAAGCGGCGCATCGGGTTGGGCTTCACGGGTCTCGGCGATGCGCTGATCGAGCTCGGACTGCGCTACGACAGCGACGACGGACGCGCGACGGCCGCGCGCATTGCCGAGAAGATGCGCGACGCCGCGTACATGGCGTCGGTGGGCATCGCCCGGGAAAAGGGTGCGTTCCCGCTGCTCGACGTCGAAAAGTATCTGGCCGCGCCACGTTTTGCATCCCGCCTGCCCGATGACATCAAGCGCGCGATTCGCGAGCACGGCATACGCAACAGCCATCTGCTGTCGATCGCACCGACGGGAACGATCTCGCTTGCCTTTGCCGACAACGCATCGAACGGCATCGAGCCCGCATATAGCTGGCGCTACACGCGGCGCAAGCGAATGCCCGACGACTCGATGAAGGAGTTCGTCGTCGAGGATCACGCGTATCGCGTATTCCGTCATTTGCACGGCCTCGACGAGGATGTGGAGATCGTCGACTTCGATGCATCGAAGGGACCTGCACCCGGGGAACCTTGGATTGACGCCGACGGCATGCGTCGCGCGATGCTGTCGCCGGCATTCGTCAGCGCGCTGGACATGAGCGCGCAGGATCACATGCGCATGAACGCCGTGGTGCAGCCGTTCATCGATTCGGCGATCAGCAAGACGGTCAACGTCCCGGCCGACTATCCATTCGAGGCGTTCGAGGACCTGTACCTCGAAGCATGGAAGGCGGGCCTCAAGTGCATCGCGACCTATCGTCCCAACGACGTGCTCGGCGCGGTGCTCGAGGTCGCGTCGTCCACCGCCTCCCCACGGGAGGATCTCGACGTCGCCGATCCCGATCGGCGCATCCGGCTGGACCGCACCATCGATCCACCGCTCGCGAGCCTGCGCTGGCCGGGGCGCCCCGAGTTGCCGAACGGCAATCCGTGCTGGACCTACGTCGTGCGTCATCCCCTGGGCGACTTCGCAGTGTTCATCGGCCACATCGAGAACGGCGGCGCATATCCGTTCGAGGTATGGATCAACGGCGCCGAGCAGCCGCGGGGCTTGGGCGCAATCGCGAAGACGCTGTCGATGGATATGCGCACCGACGATCGCGCATGGCTCGACATGAAGCTTTCTGCGCTGCAGAAGGCGGTTGGCGACGACGCATTCGACATGGCGATGCCGCCCGACGGACACAAGGTGCGCGTACCGAGCCTCGTATCCGGATTTGCGCGCCTCATCCGCTACCGGGTGAACGAGCTCGGCGCGTTCTCGGGGCAGTCAGGCGGCAAGACGCCGGTCATCGATGCATTGATGGCGATCAAGGAGCCCAAGGCGGGACCCGACGGAACGTTGTCGTGGACGGTCGACGTGCTGAATCACACGACCGGCGACGACTTCGTGCTCTTCCTCAAGGAGCTGATCATGCCGAACGGCCAGCGGCGCCCCTATTCGATGTGGCTGTCGGGCGAATATCCGCGGGTGCTGGACGGGCTATGCAAGGCGCTGTCGCTCGACATGCGCGTCTACGATCCGGCATGGATCGGCATGAAGCTTCGCAAGCTGCTGAACTACGGCGAGCCGAACGGCGAGTTCATGGCGCGCATTCCCGGCTCGAGCAAGGCGCAGACGTATCCGTCGACGATTGCGTATCTCGCGCAATTGATGATCCACCGTTACGCGATGCTCGGCATCCTGACCGAGGAAGGATATCCGGTTGCGGCTGCAGGCATCCTCGACGTGCCGGAAGCCGAGCAGGACCGCCGTGCCTACAGGACGCTGCCCGGGAAGAAATGTCCCGACTGCGGGAACCGGGCGATGATCCGCAAGGACGGATGCGACTTCTGTACGGATTGCGGGTATACGGGAACGTGCGGATAACAGCGCTTCGTCACGCTGGAACGCAGGCACGTGCCGACGCGCGGCCTGCGGAAGGTCGACACCGACGAAGAACGGCCTTCGGATACAGTCCGTCGTCGCCGGATTCTCGATAACGCGAAGCCGATCGCGCTCCGATGCCTGCGCGTCGGGCATGCGTTCCTACACCTTGCGAAGCTTTGCGACGCATCGCCGCCGTCGTTCCTGCCTCAGGATTCGCGCTGCGGAAAACCTGGCGAACGGTGGTCCCCTACCTCGTCTCAGCGAGCTTCTTCTGCAACGCGTTGATCACGCGCTCTTCGGCATGAAGGGTGTCCGTGTCGCGCTTGGTCGCTGCGATGTCGTGTCTCAGTTCGGACAGGTAGGAGTCGAGGATCTTCTTGAGCAGGTCACGTTCCGCGGTTGTAAGGTCGACAGTCATTGAATGCTCCGAGTGGTATTGGCGGGCAGGCGAGCCAATTCATGCGTTGGGCGTTCCAGGCATGCGGAGGTTCCCCGATGCTGCCGTATCATTTCGCACATGCCGCGATCCATTGCGAGCAACAAGGACAACCTGCGGACCATCGCTCGCCGCGCGATGCTCGAACGCGGGTTGCAGCCCGACTTCTCCGCCGATGTGATACGCGAAGCGGCCGCCATCACGAACGCCGCTGCTGCTTCAGACCGTGCCGTGCGCGACCTGGGAAACCTGCTCTGGGCGTCGATCGACAACGACGATTCGCGCGACCTCGATCAGCTCTCCGTATCCGCGGGCGCGATCGACGGCGCGACGCGCATCCTGATCGCCATTGCCGACGTCGATGCGCTGATCGCCGAGAACTCGGCGATCGATGCGCACGCACGGATCAACACGACGTCCGTTTATACGGCGGGGCAGATCTTCCCGATGCTGCCCGAGAAATTCTCGACCGACCTCACGTCGCTCAATCCGGACCGCGACCGGCTCGCCGTGGTCGTCGACATGGCGATCGACGCCGACGGTGGCATCGTCGAATCGCAGATCTACCGCGCTGTCGTGCGCAACAAGGCGAAGCTCGCGTACGACGGCGTCGCGGCATGGCTCGACGGCGCGGCGCCCGCGCCCGCGCCGGTCGCCGCCGTCGCGGGCTTGGACGCCCAGTTGCGCGTACAGGATCGCGTTGCGCAAACGCTGCGTCGCGTGCGACACGAGCATGGCGCGCTCGGGCTCGAAACTCCGCAGGCGCGGGCGGTGTTCGACGGCGAAACGATCACCGACCTGCATCCCGACGTGCAGAATCGAGCGAAGCAGTTGATCGAGGATCTCATGATCGCCGCGAACGGCGTCACCGCGCGATTCCTGTCGCACAAGGGATTCGCGTCGCTTCGTCGCGTGCTGCGTGCGCCCAGGCGATGGGATCGGATCGTCGAGGTCGCGGCGCAATGTGGAGAGCGGCTTCCAGCCGCACCGGACGCGGCCGCGCTCAACGCGTTCCTCGAGAGGCGTCGCAAGGCCGATACGCTGCGCTTTCCCGATCTGTCCCTCACCGTCGTGAAGCTGCTCGGTCGCGGCGAATACGTCGCGGACTTCCCCGGTCGCGCGACGCAATCCCACTTCGGCCTTGCGGTGCGCGACTATGCGCATTCCACGGCGCCGAACCGCCGCTTCCCCGACCTCGTCACGCAGCGCCTGCTGAAGGCCGCGCTCTCGAACAGTCACGCGCCTTACGGCGACGACGAGCTCGCCGCGCTCGCGCAGCACTGCACGCTGCAGGAGGACAACGCTGCGAAGGTCGAACGCCAGGTCCAGAAATCGGCGGCCGCGCTGCTGCTCGCGCCGCACATCGGCGAGCATTTCGATGGCATCGTGACCGGCGCAACGGACAAGGGTACGTGGGTACGTATCCAGCATCCGATGGCCGAGGGCAGGATCGTGCGCGGTTTCGAGCATCTCGACGTCGGCGACCGCGTGGCCGTCAAGCTGGTCGGCATCGACGTGCAGCGGGGCTTCATCGACTTCGCCTTTCTGGCGTGCGCGAAATGACGTTGCCGCATCTACACGTCGCGTACGAAGACGAGCGCTTCCTCGAAAGCGACGATGCGCGTCCTTTGCGAATTCTCGCCGAGTATCTCGGGCCGATGAAACGCTTTCGCGAGTTGCGCGTTCACGACACGATCGTCTTCTACGGATCGGCCCGCATCACCGCGGAGGGCGCGCTCGGCCGCTATTACGACGACGCGCGCGTGCTCGCTCGACTCGTCACCGAATGGTCGAAGGCGTTGCCGTCGCATGCGCATCGCTACGTCGTGTGCACCGGCGGCGGTTCCGGGATCATGGAGGCGGCCAATCGCGGCGCGTCCGACGCCGGCGGCAGGACGATCGGCCTCAACATCGCGCTGCCGCGCGAGCAGCGACCGAACCGATACATCACGCACGGGCTCGCGCTCGAGTTTCACTACTTCTTCATGCGCAAGCTGTGGTTCGCGCACCTCGCTGCGGCGCTGGTCGCCTTTCCGGGCGGATTCGGCACGCTCGACGAGATCATGGAGATCCTGACGCTCGCCCAGACGCGCAAGCTCGCGCGCCGCGTGCCGGTCCTCCTCTACGGAAGCGAATTCTGGAACGAGATCGTGAATTTCGAGGCGCTCGCACGCCACGGCGTCATTGCGCGGGAGGACCTGAAGCTGTTCCGGTTCGCCGATACCCCGCAGGGCGCGCTCGATATTCTGAAGCAGGAAATCGACGCGATGCCGATGAAGCCAACGCCCGCGTTCGCGCATTCGATGCGGCCGGACGAGACAAGTGACGCTTCCGCGACCGACCTCGGCGTTCGCTGAACGATCCGGGTGGCAAAGGCGACAGACGGCAGCTCGAGCAGCTGAACTCAACGCTCCGTTTCGAGCACCTGCTTCAGGTTCTGCACCGACTCCTGCATTATCCCGTCAGGATTGCCGAAAAAGGGAGGGTCGCATGGCGCTCATCGACGAACGCGTGATCAACCTCGACGATTTGAAGCTCGAGCACTTCGAAAAGGGCGACAAGTTCGCCTGCCGCACCGCTCGCATCGGCCCGCTGATAGGTGCGAAGGACCTCGGTTACTCCTACGACATCGTTCCGCCGGGCAGGCGTGCGTGTCCGTTCCACAGCCATCGCGGCGAGGAAGAGATGTTCTTCATCGTGCGCGGCACGGGCACGCTGCGCTACGGCGAAAGGACGCGGAAGATTCGGGCCGGCGATGTCATCTGCTGCCCGACCGGAGGTCCCGAAATGGCGCATCAGATCGTCAATGACTCCGACGCGGAACTCGCTTACTTGTCGATCAGCACGATGATGCCCGCTGAAATCTGCGAATACCCCGATTCGAAGAAGATCGGGGCATTCGCCGAAGGTATGCGGCACATGACGCGTCCCGAGCATCACGTCGATTACTGGACCGACGAAGTGTGAGCCGGCGGAGAAGTTAAGGATGCAGGATCAGCTTCTGCACCCGCCAGTTCAATAGCTCGCCGACGTAGAGCACGTTCTCGGATGGGCACGCGATCTCGTGCACCCATCCGAATTGCTTGAGCTGCTTGCCCGATTCGCCGAGCACGCCAAGCACCTTGCCGTCGAGCGAGAGCTTGTAGATGCGGCCGGGATACGCGTCCGACGTATACAAGACCTGGTGCGGTCCCGGCGTGATGCACACCGTCCACGGTGCGCCGGGCGCCATCGTCAGCGGCGAGCCTGCGGCTTCGAGCTTCGCGACGTCGGGCATTGCGCCGATCGCAGGCGCTGCGTCCGGCGGCACGGGCACGTCGATGTGGATTTCGCGCAGGAATTTGCCGTCCCCGTCGAACACCTGGATGCGGCGATTGCCGCGATCAGCAACGTAGAGGTTGCCCTGAGCGTCCGCGGCGATGTTGTGCGGCGTGTTGAACTGTCCCGGCTTGTTGCCCGGTTCCCCGAACGATTTGAGCCACTTGCCGTTCCTGTCCGCCTTGGCGACCCGCGAATTGATGTAGCCGTCGCTGATGTAGATGTTGCCCGCCGGATCCCATGTCACGTCGGTGACTTGCCGAAAACGTCCCGGCTCGGGGGGCAGCGGCGGCTTCGGATGCTTGAGCGGGCCCGTATCTTCGTCGGACGCTTCCTGCTTGCGTCCAAATACCATGACGACCCGCCCTCGGGGATTGAACTCGATCACCATGTCCGAGCCCTTGTCGGTGACCCAGATGTCGTCGTGAGGATCGACACGCACCGAATGGCCGAACGACCACGCGTAGAGGTTGTGGCCGATTTCCCGCAGGTACTTGCCGTTCTGATCAAACTCGAGGAGCTGCGCCGCGGCCGCGGCATAGGCGGGACCCGTCGAGTTGCCGCGCGACAGAACGAAGACGTGACCTTTCGAATTCACCGCCACGCCGGTGACTTCGCCAAAGTAGATGTTGTCCGGCAGTTTCAGCGGATCGGCAATCGAATCGAAGCGGATGACGGGCACCGATGTTTGCGCAAACGCCGCGGTGGTGAAAAGCGCAACCGACAAGGCGAGCCAGGTGAATTTCATGGTGTCTCCAAAGGGAAGAAGCGTCGGGTCTCGCGTGCTTCGCCGCGAGACCGGGCACGATGCGCAAAGGGCGCATCGTCGTCAATATATGCCGCGCGATCGTACCGGTTTCATGCGCTCTTTCGGGCGGTCCGCCGGAACTCGGCCGCTGCGTCGAGAGCCAGGTCCATAGGTACTCCGCGAGGCTGCGGCGCA
>Ga0209579_10001739_pt1 | contig 17555 bp, 18 predicted proteins | sample Coa_R1_2_FD_187152 | JGI IMG/M metagenome (GOLD analysis project Ga0209579, IMG submission 187152) | Surface soil microbial communities from Centralia Pennsylvania, which are recovering from an underground coalmine fire - Coalmine... | ecosystem: Environmental > Terrestrial > Soil >... | reverse complement strand
CGGTTATCCTTAGCCCTTCGACCGGGATCGCCGACCTTGCCTGGAAGCAGGTCGACGATCCGCTGCCATTGCGCCTCGGTGAGTTCGTACCGCTTGACCATCGCTCGCGCTCCGAATCAATTGACCCGGAACACAAGGAATCACCGCCAAAACGCAATGGGAATCCTGAATGTAGATTGGACCTAGTCCTACGAAACGGCACTCGAGGTGCGTCATGAGCGAAGTGTGGGAGACAAAGGACGGCCGGCGCCGGGTGCGCCGCGATCCCCCGACCCTTGAAGACGCCGTGCTGGCGGCGCAGGGGCTCAGCGACGATGTCGGTGCCCAGATCGAGATCGTGATGTCGCTGATGCCGGTCTCCACCGAAGCGGCGCGGAGCGCGGTCCTCAAAATGGGCCAGCGCAAGGAGACGAGCCGTGTCACCATTGCCGGGCGGAGCGGTGCGCCGCGCGCCGTCGTGGTCGAACGCCGGCCGTCGCGGAGCGTTACGCCGCGGCCTAAAGCCAGCGTCGGGTACCGGGGTCGGATATAACGCGCGACGACACCAGCCGGTGCCAGACGAACAGGACGATCACGGCGCCGACGACCGCACCGAGGAGTCCGGCGCCCTGGTCGGGCCGGTACCAACCGATCATTTGGCCGATCCAGGTCGCGATGAAGGCGCCGGCGATGCCAAGCAGAGTGGTCAGGATAAAACCCGCCGGATTGTTGGCGCCCGGCGCCAGTAACCGTGCGATGATTCCGGCGACAAATCCGATGACGATGGTTTCGATGATACCCATGGCAACCCCCGCAATGATTTCGCTGCGATGACTGTGTCAGCTCTCAATCTAACAGCCGGATGGCCGTCAACGCCACATGGAATGAGCGGTTCCACGATGCAAGCCGCCCGGACTGGGACCGAGTGCGCGACCGATTATATTGTGACTGCGCTTTTGCGGCATTGGCATGTTATTATTCATGCCGTGTCAGGTCTCTGCCATGACCAAAACTATCGTCAAGCCGCGCACCGAAGTGCGCACCAAGACCAAGCGGCCGCCGCTTTATAAGGTGATCCTGCTCAACGACGATTACACGCCGCGCGAATTCGTCGTGCTGGTGCTCAAGGCGGTGTTCCGCATGAATGCCGATCAGGCCTATCGCGTGATGATGACGGCGCATCAGCGCGGCGCCTGCGTGATCGCGGTCTATACGCGCGACGTCGCCGAGACCAAGGCCAAGGAAGCGACCGAGCTCGGCAAGAGCAAAGGCTATCCGCTGTTCTTCACCACGGAGCCGGAAGAATAACTGGGATGCAAGTGCGTGTTAGCGACTCCGGCGCGGCTCGATGACGGGGCGCCGCGGCGCATTGCTTGCTTTGCCTGCCGGTTATTGCTGCGTGATTTGCGGCAGAGCATTCGCCGCAAGATGCATCGGGCCCGGCTCGGAAGTGTAAGCGAAAAAGAAACCGCCGACTGCAATGCCGGCGAAGAACACCGCGAGTATCGCCAACATCAAAACGCCGTCGCTGCGGGGTGCGACATAGACCGCGTGCAATTGCTTGTCCAAAAGCTCCTGATCGCGCCGGTTCATTGCAAAATCTCCTGACGCTCAGTTGGTAGAACGCGCAGATGCAGCGCGAGTTCCGGCTGTGGTCCGCCGCGCAGACGCAGCTCTTGTTCGGCCGCCGCATGGGTGCCCCGCCGCAATCCCAATCGTCTTGAAAAAAAGGAACGCGGCTCGCAATGCCGGCGTTGCCTGAAGAGTGGGGCAGGGATGACGCGCGTAAGTGTTCCGAGGAATAGGACGCAACACCCGCGACGCAACATCAAGGAGCGCCATCATGCTTCCGGCTGCCCGTCCGGATTTCCGCTGGTTCTTTCGTACCGTTCGCGTGTTGCCCGTCGTCGGCATCGCCGCGCTGGTCGGCGGGATGATCGGCGGCTTTAGCGTTTTTGCCATTAACCTTGCATTGAGCCCGTCGCCGAGCCACGAGGTTCGAGCCGACGCGAGCAAGATAAACGAGCCGAAAGCTAACGGCAGCGCTCCCATGCGCACATTCGATGCGTCTGGATACACTCCCGTTGCCGGAACGTCGGCGCCGCCAACCCCGGCGCAAGGGAACTCAACGGCACAGCCGTCGCCGGCAGCATCGACCGAAACGGCGCCGCAAGGAGCGCCGCAAATTGCAGTCACGCCGCCGCTTCCGACGCAGCAGAAAGTCTGGCCGGATGCGCTATCGCGCCAACATCAAGTCGTGCCCAGCCAGGCGCAATCGGAAGCCGCGAGGCCGCAAGTGGCGCCGGGAAACCCGCCCGCAGCGCCGACGCAGGCAGCGGCCGATCATGCGATTGCGCCGCAGCCGGATTCACCCGATCATGACGCGCAAAAGCCCGCGCCGGCGAAGCGGCGAGTTGCGATCAAGCGTAAGCCGCAGCCGGCGCGCAACGAAAGCGCAGCCGAGACATCCTCACGAGATGGTCGGCCGGTCTATGACTATTATGACCGCGACGACACGAGCAGCGCGTCCGACGAAGACGGTAACGCAGACGCAAACTACAAAACCATGAAGCGGGGCTATGTCCGTCGTTGGCAGCGTCCGGAGGTCCGCGGTTCCGAAGATCATTCCGATGATCGCTGGGCTGACAGGTCCGATGACGGGGATGACGCTTCGCCCGAGCAAGCGGTCCCGCCGCCGCCATTCTTCGGATTGTTCGGCTTTGGCGACCGCTAATTTAGACGATCACTGCGACGCGTCCGAATGGCGCGTGCGCTACTTTCCTTGAATTGACAGCCCATTGGGGCCGAGATCGATATGCACGCCCTGCGGCGGAGTGGGATGGCGATCCTGATAAAGCTGGTAGCCTAAGGCGGCGACGGCGATCAGCAGCGCGCCGATAATCAGATAGAGGACGTTGCTGCGGGTCACGGCCGGGACCTCTTGGGAACCGAATCGTGAGTGCAGATTATCACGGCGAACACGCCGCGGCGCGCGATCCATCGGCGGCGGCATGCGGTGCAGGCCAGGTTAGGCGGACCCTCCGGTCGCCAGGTGCAGCACGATCCCGATTATCGTCATGCCGACTGCCGCAGCCGCAAAAGGCAACAGGACCTGCACCATCGCTTGCTTGCCGGTCACCCGGCCGCCCCAGGTGTCGAAGCTTCCCGTCGCCCAATCGTGGAACGATTGCGGTTTGGACTCCCGCTCGGGCGGCTCGCCGCTCGGCACTTTCTCGTTGCGGGCCACGGACCTCAGAATGAGCGGCAGCGCGACCGAGATAAAGATGAAGGCGCTGACGATAAAGAGCAGATAATCGGCGACGCCTTTGCCGGCGAACAGCCACACCGCCAGCGCGAACCACGCCGCGAGTCCGATCACTATCGCGTAAACGCGCGGATGCAGGCTGCTGCCCGTTGGCAGCGCGCTGTCGTCCCGCGCGGGCTCGGGCACTGCGGTTTCGGGTTTGGCTTCGGTCATGGCGGCCTCCAGAGGGGGCGGCCAACAGGTCGCTATCACTTTCAACGTAGCGCGACGCCGCGGCGTTCACCGCGTTCCATGCGTGGCGATGTCGCAGGCGCTGCCGAAGCCCAACTGCGCGACATGCGGGCGGCGAGCTATTTGATCTTGAGCAGCTCGACGTCAAAGATCAGCGTGGCGTTGGGCGGGATGACGCCGCCGGCGCCGTTCGCGCCGTAAGCGAGATTGGGCGGGATGATCAGGGTGCGCTTGCCGCCGACCTTCATGGTGGCGACGCCTTCGTCCCAGCCGGGGATGACCTGGCCCTTGCCGATCGGAAATTCGAAAGGCTGGCCGCGATCGAGCGAAGAATCGAATTTCTTGCCCTTCTTGCCGTTGTCATAAAGCCAGCCGGTGTAGTGCACGACGACGGTCTGGCCGGGTTTTGGCGAAGCCCCGGTGCCGACCTTGAGCTCGATGATCTTCAATCCCGATGGCGTGCTCGTGACCGGCTGCGCGCCGGCGGGCGCGGCACCGGCGGCCATGCCGGCCATGGCGACGATAGCGGCAAGCGCGGCCAAAGCGCCGGCGCGCGGGAAGACTCGCATTTTTTTGTCTCCTGACCTGGGGCCGCGGTTAAGCCACGTCTGGAAAGGCGAGGCAAGAACGCCGCGAAACAAGCCCGTCAGCTTCAGGCGCGCCGCTTTGCCGGGTAGCGATAGGCCATGCGGGCATGACCGGCGCAGTAGGAGAAGCCCGTGATCGCCTCGTTGCCGCAAAAGGTAAAATCGGCTGTGTCCGGATCGCCGACCGGCCAGCGGCACTTGCCCTGCGCGAGCTCGATGAGCGAGCAGCGGTGCGAGCTGTCGATCGGTATGGCGGCATCGACCTCGGCGGCGCATGGCGCGCCCGGGTACATCAGGCGCAGCGCTTGGCGTTGCGACGAGAACCGCGGGCGCCGGACGCGGGGAGGGCATGACCGCGCCGGCGCAGCCGCGGGCCGCCCCGGCGCCAGGCCGAGGCGGTGGATTTTGCCGATGACGGCGTTGCGCGTGACGCCGATCTCGGCGGCGATCTGACTGCAAGTCAGGCCGGAAACGACATAGTTTCGGAGCTGTTCGATGCGCTCCGCAGTCCAGGTTGCGGTGATCATGATGGAACGGCCTCGTGAATGCCGCGGCCGGTCTGGGCCGCCGCCAGGGCAAAGGCCGCGCGCAATCGGCGTCCGCGCGAACCGCGAAGCCCAACAGCGCGAAATCGGTGCGCGACGGCGCAATATTGAAAGCATGGGCGCCGCGATCACCGAGCCGCATCCACGCTTTTGGGGATCGCAAGCCCGCCGCTCTTACAAAACGCCACTGACCCGGAACGCTTTAAGTTTGTTGTGCGAAAACCCTCGCCGGCGCCAAAGTTTGCATGATTCGAGTCGCCTGCCAATAGTTATAATGCCATTATAAACAGGTTTTAAACCTGAGGCGTTGTTCTCCCATGGCGCGACCCGAAAACCGCTCGGAGGCGCGGGCCTTGAGCCTGACGCTGCCGATCGAGACCTTCAATTACCTCGTTCTCCTGGCGAGCCTGGGCAAGCTCGGCCGCACCGAGAACGAGGTTGCCACCCACATTCTGGTGCGCGAGACCTACGCCATGATCGAGCGGCGTTTTCACGAAACGCGCATTCCGCCGCCAGCGGATGAGGCTGGGTGAGGGGCGACGCGCTATTCGCCGGACGGCAGCAGCAAATCTTCGTCGGCGAGCAATTCGCGCATGTCGCCGATCGCTTCGATGGCCTCTTCCGCGGTGGTCACCGCTTTGAGGCGGTGCCACAGCTCGCGCCATGGCGCCGGGCGGCGAAGCCGCATCGCTTCGTCGACATAGGCCCGCGCCTCGGAAAGCTTTGCCAGCCGCCGCGGTTTTGGCGTGTCTTTGATCAGGAGCGGCGGAGCGATCGGAAAGTCGTCCATGGCGGGCATGCGCTTTGAGCGAGCAACTTGGTCTCTGTTGCGGGCAGCATAGCACGGCTGCGCTACGCGGGCAGCCCGCGCGCGAGCTTATTGTGCTGCATACCTGCGCGGCTGTTTCTGTCTATTCCATGCCGCGGCAATCAGAATGTTGTGAAGTGCGCGTCAGCGCGAATTCGCCTAAATCGGCTGCGGGGTGATGACAGTGACAAGGTGCCGAGCATGCATCGCCCCCAAGCGCCAGCCGCTTTTGCCTCACCATCTGCAAGTGTGTCCGCCACAACTGCCGGTCCCGTCGCGGCGCTTGAGCGGTACCGGCCGTATCTGCTGAGCATCCTGCGCATCGTAGTCGGGCTCCTCTTCCTCGAGCACGGCCTATCGAAAGTATTCGGCTTCCCGCCGCACGGTCACCTGCCGGTTTTCCCGGAGACCGAGTGGTTCGCCGGCCGGATCGAGCTCATCGGCGGCGGTCTCGTCGCGCTCGGATTGTTCACGCGCCTGGCGGCTTTCATCGTGTCCGGCGAGATGGCGTTTGCTTATTTCATCAGTCACGCGCCGCGTAGCTTCTTTCCGCTCATCAACGGCGGCGAAGACGCCATCGTGCTTTGCTTCGTATTTCTTTATCTGGTGTTCGCCGGCGCTGGGCCGTGGAGTCTCGATGCGCTGGTGTGGCGGAAGCGCGGCTAGGCTCCGCTAAGCCTGCTTCGGGTTGAGAACCGCGTCGAGCCAGACCCGCAGCTCGCCCGGCACGTCCTGGCGCGCGGCCAGTGCGGTTGCGAGTTCCTTGTCGCCATTGATGCCGCTTACCATCCTGGCGAAGCCGGTTTCTGACATGCGCGCATTCGGGTTGTCGATGAGCTGGCGCTTGATGGCGGCATTGCCGCGTTCGAGCAGGATATCGGTGACCGCTTCGCTCAGTGCCGTGCGCGCGGCGATTTTCGGCAACAGCTTGAGGTCGATCCGCCCGGCGATCGCGATCAGATCCTCGTCGGGCAACGCGGACGCGAATTCGAGGATCGGCCCGGCGACCGCAAGGTCGGCATTGCGGGCGAGGCTGCCGATGGCCTTGACCGGCGCGTTGTCGACCGGAGCCAGTTTGTTGCTCAGTTCTGCGAGCGCCGCGCGGTCCATCTTCGGGATCAGGCGGCAAATCACGTCGTCGAACAGCGCCACCTGCTCGGCGCTGTAGAGCGCGGCGCTGGCGACGAACAAATCGGCGATCTGGCGCAGCGCCGTCGCGCGCCAAGTCTGCGAGGCTTGGCTGAACGCGGTATCGAGTTCGGCCAATAGCGGCTGCGCGGCGGACGTCATGGCCGCGCATTCTGCCCGCGCAATCCTTTTTAATCCTTTATGCGTCCTCGCCCGGCGCACGATTCCAGTCGGACCGTCGGATTGTTATTGCGCCAGTATAATAACATAGGGCGGCTGTTCGCGGGGCTGTCCGCAACGGCGCGGCCACCATCGCTCGCGCCGCGAGAGCGTAGGCCGAAGCGAATCCGAGCGCGGCCGATTTTGATCTTCCGCTCGTCCCCGCGGAAACGGGACCCAGACGCTGGATTTCTTAGCGCGAATGAACGGAATGTCTGGATTGCACGGCAACGACTTCCTATTTCATGCTTCGTGGAGAAGGGCGGCCGGGCGGCCGACGGTACTTGAGGAGATTGGAATGCGGACGACAGGATTTCAGCGTCCGGCGACGGCGCTTTTCGCGGCCGTTGCACTGATCGCGATGATCGCGGCTTTCGCCATCGGCCAAGCCCGCGCGCAGACGGTCAATCCCGCTCCGCCACCGCCGCCGCCGACTTTCAATCCGTCAACTCCAAACACGGTGCCGACAACGCCGGAAGTGCCGGTTTCGCCTTCGCCGCCCAGCGGCCTGGGCACTGCGCCGGCGGCGCCAGGTACGCCTGTCATCGAGTCGCCGCAGACGCTCAATCCTGCAACGGCCAACGCGCCCGCGGCGGCAAAGCCCGCGCTATCGCGAAGGCATGCCGGCCATCACCGCGGCGTCCGCCACCGCTGGAGGAGGCGCCAGGGGCGATTCCATGCCGTGCGCGTGCTAGGGCCTTCCTACTACCCGGGCTTGGGCGAATTCTATCCGCCCTATCCCAATCCCTGTCATTTTAGCCGCGTGTGGTTCGGCTATTACGTGGGATCTTGGACTTACAGTTGTTCTTGATGAGCCCCAAAATTTGTTTTCAAACGTAGCCCGCATGAGCGAAGCGATATGCGGGGTTTTGTCCCGAGGGTGACCCCGGATGTCGCTGCGCTCATCCGGGCTACGCCTGCTGCATTCTTCGAGGCGCGGCGGAGCTTGCCATCGGACCGGCCGAAGGCCGGACCCGTTGGCCGCGCGCCTCAGGATGACGGATCGAAAAAGTAGCGTGGGCAAAGCGAAGCGTGCCCACAATCAGAATATTCCCACTGGAAAACTGCGCGGGCTCGGCGAGCGTGCTATAAATCTTTCGGCCGCGATCGGGGCGCTCGGTGGGGAAGGATTCGCGTGATATAATCCGCGAAATTGAAGCGGACGGATGGCGCTTCGTTGGCGCGAGCGGGAGTCACCACCATTTCAAGCATCCGCTCAAACCCGGTAAGGGACAATCCCGCACCCGCGCCGGGACTTGCCGCTAAGATCGATCTATCGTCAGGCGGGCTTAGAGGAAAAGCGGTGACGGTAGTGCCTGGCTACATCGCACTAGTGCACAAGGACGAAGGAACCAGCTACGGCGTGAGCTTTCCCGACGTGCCCGGCTGCATCTCGGCCGGCGATACGTTCGAGGAAGCAATAGCCAATGCCGCCGAAGCGCTTGCCGGACACTTTGCGCTGATGCGGTCCGATGGCGACGCGATCCCTGTGCCGCGGAGCTTCGAACAGCTCAAGTGCGATCCGGAGTTTCTGGAAGACAGCGCCGACGCCATCGTGACTTTGGTGACGCCGCGCACCGAAATGGCGGCGGCGGAGTAGTTGTTTCGATGGTCTATCGTCCGAGGGAACCCGGATTCCAGCAATTAAGCGCACTGTCACCGTAACCCAGCTTTCTAAGCAACTTGAATACGTCGTCCCTCCTTCCAGTCGGGCCGTTCGTTGAGCGCTCGTCGCGCAAATGAAAATTCGGACTTCGCTGCCGCGATAAATCGGTGGGACGACATTAATTGAAGTGAGTTCAGATAAAGTACATTGTGGCTATCCATCGGTACCGCGCGGTTGTCTTTTAGCAGTCGGTAATAATCTTTGCTCCTTTTTATCTCTGCCCGCATTTGAGCGAGAAGCACTGTATCAGCGGCAGAAATTCCGTCCCCAGATCTCATCTTCGAGGCAAAAAACGACGAAACGCGCTGGTCAGATTCTGCGTGTTTGTGTTCCATTTGCTCCAAGGTAGATGGACAAAAATAGGCAAGCACTATGTCCGGCGTCAGCGGATAATAGATTTCTATTCCCGGTACGGCCAACCCAACGTTGCCATAAGGACCAAACGTCCTTTGGTTATGCATGACTAGAGGATTGTCAGAAATGTAGACATTGTCTTTACAGTCACGCAGCATCAGGAACATGTGTTTAAGTATTAGGGGCTTGGTTAGTTCTTCAAGCTTGTCGAAGGTAAATTTGAGCATGAATAATTTCTCTAATTCACCGTCGTTTATTCGTTCCGGATGCGGGTTCAATTCAATATCCGGCCAACGTCTACGGACTTCATTTGAAATCTTTGTTTGATCAAGTCTTCGCGATTTTGATCGCAGGATTTGGAGGACCATAAATGTGTGTATTGTGGCAAGCTCCATCGGCCCGAGGTGGTCTAAGGTTTTGTGACGAACAATCTCGGCAATGACGGGCGCGGTTAAATTCTCGAGATGGGTAAATCGATTTTCAAAAGACACAATGACGTCGTCCAAGTAAACGTTATTGTAATCGCGCTCCCCCATAGCTCGATTAGTTGGAAGCTTAAATTTTTTTAGCGTATGCTTGTCGAATACGCAGATATGGCCGTTGACTGAAAAATAATTCAGCACAAACTCTGGGACGTAATGATTATATCGAGGTAGCTTATCTGTCTCGGTTTCGGCGGTGGTCATTAGCGGCGCTGCGCATGATTTGTTCTGGAATATTTCAGCGGCGCTTAGCGCCGCTGAAATACGATCTCAACTACACCCCGTCGTGCCACCGCACGTATCGCATTTCAGGCACGTGCCGTTGCGCACCAGCGTAAAATTCCCGCACTCGCCGCAGGCTTCGCCTTCGTAGCCTTTGGCGCGGGCTTCGGCGCGTTTCTCCGCCGCAGCAAGCTTGGCGTGGCTGCGGGCGTCGACGCGGTTGACCTGTTCGAGCTGCTGCGCCGGGGAAAGTTTTTGCTCGGGCTCGGTCTTCAGCGCGGCGGCGCCGGAAAATTCCGCGCGCGGGCCGGAGGTGGCAAGCGCGGTGACCTTAGAGGAAGACCCCCCTCCCTGACCCTCCCCCACAAGGGGGGAGGGAACAGATGAAGCGCGCCCACCTTCGCTGCGTCCGCCTTCGCTGCCACCCGACATGATTTTGAGCTTGTCGCTGCGCGAGCGGGTCAGCCCCTTCGACACGTAGCGCGCATCGGGGGCGGGCTTGCCTTCCTCGACGCCCTTGCCGAGCGCATCAAAACCTTCGCCCGACGGATCGACATGGGCGAGATCGAAGCGCGACAGGTAGCTCACCGCGAGCTCGCGGAACACGTAATCGAGGATCGAGGTCGCGTATTTGATCGAGTCGTTGCCCTGCACCGGGCCGGACGGCTCGAAGCGGGTGAAGGTGAAGGCATCGACATATTCGTCGAGCGGCACGCCGTATTGCAGGCCGAGCGACACCGCGATGGCGAAGTTGTTCAGAAGCGAGCGGAGCGCCGCGCCCTCCTTGTGCATGTCGATGAAGATTTCACCGAGCTTGCCGTCGTCGTATTCGCCGGTGCGCAGATAAATCTTGTGGCCGCCGACCACAGCCTTCTGCGTATAGCCCTTGCGCCGGTCGGGCATGCGCTCGCGCTCGCGCATCACGACGATACGCTCGACGACCTTCTCGACGATCTTTTCGGCAAGTCCCGAGGCGCGCGCGGCGGCCGGCTTGTCGAGGAACGCCTCGATCACGTCGTCGTCCTCATCCTCGTCGGCGATGAGCTGGCTCTGCAGCGGCTGGGAGAGTTTCGAGCCGTCGCGGTAGAGCGCGTTGGCTTTGAGCCCGAGCTTCCAGGACAGAATGTAAGCCGCCTTGCAGTCCTCGACCGTCGCCTCGTTCGGCATGTTGATGGTCTTGGAAATGGCGCCGGAGATGAACGGCTGCGCCGCCGCCAGCATGCGGATATGGCTCTCGACCGAGAGATAGCGCTTGCCGGTGCGGCCGCACGGATTGGCGCAGTCGAACACTGCATAATGCTCGGGCCTCAAGTGCGGCGCGCCCTCGACCGTCATGGCGCCGCAGACATGAATATTGGCCGCCTCGATCTCGCGCTTGGAAAAGCCGAGATGCGCGAGGAGGTCGAAATTCGGCGCGGCGAGATCGGCCGCATCGACGCCGAGCTGGTCGCGCAGGAAGTCGACGCCAAGCGTCCACTTGTTGAAGGCGAACTTGATATCGAAGGCGGTCGGCAGCGCCTTTTCCACTTTCTCGATCGCCTCGGGCGTAAAGCCCTTGGCTTTCAGCGTGGTGTGATTGATCGCCGGCGCCTGGCCCATCGAGCCGTGACCGACCGCATAGGCGATGATCTCGGCGATCTCGCTCTCGCGATAGCCGAGCACGCGCAAGGCCTCCGGCACGGCGCGGTTGATGATCTTGAAATAGCCGCCGCCGGCAAGTTTCTTGAACTTCACCAGCGCGAAGTCGGGCTCGATGCCGGTGGTGTCGCAATCCATGACCAGGCCGATGGTGCCGGTTGGCGCCACCACGGTTGCCTGCGCATTGCGGTAGCCATGCGTCTCGCCGAGTGCGATGGCGCGGTCCCAGGCGCGCTTGGCATGCTCGACCAGCGCCCGATCCGGGCAGGCCTTGGCGTCAAGCGGCACCGGCGGCGTGGTCATGGCTTCGTAGCCGGTGCGGTCGCCGTAGGCGGCGCGGCGGTGGTTGCGCATCACCCGCAGCATCACGTCGCGGTTTTCGGCGTAACGCGGAAAGGCGCCAAGCTCGGCCGCCATTTCGGCTGAGGTGGCGTAGGCGACGCCGGTCATGATCGCGGTGAGCGCGCCGCAGATGGCGCGGCCGGCCTCGGAATCATAGGGAATGCCCGACGACATCAACAGCCCGCCGACATTGGCATAGCCGAGGCCCAGCGTGCGGAAGTCGTAAGAACGCTGCGCGATTTCCTTCGACGGGAATTGCGCCATCAGCACCGAGATTTCGAGCACGATGGTCCACAGCCGCACCGCGTGCTCGTAGCCTTCGACGTCGTAGAGTTCGCTCTTGAGCTTTTCGCCATTGGCGATGGCGGCAAGGGCAGGGGTGTGGAACGCGAGCAGGTTCAGCGAGGCGAGATTGCACGCGGTGTCGTCAAGGAACATGTATTCCGAGCACGGATTGGAGGCGACGATCGGCCCCGACGCCGCGCAGGTGTGCCAGTCGTTGATGGTGGTGTGGAATTGCAGGCCGGGATCGGCGCTGGCCCAGGCGGCGTAGCCGATCTTCTCCCACAAATCGCGCGCCTTCACGGTCTTGGCGATTTTGCCCTTCTTGGTGCGCCAGAACAGATCCCAGTCGCGGTCGGCGTCGACCGCTTTGAGAAACTCGTCGGTGATCCGCACCGTATTGTTGGAATTCTGGCCGGAGACCGTGAGATAGGCTTCCGAATCCCAATCGGTGTCGTAGGTCGGGAATTCGATGTCCTTGTAGCCTTGCTTGGCGAACTGGATGACGCGGCGGATGTAATTGTCCGGCACGTGGTTTCGTCGCGCCGCCTTGATCTCGCGGCGCAGCACCGGATTTTTCTCCGGATCGAAGCAATCGTCGCCGGAGCCCTCGCAATTCACGCAGGCTTTCAGGATCGAGCGCAGGTGCTTCTGATTGATCTTCGAGCCGGTGACGAGGTTCGCGACCTTCTGCTCCTCGAGCACCTTCCAGTTGATGAACTGCTCGATGTCGGGATGATCGACGTCGAGGATCACCATCTTGGCGGCGCGGCGGGTGGTGCCGCCGGATTTAATGGCGCCCGCGGCGCGATCGCCGATCTTCAAAAAGCTCATCAGGCCCGACGACTTGCCGCCGCCGCTTAGCTTTTCGCCCTCGCCGCGCAATTTGGAGAAATTCGAGCCGGTGCCGGAGCCGTATTTGAACAGCCGCGCTTCGCGCACCCACAGGTCCATAATCCCGCCCTCGTTGACGAGATCGTCGGCGATCGACTGGATGAAGCAGGCGTGCGGCTGCGGGTGCTCGTAGGCGGTCGCCGACTGCACGAGCTGCCCGGTTTTGTAGTCGACGTAAAAATGCCCCTGGCTCGGGCCGTCGATGCCATAGGCCCAGTGCAGGCCGGTGTTGAACCATTGCGGCGAGTTCGGCGCCACCATCTGCATCGCCAGCATGTAGCGGTGCTCGTCGAAGAACGCCTGCGCGTCGCTCTCCGAGGTGAAATAGCCGCCCTTCCAGCCCCAATAGGTCCAGGTGCCGGCAAGCCGGTCGAACACTTGCTTGCAGGATTGCTCGCCGGTGAAGCGTTCGGCTTCGGGCAGCTCTTTGAGCGCGGCGTCGTCGGCGGTCGAGCGCCACAGCCACGACGGGACCGTTTCCTCCTCGACCTTCTTCAGGCGGGACGGCACGCCGGCTTTGCGGAAATATTTTTGCGCCAGCACGTCGGAGGCGACTTGCGACCATTGCTCCGGCACCTCGACGTCCTCGGCATGGAAGACGACGGAGCCGTCCGGATTGCGGATCTCGCTCGTGGTCAGACGGAACACGATGTCCGCGTAGGGCGATTGTCCCTCTTTGGTGTAGCGCCGCTCGATCCGCATTTTCTGCCCCTTATAGCTTGGTGTTCCGGTATCGGTGGCCTACGCACGCAATATAAGTCACCGACGATTTCCCTGCGACGCGGGGAGTTGTTTCGCCGCGTCGATCCTCGCCCCTGTTTCTGTCCGCCGCCTATGCAGTCCGGCTTTAGAGGCCGGGTCTTGTGTTGAGCCACACACCCAGTCGAAATCCGTCGTCGTCCCCGTAAGGCGCAAAAAGCCACGCTCGCGCCACGGCGGCACGGAGCACTCCCGCAAACCCTTTTTGGAGAGCCCGGCGGACTTCGTTACCCGCGCGCCGAACTTTTGAAGGCTAGGCCAAGCCGGCCGCGTACGTCAAGCTTTAGTACGCGAATCTGAATCAACTACTAAATGTGGGGATAGCGGGGACGAATCGGGAGGGGTACGCAAGTATCGGAGATTCGTAGTGAATCCGAAAGTGGCGGGCGGGCCCATGGCGAATTTTGCTGTTCGCTCCTTGGCGCAAGCGCCTTTTTTTCGTGCCTGCGAGCGTTCGAAGGGGCTCCGGCGAGGCCATAGACACATTCCCTTATCCCGGGACTGTCACGCCACTGTCGCGCAATGACGGGGGTTTTTTGCTGATTCCGAGTGAAATGACCCGCAAAATCAGAGCTTTCCGCGCTTCCGGATACGACCATCCGCCGTAAGCTCTTGGAATCCCTTACGGGACTCAGGCCCGCGAGTTTTATCCACAGCGGGGCGCTTCGCTGCCGGCGCCGCGTTCGTGGCGCACCCCCCTACCGCCTTGCGTTGTGGCCGGCGGCAGGAGAGACCAAGAGAGCTCAAAGAGAGCTTTTGAATTAACCTTAAAGAAGTCTTACTTTTCGCTTCCGCTGGGCTTTCCTTGACGGGGTAGCAGTGGGGCGCAGATAACCTTTTGGTAATGTGTGGGGCTCTGTTTCAGCGTGCGATCCGCGCGGGGCGCGTCATTGCCTGTGCCGCCCTGGTCGTCGGCTGCACCCAAATCATCCGCAACGATCCGATCAATCAGCCGCTTACGGCCAACGCCGTCGAGCTGGAAGCCGGGCTTCGATCCGACGTCCCGACCAATTATGACGACACCATTGTGGCGTTGTCGTTCTCCGGCGGCGGCACGCGCGCAGCGGCCTTCTCCTACGGCGTGCTGCAGGGCTTCGACGAAACCCGGGTGCCGACCCGCGCCGGCCCGGTGTCGCTCCTCGATCGCCTCGACTTCCTCTCCGGCGTTTCCGGCGGCTCGGTGCTCGCCGCCTATTACGGGCTGCGCGGCCGCGCGGCGCTTGGCGATTTCAAGCAGCGCTTCCTTCTGGTCAACGCCGAGGAGAACCTGCAGACCGACCTCAGTTTCGGCAACATCGCGCGCGGCCTGCAGGGCGGCGTCAACGACACCACCGGCTTTCCAATCTGGCTCGACGCTCATCTGTACAACCACGCAACGCTCAAGGACCTGCTCAGCAAGACGCGGCCGCGGGTTTGGATCAACGCCTCCGATATCTACAACCGCACCGCATTCATTTTTGCACCCGTCACGTTCACCGCGCTGTGCAGCGATCTGACGAGCTATCCGGTCTCGCTTGCGGTTGCCGCTTCCGCGGCGGTGCCGGTCGTGTTCGCGCCTATTGTCATTCAGAACTATCCCGGCGGCTGCCCGATCGGGTTGCCGAGTTGGGTCGCGCGCGTGCGCAACGATCGCAACGCCAAGCCGCTGATCAAGGCTTATGCCGACGCGCTCGAGCGCTATCGCTCGGGCGAGATCAAATACGTCAAGCTGCTCGACGGCGGGCTCGTCGATAATTACGGCCTTGCCGGCTTCACTGTCGCGCGGCTCGCTTCCGACTCGCCGTTTGGCCCGCTGGCGCCGCAGGAGGCGGTCAAGCTGCGGCGCTTCTTGTTCCTGGTGGTGGATTCCGGCCGCGATCCGTCGGGCCAGTGGGCGCAAACGATCCCCGGCCCAACCGGCGTCGACCTCATCATGGCGAGTTCCGACACCGCGACCGAGTCCGGCGCGATCGGCAGCTATTCGGCCTTCGATGCCACGATGGACGACTGGAGGAAGTCTTTGGTGGCGTGGCGGTGCGGGCTTTCCGAGGCCGAACGCACCCGCCTGGGTGCGCCGCCGGGCTGGAATTGCAGGGATGTGCATTTCTTCATCAGCCGCTTGACCTTCGATCAACTGGGTCCGGAGCGGGAGGCCGCGCTTAATAGGATTGAAACGCGGCTCAAACTGCCGCCGGATCAGGTCGACCTGCTCATCGCGGCGGGCCACGACGCACTTAATAACAATCCGGAGTTCCGCGCCTTCATGAAATCGCTGCCGGGCACGGCGCGGCCCCGTTTGGCTCCGCCCGTGGCGCCGCAGCCATCGTCGGCGCCGGTGTCGATGGCGCCGCAACTGCCCGCCGCGCACGAGGCGCGGGCCAACTGACCGTTACGCCTATTCCGCCGCGGCTTTGGAGTGGCCGAGCCGGCGGTTGAGGGATTTCAGTAAATCCTCGGCGGCTTCGGCGATCACCGTGCCGGGCGGGAAGATCGCCTCGGCGCCGGCCGATTTGAGCGCATCATAATCCCGCGGCGGCACCACGCCGCCGACCACGATCATAATGTCGCCGCGGCCCTGCTTGGCGAGCTCCGCTTTGAGCTCGGGAACGAGCGTCAGATGCGCGGCCGCGAGCGAAGACACGCCGATGATGTGCACGTCGTTTTCGACCGCCTGGCGCGCGGCTTCGGCAGGCGTTGCGAACAGGGCGCCGATATCGACATCGAAGCCGAGATCGGCAAAGGCCGTCGCGATCACCTTCTGGCCGCGGTCATGGCCGTCCTGACCGATCTTGGCGACCAGGATGCGCGGGCGGCGGCCTTCATTGTCCTCGAATTCGGCGACGAGTTTTTGCACCCGCGCGACGGCATCCGTCATGCCGACCTCCCGCCTGTAAACGCCGGAGATCGCCTTGATCTCCGCCTGGTGACGACCGAAGACCTTTTCCAGCGCCGATGAAATCTCCCCGACCGTCGCCTTGGCACGCGCCGCGTCGATGGCGAGCGCAAGGAGATTGCCGTTGCCGCCCGCGGCGCTGCGCGTTAGCGTCGTAAGCGCCTCGGCAAGCGCTTTCGGATCGCGTTCGCGCTTTAATCGCGTCAGCTTGTCGATCTGCAATTGCCGCACCGCCGCATTGTCGACTTTCAAAACGTCGATCGGCGCCTCGTCGCGCGGCCGGAATTTATTGACGCCGATCACCGCCTGCACGCCGGCATCGATGCGCGCTTGGGTGCGCGCCGCGGCCTCTTCGATGCGCAGCTTCGGCAATCCGGCCTCGATGGCGCGGGTCATGCCGCCGATCTCCTCGACCTCGGTGATGTGGCCGAACGCCTTGGCGGCAAGATCGTGGGTGAGCTTCTCGACATAGAACGAACCGCCCCACGGATCGATCACGCGCGTCGTGCCGCTTTCTTTTTGCAGCACGATCTGGGTGTTGCGCGCGATGCGGGCGGAGAAATCGGTGGGCAAAGCGAGCGCCTCGTCGAGCGCGTTGGTGTGCAGCGATTGGGTGCCGCCTTGGGTGGCCGCCATCGCCTCGATCATGGTGCGCGCGACGTTGTTGAAGACGTCCTGGGCGGCGAGCGACCAGCCCGAAGTCTGGCAATGCGTGCGCAGCGAGGCCGAGCGCTCATCCTGCGGATGAAACTCTTTCATCAGCTTCGCCCACAGCACCCGCGCGGCGCGCAGCTTCGCCACCTCCATGAAAAAGTTCATGCCGATGCCGAAGAAGAACGATAGCCGCGGCGCGAAACGGTCGACCGCGAGATTGGCGGCGAGACCGGCGCGGACATATTCGACGCCGTCGGCGAGCGTATAGGCAAGTTCGAGATCGGCGGTCGCGCCGGCTTCCTGCATGTGATAGCCGGAAATCGAGATCGAATTGAACTTCGGCATATGCGCCGAAGTGTAGGAAAAAATATCGGAGATGATGCGCAGCGACGGCTGCGGCGGATAGATATAGGTGTTGCGCACCATGAATTCTTTGAGGATGTCGTTCTGGATGGTGCCGGCGAGCTTTTCCGGCGCCACGCCTTGCTCTTCGGCGGCGACGATATAAAGCGCCAGCACCGGCAGCACCGCGCCGTTCATGGTCATCGACACCGACATCTGATCGAGCGGAATCCCGGCGAACAGCGTGCGCATGTCGTAGATCGAATCGATCGCCACGCCCGCCATG
>Ga0209579_10001737_pt1 | contig 17563 bp, 18 predicted proteins | sample Coa_R1_2_FD_187152 | JGI IMG/M metagenome (GOLD analysis project Ga0209579, IMG submission 187152) | Surface soil microbial communities from Centralia Pennsylvania, which are recovering from an underground coalmine fire - Coalmine... | ecosystem: Environmental > Terrestrial > Soil >... | reverse complement strand
GGTACGTCCCATCCCAACTGCTCGACAAGCTCGAATCCCATCGTCTTCTTGCCTTCGAGGCGGTAGGGCTCTTTCAACGTCGACATATCGAACCAGCCGACGGTCTCCCGCCCTGCGGCGACCAGCTTTCCACACTGATCGATCAGGCCGTTTACGCGATAGACGTCGGCACCCTGCGCTGCCGTCTCGCGAATGTTGATCTCCGGCGTATCGTCCGGACAGAAAACGGTCGAGCGGATTCCTGAGTGCGTAGCGTAGGCTGCGAGCGCCGCGCCCGCGTTGCCGTTGGTCGGCGCAGCGAGGTGCTTGAGCCCGAACTCTTTCGCCATCGAAACGGCGACCGCCATACCGCGCGCCTTGAACGATCCGGTGGGGAGCCGGCTCTCGTCTTTGATGAACACGGACCTTTTGTTTTCGAGACGGATGAGCGGAGTCATGGACTCCCCGAGGCTAACGATGTTCGCCGCGCGCCGGACCGGCAGCAGCTCCCGATAGCGCCAAAGGTCGGGGGGACGCTTCTCGATCGCCGCTTTCGTCACCGCGCGCCGCACGTCATCGAGCGCATAGCGCACCAGAAGCGGCTTTCCCGCACGCGAAAGGCCATGCGGTTGATCGGGCTCGTAACGCTCGCCTGTCGCGGAACATTCGAGGTGCGTGACGAACGTCGCCCGCTCCTCGTCGAGGTTGCGCAGATGCATCGTCATGCGCCGGCTCCGGGTTCCGCAATGCCGAGCGCAGCACGCGCGCGCAGGTAATGCTGTTCCTTCAGATGCGCCCGCACCATGCGCACGACGATGGCGGTTACGGCGAGTTCGTCCGTGAAACCGACGGCGACGAGAAACTCCGGCATCACGGAAGCGGGCAGTACGAACCACGCCAGAGCGACGATCACGACGCCTTTGACCCGTCCCGGCGTTGCCGGATCGATCAGGCAGAAGTAGGCGGCTGCCAAATCCTCCGCAAAGGGAATGCGCCCGACCAACTTGAGCAGCTTGGGCCAGAATCCCTGCTCCACGATTCGCGCGTGCCGCACGATCCTGGCCGGCAAATGAATCGTTCCGATGTCTGCAAACATATGTTTGTGTTCCGACAACCGCGCGGTGATTGAACACGCGATTTTCCGATATCGCAATTGCGCGGGGCGTGCGGGCATGCCGCGTTTGCGGCCTCCGCCCGCTCTTGTGTCATGCGGTGCGCAATGCGCGCGGCATGACGAAGTGACGGGAATCGCGCTCTAGGGAAGCTGCGGTTTTGGCTTCACGCGCAACTTGTACGAGCCATGCGCATGCACCCGAGTTGGGTAATTCGGCGGATAGTAGACGTAGTATCCGGCGTCGGAACTGATCGCGATTGCGCCCTTGTTGCTTATGCCCCACGCCTGTACAAATGAAACCGCTCCCGGCACCTTGAGAGCGTGAAACTGTTTCTTGTCCGAACTGTAAACGTAGCCGTGAATGACACCCGCGGTATCGGTCCAGAATCCCGTTATCTTGCCCTTGTCGTTGATGCCTTCGAGGACATTCGACGCCATATTCGGCTCGGCGGGGTCCAGTTTCTGGGCGGTGCCGCCGGAAATCACAAATCCGTGCTGAACGCCGCTGGGATCATAGTACCAGCCTACAACATCACCCTTGTTGTTGATCCCGCGCGCGGCATAGCCCGTGTTAGCAAGGCCGGTGAGCTTGACGGCCTTCTTGTACGCGCCGCTTTCGCCCAGATAACCGACAGATTGGAGCGATGCGTTGATATACCCGCCGGTAAACTCGTTTTTCTTGTTGATTCCCTGGACGAAGGCGTTCAGCAGCGCTCCGCCCTTTTTGATCTCCGTGATGGTTCCGGACGGATCGCGCTCGAAGGGAACATCGCCGCTCAAGGAGCCGTTCTGGGAATTCGAGAAGCCGGTGATGTAGCCGTTGTCGTTGATCCCGCGCGGCTCGGTTCCCGGCCCGGGCGAGTTCGGATCGTCGAACGTCACGTAATTGCTGCCGCTGACGGGCCCGAAATAGCCGTGCTCGACCGCGCTCGGATCGGTCCAGCTTCCGGTGATGACTCCGCTGGAGCCGACATCGTTGATGCCGAAAACATTGGTGGACTGGCTGTTCGGAATCTGGACGATCGCAAACAGGATGCCCTGCGCGGTGTCCATGGCCATCGCCGGCGAGCCCGCAAGCAGGGTCACGGTAGCAACCGAAAGCATCATAGCGGCTGGTTTCATCTTGGCTTTGCGCCCCTGTAGCGGAGTTGCCAGCTAATCATTTCTCAAGAATGCGAGTCAATCGCAAGTGGGCGATCCCTTTTCAATAAACGCGAAAAAGCCCGGCCTCTCGGCCGGGCTTTTCGGGCGCCGGATTTCGCGCCTCGACGCGAATCCGATCAGTCGACGATCTGGACGACCTTGCGGGAATCGGGATCGACGAACACCACGCGGCCGTCCCAATCGAAATATTTGTAGCGGCGCGCCTCGGGTACGCGCGCATAGATCTCCTCGGGCACGGGCTGAAGCTCGACATCGGTCGGTACCGGCGCGCCGATCGTCACATCCTCTTTGACCACTTCCGGTCGCACCTTCTCCTTGACCACGTAGTCCTTGATGACGGCCCGCTCTTCCGGCTTCACCGTCCATGTCGTTGTCGTCGTCGTTTCCATCTGGGCAAATGCGCTGCTGCTGGCCAAAAGTCCCGCCGCAGCCAATCCCACAAGCCAAGTTCGCTTCATCGGTCACTCCTGCTTTGGTGCCCCCCGACCAAGAAACGAAATGAGAGCATCAATGGAGGGGTTCCGGCTGTAACAATTGATGGTTGAGGGCCGCCGGGTGAACCGAGAGCAAAAAATACGACTCATGGCGCGCGCATTCGCGCCCGCTCACGATTCTGCCAATCCGATCGGATTCACGGACCGGCCTTGTACGACGTGCCACAATCTGCCGCGAAATGACCCTGCCACAACCCAGGCGGCGCCGGTGATCGCAGCGGACACGCAGATCTCCGACAGATTACCAGGGTCCGCGGGCTTCACGATGACCACCGGCACCCACACGAGGATTGTGAAAAGGCTCACCATGATCGCCGTAAGGGTTGCCGCAAGTCGCGCCAGGACGCCCGAGAGAATGGAGAGGCCGCCGGCAATCCAGGCGGCGCCGGTAAAGTACGCGAGCTGAACGTGAAAGGGCAGCCACGAGGGAATGAGGGGCGCCGTCATATCCAGATAGACAAAATGCGCGAGCCCGAACGGCAGCGTCGCCAGCGCAAAGAGGATTTGGCCGACGCGTACATTGCCGAAATCGGCGCGCTTTTCATGCTGCGCAAGAAGCGAGAAGATCGTCCACGCACCGGCCACGAAAACAAGACTCTCGCCGAATTCCTCCCACGTACCTACGACCAGCGGATGCGCAATGACCGGCCGTGCGTGCAAGAGCACAAGCCGGACAAGCAGCAATACCGCAAGCACAAGCGCGGCGGGCCGTGAAGTGCGCGGGACCAGGAGCGCGATGCTGCCTGCGAGCAGGATAGCGGCGGAAGCCATCGCCACCGCGTCGTGCGCGGGTATCCATTTGGGCACCATCGCCCAGGCGTGCCCGAAACCCGGAAGGAAAAGAGTCAAGCCGCCAAGAGCCGCGAGGCTCAGCGCAAAGAGAACCCGGCCCAGATCTGTGACGCGCATCGCGAACCCCTCGCTCGTACAAGGAGACATTCCCGCACTGCGGGCTGCGAGGACAAATCAATTCCGGTTGTGGTGCGGGCGGCCGGACTTGAACCGGCACAGGCCTTTCGGCCCTACGGATTTTAAGTCCGTTGCGTCTACCGATTTCGCCACGCCCGCGACGCCGGCGAAAGCCATAGCCCAGCCACGGAAGGGCGGAAAGGCGGGGACTGGGCCCAGTGTTTGACACCCGGCCGCCCGTGACTATATTGCCCGCCTTTCGCAGTCCCCCGGCTGGCGGAAGCGCTGCAATTTTCCCTGATTCGGACACCGAATGACGAAGCGAACCACCTCGAAATACAAGCTCGACCGCCGCATGGGCGAAAGCGTGTGGGGCCGCAACAAGAGCCCCGTCAACAAGCGCTCCTATGGGCCGGGGCAGCACGGGCAGAGGCGGGCGCGCAAGCTTTCGGATTTCGGCACCCAGCTGCAGGCCAAGCAGAAGCTCAAGGGCTATTACGCCAACATCACCGAGCGCCAGTTCCGCCGCTACTATGAGGAAGCGGCCCGGCGCACCGGCGACACGGGCGAGAACATGATCGGGCTTCTCGAACGCCGGCTCGACGCCGTGGTCTATCGCGCCAAATTCGTCCCCACGATCTTCTCCGCCCGCCAGGTGGTCAGCCACGGCCATATCCGGGTGAACGGCCGCCGCGTCACGGTGCCGAGCTATCTGGTGAAGGAAGGCGACACCGTCGAGCTTGCCGGCAAGGCGAAGGAGATGGCGCTGGTGCTCGAAGGCGTGAAAAGCACGGAGCGCGACGTTCCCGACTACCTGAATGCCGACCACGGGAAGATGACCGCGAAATTCCTGCGCACGCCGAAGCTTTCGGACGTGCCCTATCCGGTACAGATGCAGCCGCATCTGATCGTGGAATTCTATTCCCGCTGACGTGAGCTTCGTTCTCTACGGCGACAGGGGCTCCGGCGCTTTTTCCGTCGAGGCGGCGCTCGCCGAGGCGGGCGTCCCGTACGAATTCCGTACCGTTTCTCTCAAGGACAACGCGCAGCGCGCGCCGGAATTTCTCGCCATCAATCCGTCCGGAAAAATGCCGGCGCTGCAGGTGCCGGATGGCGGAATCGTGACGGAGAGCCTCGCGATCCTCGTGATGATCGCCGAGCGCTTCCCCGACGCGAAGCTGTTGCCGCCGCCGGGCAGCTACGCGCGCGCGCAAGCGCTGCGCTGGCTCGCCTTCATGGCGAGCGAACTCTACCCGATGGTCGAGATCGTCGATTATCCGGAACGCTTCGCGCCCAAAGGCGCGGAAAGCGATGCGCTGCGCGAATGTGCGCGCGAGAAACTCCGGGAGCGCATTCTGATCATCGAGCAGGCGGTCGCGGGCCCCTGGCTGCTGACGGACGGATTCTCCGTAGCCGATATTTATGCCGCGATGTTCAGCCGCTGGGACATCGGCTCGGAGTTTCGCAAAGCGAATCTGCCGAAGCTTGTCGCCCTCGCGAATGCTGTGGCGGAGCGCCCGCACGTCGCGCCCATCTGGCGGCGCCACTTCCCACCCCCCAAGTAAAATCACGGAGACACAGAGTTCGCAGAGAATTTTGCTGCGCGTCTGCGGCGCGCAATCTTTGTTCTCCGTGTTCTCCGTGCCTCTGTGGTGAACCCTTCTTTGCCTTATCGCGAGGCGAGCATTTCCTTCACCTTGGCAACCAGGTCGCCCCGCGGAACGGAAACCTGCGCCGCGCGCTCCTGCACCCAGGCGGCGCGGCTTTCGACCGATTTCGCGAGCTCTGCACCGGCAACGAGATCCTTGAGCGTGACTTCGCCCCGGGCGCGCTCGTCGGCGCCTTCCATGACGGCGATCGCGGCTTTGCGCCGGTCGGCATATTTGAGCTGCGCCTTCATTCCACCATCGCCGACGTAGCATTCGGCGCGAATGTTGTTTGCCCGCAGTTCGGCGGCAAGCGCGAAACCGCCCGAGCGGTCCTCCTTGTCCAGCGCCAGTACAATCACGAGCGGCAGCAGCGCCGTTGTCTTGCGCTCGCGCAACGCATTCAGCAGTCGGCTGACGCCGATGGAAATTCCGGTTGCCGGGACGCGCTCGCCAGTAAAACGCGCGACAAGGTCGTCGTAGCGGCCGCCGCCCGCCACCGAACCCATGATGACCGGATCGCCGTCTTCGTTCTTTACCGGAAACGTCAGCTGCGCTTCGAAAACCGCGCCCGTGTAATATTCGAGGCCGCGCACGATGCCGGGATCGAATTCAATCCGCCCGTGAGATTGCGTGAGCTGGGCGATACCTTTCAACTCGGCGTAACCCTGCTGGCCCACATGGCTTTCGCTCACGAGCGCCTGCGTGTCCTCAAGCCGATGCGAGCCGGCCTGGGCGCCGGAAATGAATGCTTCGATTTTGTCGATCTGCGCCTTGTCCAATCCAGCCCCTTTGGTGAAGTCGCCGGATTCGTCTTTGCGGCCCTCGCCCAAGAGCGCACGCACACCCGAAATTCCAAGGCGATCGAGCTTGTCGATCGCGCGCAGCACCACACCGCGCCGAAGCTGTGTTTCGCGCGATTCGTCAAGTGGGAGCCCACAGGATTCGAGGACGCCATCGAGCAGCTTACGGCTGTTGTACTTGACGACAAACTCTTCGCGCCCAAGTCCAAGCGCCTCAAGTGCATCCGCAGCCATCAGCAGAAGTTCGGCGTCGGCAGACGGCGACGCGGAACCGACCGTATCGGCATCGAACTGCGTGAATTCACGGTAGCGTCCAGGACCCGGCTTTTCGTTGCGCCACACCGAACCCAGTTGATAACGCCGGAACGGTTTCGGCAAATGCTGGAAATTTTCTGCGACGTAGCGCGCAAGCGGGGCCGTCAGGTCGTAGCGCAAGGACAGCCACTGGCCGTCATCGTCAGCGAGCGAGAACACGCCTTCGTTCGGTCGGTCGAGATCGGGAAGAAATTTGCCGAGCGCGTCGGTGTATTCGAAGGCCGGCGTCTCGAGCGCATCGAAGCCGTAGGATTCCAGCACCTGCCGGATCGCGTCAAGACAGCCGCGTTCTGCGGCGATTTCCGCCGCACCGCGATCCCTGAATCCGCGCGGCACGCGGGCCTTGGGACGCTCCTCCTTGCTTCTGTTCACCTTGAATGCTTCCGAAATCGTCTGTCGCGCTCGGTCATTCGCTTCGCACGGATCACGGAAACTCCGCAACACCAAGAAATCAGGGTGACCAGACGACGAGCAGGCCCACGACCGATTTCAGCGCCGTGCCCTGCATTTTGGCCGGCGTGATGGGCCATCTTTGGTTCTTCAGCGCGGTCATGGCGGCGCTGTCCAACTCCGGGATGCCGCTGGAGTGGACGACTTTCGCATCCAGCATGGATCCATCGACGCCGATGGTCATCAATATGGCTGTAATTCCTCCGGTTTGCGAAGAAACTCCCGGCGGATAGTCCGGCGCGTGCATTTGCACCACGCCATACCCAAACTTCGCCCATTGCAACGGGTCCAGCGGGATGCGCCAGGCGACGATTGCACGATACCGGCAGGCGACAGGCTTGCCGCCGAAGACAACCGGTTTGTAACGCCAGTGACCATTGACGGCGTCAACCGCAGCGCCGTCGAGCCGCGCGGAACCGCTGGAACGGGCTACCGTCACATCATCGACGGTGCCATCGACGTTGATTCGAAAGTCGAGCATCACATTGCCCGCTTCTCCATTCATCCAGGAGAGGAGCGGGTAATTGTTCGAATCGATGGCGTGATCGTTGGCGGCTTCCGGTCGTTGCGAGCCCGCGGCAACGCAGTTCGGTGCGCCCGGGTTTGTCGACGACTGCGTTTCGGCATTCGCAGCAGCCGCGATCAGCATGAGCAGGATCGTTGGCGCGCAACCGGCACGAAATGTTTTCTGCCGGCAGGAGCCGGGCTTCATTTGTAGAGTATTTGTCCGCGCAGGCTCGCCGCGATGCGGGCAAGCTCGGGACGTACACGCGCATAGTATTCGGGTGTGCACCAGGCGTGAGGATGATCGGTGCGCAGCGTCCTGGCCGCCGAAACGGTATGAGGATTCCTGATCTCGTAGTGGGCATGAAATTGGACGCCTTCCGCCGTGATGTCTTCGGACTTCGGGACCGAAGTGACACGGACAGAGGGCGGGAAATCGTACTCATCGACCTCGTCGATCGTTTGCGACGGACAGGCGAAGGTGGTCAGCCGCGACGACGGAAGAGGGCCAAGCAGAAGCCCGTTGGCGAAATCGCCCAGCGCAAGACCGCTTCCGACCGCGCCCGGCCCCGGAAACATCACCGCGTTCGGCACGCGGTAGTGCACGGAATAGGAATACGGGTCGACGAGGGAATCCAGATTTCCGCGATCTATGGACGCGTCGGCAGCCGCACCAAGAGCCACGCGAAAAACGTCCTTTTCCTGGGCGGGCGGGATGATGTCCAAGAATTCGCGCATGGCAAAAGCGGCATCCCCGGACAACGATGAGTGCGACTCGCCTTCCGCTGTCCCCTCGCCGTCGAATTTCACCGTCACTACCGTCCGCACGCTCCGTCCTTCGGCCGCAATGTTGGGCGTGTGCAAAACCTCCCCGCTGGGCACGATCACGACGGGCCGATCCGCATCGAAAAACGGCAGTACGCCGAACGGTGCATAATGCGCCGTAGAATCGAGAAAAAGCTGAAATTCCGGCACGTAGGTGATGAGGTGGTTGAAATCGAACGGCGTCGGGATTTTGGAGGCGACGTAAGGTCCATTCGCAGCAATCAGCGCAGGCTTGCTCGCGATTCCCTTGGCCGAAAGCAGCGCCTGCAACAGCATGACGTGGTCCTTGCAATCGCCATATCGCCGGGCGAGGACCTCTGCCGCCGCGTGCGGCGTGAATCCGCCGACACCCAGCACAACGTCGACATACGAGATGTGCGCAGCGACCCAATCGTACATCGCCTTGGCCTGTTGCCGCCGATCGGAGATGCCAACGGTCAACTGATCGGCAAGCGATTGAATATCCGGCGTCACATCGGCCTTGCCCGCAAAGTGCTCGCCGGAAGCCTTCCCCATGGCTTCGTAACCCGAAAATGAACTGGCGACGATTTGCGGCTGATCGTTGCCCGCTACCACCGAGTCGACGGCGTAGTCGATCGGCTGCTCGTTCTGGAAGCGCCAGACCCATCGATTCTTGCCGGCGAATTGCTGCGGCTCCCCTCCCTCCATTCCTGTGGCTTCGATGTTCAGCGGCAGACCGGATTGGGGCGACGTCAGGGTGATCTGCACATCGTCGGCCCTGATGGCGCGACTGAATTCCTCCCGCGTGGCGAAAGCATCGGAGAACAAGGGAACGATCTGCCGGCGCAACGTCGTCAGCACGATCTGATCGCCGATTTCGAGCTGCGGAAAGATGATGGTGACTGTTTTCAGGTCCTCGAAGCCCGGGCGCGACGTCGCGCCAAACCCGCGCAGCATCTGATCGTGGGCAACCGGAATTTTCTGGCCGTCGCGTTTCAGGGTGTAGGCGGATGCGACGCCGAGACTTTCAAGGCCATCGCTATAACCCAGCGTGACCTGCTGAAACGCCTTCTGACCGCGCGAGTCGAGGACGCGGATGGCTATTTCCGACGCCTCCGCAAAACTGCCGTCGGGATTCACGTCAATATCGTCGCGGCCCCTGACGATTTCAAACGATCCGTAAGGTATTCCTGCCAACGAAATCGGGGGATTCGCACACGCCACTTGCGGTGGCAGTGCCGCAGATATCAGCAAAACGATTGCGAAACCGGCCCCGCGCAAAACACCGCCCGCATGAAGAACGCGAGCATCCTAACGCAGGATCGTTAATCAAGAAACAGCGCGAATCACTGTGCCTTCGTTTTGGCGCCGGAATGTTGTGCATCCCACACAGCATGTGCCTGGGAGAGTACATAGGCGCGGATCGCGGCGACATCGGCCTCCGAGAGCACGTCCTTGAAGGACGCCATCCCGCCATCCGCAAGCGCGCCACCAAGCACGATCGCGTCGTAGTTGTCCCACACGGATTTCGGGACGATGCGCAGATCGGGAACGACACCTTCGGATTGCGCATAGAAGCCGTGGCAAACCAGGCAAGTCTGATGGTAGGCGGCGAAGCCCTTCTGGACGGTTGCGGCGTCGGCTGTGAGCGGCGGCGGCTCCTGGTCCAGCGAACCTTCCTCGCGTGGCAGGGCGGCCACCTGCTGGCGCCCGCCAAGCCTGAACACGAACAGCCGTCCCTGATTGGTGCCGTATTTGCTAAGCGCCGACTTGGGATCTTTGAAGCCCGAAAGGCCGCCGGCGCCGCCCCAACCCGCGAGCACCGCAATGTATTGGTCGCCGTCGACGGCATAGCTCACGGGCGGCGCGAGAATGCCGGTCGTGAGATCGATCTTCCACAGCGCCGCGCCTGTCGCGGCGTCGTAAGCCGCGAAAATTCCGTCGGCACCGCCGCCAAAGACGAGACCGCCCGCCGTCGCGAGCAGGCCCCCGTTCCAGCTGCCCGCCATCGGCACATGCCAGACTTCCTTCTGCGCCACGGGATCCCACGCCTTGATGTAGCCGAGCGATGGTGGAGGAGGCTTGCCGCTCTTGATGGCTGCAAGGACCGCAGCGGAGATGGCCCCGAAATCATTTCCCGTATTCCAGGCGCGGGGCCTGTATCGGGGCGGGTTCTGCGGGACAAAAAGGGCCGTCCCGTCCATGGCCGGGATGTACACCAGCTTCGTCTGGGGATCGAACGCCATGGGCTGCCAGTTGTGCCCGCCCGTTTCGGGCGGCATCACGACCGCCATTCTGTCCGCGTACAGCGCCGCGGGATTTTCGATCGGCCGCCCGGTCGTTGGATCAATTCCCTTCGCCCAGGTTACGACGGAATACGGCTTCGCCGAGATGAGCTTTCCCGTCGCGCGATCGAGCACGTAGAAAAAGCCATTCTTCGGCGCCTGAATGAGCACCTTGCGCTGCCTGCCGTCGATCGCGAGATCGGCAAGGATCAGATGCGACGTCGCATCGAAATCCCACGAGTCGCCGGGCGTGGTCTGATAGTACCAGATGAGCTGTCCGGTTTCGGGCCGCAGCGCCAGGATGGAGGAGAGATAGAGGTTGTCACCCCCGTTCGGCGACCGCTCGCTTCGGCTCCAGGGATCTCCATTTCCGGTGCCGACGTACAGAAGGTCGAGATCGGGATCGTAGGCCATCGAATCCCACGGGCCTCCGCCACCGCCCATTTTCCACCACGGTACTTTGCTGTCGCGGCCCGGCCAGGTTTTCAGCGCCGCGGCCATCGCCGCGTTCTCCGGCGGTTGATTTGGATCGCCCGGTACGGTGTAGAAGCGCCACCGCAACTTCCCCGTCTCCGCATCGTACGCGCTCAGATAGCCCCGAACATCGTATTCGGCGCCGCCATTGCCGATGAGAACGAGACCCCTCACGACGCGAGGTGCGCCGGTGATGGTGTACGCCTTGTTTCGGTCGATGGTGCTGACATCCCACAGCGGTTTTCCTGTCCCTGCGTCGAGCTTCACGAGGCGCCCGTCGAGCGTGCCGACGAAAACCGCGCCCTTCCAGATCGCGACACCGCGGTTCGGTACATCGCAGCAGGCAAAACGTCCCCAGGCGCCGGGTACATGCGGATCGTAGGTCCAGATTTCCCTGCCCGTCCTTGCATCAAGGGCGAAAACCTCGCTCCACGGAGCCGTGATGTACATCACACCGTTCGCGACGATCGGCGACGCCTCCAGGGCGCGCGTGGACCAGGTGCGGAATTCCCAGGCCACACCGAGTCTCGCCACGTTCGTCGTGTTGATCTGCGAAAGCGGCGAGAAGCGTTGCTCGCGATAGTCGCGGCCGTTCGAAAGCCAGTCCGCGGCCGGCGGATTGTCGATCGCCGTGCTGTCAATCGCGGCGAGAGACTTCAGCCGGGCGGGAAGATCCGAATCCGTCGCGTGTGCACACGCGACGGAAGCGAAAAGTGCCGCGCCCAGCGCGAGCGCAAAACGACCGACCGCCATGTGCCCTGCCCCATGAGCTTCGCCAAAGCGAAGCGGGTCAGGTTATGGCAACCGCGCGGGGGTCTTCAATAACAGGTTGGGGCAACGATCAGGCGTCGGCGAGGGTAACACCATGCTCCCGGAAAAGACTCTCCAGCTCGTTGTTCTCGTGCATCTCTCGAATGATATCGCAGCCGCCGACGAATTCCCCTTTGACGTAGAGTTGGGGGATGGTCGGCCAGTTGGAAAACTCCTTGATGCCCTGGCGCAGCTCGGGGTCTTTCAGCACGTCGAAGCTTTTGAACTTCACGCCTACATCGGTCAGGATCTGCACGACCGCCGCCGAGAACCCGCATTGCGGGAACACGGGGGTCCCTTTCATGAACAGAACAACGTCGTTGGACTTGATGTCGCTGGCAATGCGATCGGTGATGGTCTCGGACACGGGAACCTCGATCTCCGCAGAAGACATGGACTTAAGAACGCCGTCCCCGCGCGTCAAGCCTGCTCGTCCCTGGGCGCGGTTTGCAGCGAAAGTGCGTGCAGCACGCCACCCATGCGGCCCTTCAGGGCGTCATACACCATCTGGTGCTGCTGGACGCGCGTCTTCCCCTTGAATGCGCCGCTCGTGACCATTGCGGCGAAATGATCGTTGTCGCCGGCGAGATCGGTGATCGAGACCTCGGCGTCCGGAAAGGCTTCCCTGATCAGCTTCTCAATTTCGCTTGCTTGCATGGGCATGACGAAACTTTCTTCAGTTGGTCGGGGGCAACTCGTCGGCCCCCATATAAGCAGGAAACCAGCCTTCATGCGCGCGCCGCAATGCCCCGATGGGGAGCGCGCCCGCTCCGTCGACTGCGATCTTATCGCCACCCGTACGGCCCAGCAAAGTGGCCGTTAACCCGGTCGCGTTCGCCTGTGCCGCGATGGTTTTCGCATCTTCCGGAGCCACGCCGAGCACGTACCGCCCCTGATCCTCCCCATAAAAGAACGGAATTGGATCGCAATCTGCCGGCAACGAGACCAGTGCGCCCATGTCCCCTGCCAGTGCCATTTCCGCGAGCGCCACGAGCAGCCCACCATCGGAAATGTCGTGGACGGTGTCCACGGTGCCGGATTCGATCAGTTCGCGCACGAAATCGCCGTTGCGCTTTTCGGCGGCGAGGTCGACCGGTGGCGCCGCACCCGATTCCAGGCCTTCGATTTCGCGCAGGTAGAGGGATTGTCCAAGGTGCCCTTTCGTCTCCCCTATCACGAGGATCGCATCGCCTTCGCGCCTGAAGGCGATCCTCGCCATGCGATGGACATCCTTCAACAATCCGACACCGCCGATTGCGGGCGTCGGCAGAATCGCTTCGCCGTTGGTCTCATTGTACAGGGAGCAGTTTCCCGAGATGACCGGAAAGTCAAGCGCCCGACACGCATCGGCGATACCGTCGATCGACATTGAAATCTCTCCCATGATCTCCGGCTTTTCGGGATTGCCGAAATTGAGATTGTCGGTAATCGCCAGTGGCTTCGCGCCGACGGCGGTGAGATTGCGCCACGCTTCCGCGACGGCCTGCTTGCCGCCTTCGAACGGGTCCGCCCTGCAATAGCGCGGAGTCACGTCGGTCGTGATTGCCAGGGCCTTGTTGGAACCGTGGACGCGAACGACCGCGGCATCGCCGCCCGGCCACTGCACCGTGTCGGCCATCACGCTCCAATCGTATTGCTGCCAGATCCAGCGGCGCGAGCAGAGGTCGGGCGACCCGACGAGTTTCAGCAGCGACTCTGCAATCGGTTTTGTCCTGTCGTACGCCGGTTTGCCCGACTGTCGCGCCGGCCGCGCAAGCGGGCGTTGATAAACCGGCGCCTCTTCGGACAGCGCGTGGACCGGAATGTCCGCAACGACGCGCCCGTGATGGCGCACAACCATGCGGCCCGTATCCGTTGTACGGCCAATCACGGCGAAATCGAGTTCCCATTTGCGAAAGATGCGCTCGGCTTCCGCTTCGCGGCCGGGCTTCAGCACGGCGAGCATGCGCTCCTGCGATTCGGACAGCAGCATTTCGTAGGCGGTCATTTCCATTTCGCGCTGTGGCACGCGATCGAGGTCGAGCTCGATTCCCGAGCCGCCTTTGGAGGCCATCTCGGCCGATGACGAGGTAAGTCCTGCCGCGCCCATGTCCTGGATGGCGATGATCGCGTCCGTCTCCATCAGCTCGAGGCAGGCTTCAAGCAGCAGCTTTTCCGTGAAGGGATCGCCGACCTGCACCGTGGGGCGCTTCTCCTGCGAATCCTCGCTGAATTCCGCCGATGCCATGGTGGCGCCGTGAATGCCGTCCCTGCCCGTCTTCGAACCGATGTACACGACGGGATTGCCTGCCCCCTTGGCCGCCGACCTGAATATCCTGTCCGCGCGTGCAAGGCCGACGCACATTGCGTTGACGAGAATGTTGCCGTTGTACGAGGCGTGAAAATTCACCTCGCCCCCGACCGTCGGCACGCCCATGCAGTTGCCGTAACCGCCGATACCGGCAACGACCCCTGCCACCAGATGACGCGTCTTCTCGTGATCCGGCGCGCCAAAACGCAAGGCGTTCATCATCGCAATCGGCCGCGCGCCCATGGTGAACACGTCGCGCATGATGCCGCCGACACCCGTCGCTGCGCCCTGGTACGGCTCAATGAACGATGGATGGTTGTGGCTTTCCATCTTGAAAACCGCGGCGTCGCCGTCGCCAATGTCGATTACGCCGGCGTTCTCGCCCGGTCCCTGCAACACCCACGGCGCTTTCGTCGGCAGGCGCCGCAGATGTGCACGCGTCGATTTGTACGAGCAGTGCTCGCTCCACATCACCGAGAACACGCCCAACTCCACCAGATTCGGGCGGCGGGCAAGCAGTTCAACGATGCGCGCGTATTCCTGCACCGAAAGCCCGTGCTCGCGGACGATCTCCGGCGAAACGTCGTTCTGAACAGTCACGAGAGTGATTCGAGCAGGCCTTCGAAAAGTGCTCTGCCGTCGGTGCCGCCAAGCAGCGGATCGCAGACGCGTTCGGGATGCGGCATCAGCCCGAGCACGTTGCGCTTCTCGTTCACGATGCCGGCGATGTTTCGCGCCGATCCGTTTGGATTGTCGCCCCCGGCGTAGCGGAACAGGACGCGGCCCTCGCCCTCAAGGCGGTCGAGGGTCTCTTCGTCGGCAACATAGTTGCCAACTCCGTTTGCGACAGGAAAGACGATGTGCTGGCCATTTTCGTACCGCCGCGTGAAAACCGATTGCGATTCCGCCACCTCGATTCCCACCGGCTTGCAGACAAACTTCAGTTCGGCGTTGCGCATCAGCGCGCCCGGCAGCATCCCCGCCTCGGTCAGCACCTGAAAGCCGTTGCAGATGCCGAGAACCGTCAGCCCTTTTTCCGCTTTCGCCTTGATATCGCGCACGATGTTGGAAAGGGCTGCCATGGCGCCGCAGCGAAGATAATCACCGTGAGCAAAACCACCCGGCAGCACGACAAGATCGACGTCGGGCAAGTCGGTATCTGCGTGCCAGACCATCGCCGGTTTTTCGCCGGTTACCTGCTCAAGCGCGACAGCTGCATCGCGATCGCAATTGGAGGCAGGGAAAATGACAACGGCCGATTTCATCGCGATACTTCGATCTCGTACTTCTCGATCACGGTATTGGCGAGCAGCTTCTCGCACATCTCTTTGAGGCTCGCGCGCGCTTTGGATTCGTCGCGCTCTTCCAGCTCGATGTCGATCACCTTGCCCTGACGCACTTCACTGACGGCGCGGAAGCCGAGGTTGTTCAGCGCGTGGCCGATCGCCTTACCCTGGGGGTCGAGTACGCCAGTCTTGAGCGTAATAAAGACCCGCGCTTTCATCTTCGCTAAGCCGCTCTACGAATCACTAGCTTCTCCCGTTTGCAAAACTTGCACACGCTCCGCTCCCGTCGGTATGCGCGGTTGTGTGCAAGAACACTTGTCTTCTGCTGAACCTGTTGCCGCGGCTTGACCTTCAACAGTTTCGAAAGGCAGTCGTCGCAATAGGCACGCCCCGCCTCAGCCGACAGAAAGGCTTGAATTTTCTCAACTGCACTCATGAACGCCTCCCTAGTGCGAGGCTGCACAATCTGTATATTTCGATTCGCGGCGCTAGATATAAAATGTTTTTCACTGACAATCTGCCGCAGGGCTACTTCACCAGCACCGGGCCCTTCTGTTCGCTCTGCACCGATTCTGGCATGATGCCGAGGCGGCGGGCGACCTCGGAATAGGCCTCCACGACGCCGCCCAGGTCGCGGCGGAAGCGGTCCTTGTCCATCTTTTCGTTGCTGGACACGTCCCACAGCCGACAGGAATCCGGGCTTATTTCGTCGGCGAGAACGATGCGCATATAGTCATTTTCCCACAACCGCCCGAACTCGACCTTGAAATCCACGAGCCGGATACCCGCGCCGAGAAACAGGCCGGAGAGAAAATCATTGATGCGGATCGTCAGGTTGACGATATCGTCGAGATCCTGCGGCGTCGCCCAGCCGAAAGCCGTGATGTGTTCCTCGGAAACCCAGGGATCGTGCAGCTTGTCGTTCTTGTAGTAGTACTCGATGATCGAGCGCGGGAGCACGTGGCCTTCCTCGAGCCCGAGCCGCGTCGCAAGGGAGCCCGCCGCGACATTGCGCACCACCACTTCGAGCGGGATGATCTCCACTTCTCGCACCAGCTGCTCACGCATATTGAGCCGGCGTACGAAATGCGTCGGCACGCCGATCGCGGCCAGCTGCGTCATGAGGTATTCGGAGATGCGATTGTTGAGGACACCTTTGCCTTCGATCGTCGCACGCTTGGTGGCATCAAAGGCGGTCGTATCATCCTTGAAATATTGAACGAGGGTTCCGGGCTCGGGGCCTTCGTAGAGAATCTTGGCCTTGCCTTCGTAGATCATGCGGCGGCGTTTCATGGGAATCGTCCTTTGCGGGGCCGCTCGAAACGATGCGGGGACTCTGGCACTTGCCGCGGTTCCGACCAACTTTAGCGGATGGCGAGAGGCTGCGGCAACGCTTCGCCTTTGCTAACGTCCATTCGGGTCGCACGGCGCCGAGGCTTCGGCTAGTCTGCCGGGGAGCGATCGCGTTCCGACGTGGTTATTGGCATCTTTTCAAGAGGTTAGATGATGTCTGGGGCGTTCGAAGACCGTGAACGGAACTATGAGGCCAAATGGGCCCATGACGAGGACCTGCGATTCCGGACCGTCGCCCGCCGCAACAAGCTCTTGGGCTTGTGGGCGGCCGAGCGGTTCGGATTGGCCGGGGCAGCGGCGGAATCCTACGCCCACGAACTGCTGAGCCTCGAAGTGCGCGGTGGACGCGACGACGACATCGTCAAAAAGCTGCACGAGGATTTCGGCGGCCGCGGCATTGCCATTTCGGATCACGCCATCTCCCGCAAAATGGAAGAACTCCTGGCAGAGGCCGCCGTGCAGGTGATGCGGGAAACCAAAAAGACCTGACGCGTGCTGTTTCGGGTCCTCGGATTCCTGGCGGCATCAGCCTTTGTCGCCGGACTGGCCCAGGGCGCCGAACCCGGCTGGCCGTTCTACGGTGGCGACGCAGGCGGCCAGCGCTATTCCAGCGCCGCCGAGATTGTGCCGGCAAATGTAAAGCAGCTCGCAATCGCGTGGACCTTCTCGACGGGTGACATGGCATCGAAAGGCGCCGCCATGAGTCGGGCCTCGTTCGAAAACACGCCGGTCCTAGACGACGGAAAACTGTTCCTCTGTTCGCCGTTTGACGAAGTGAGCGCACTCGACCCCGGCACCGGCCGCGAGCTTTGGCGATTCGATCCGAAAATCGATGCACGCGTTCATTACGCAAACAGCTTCGTCTGCCGGGGGGTGGCGTGGTGGCGCGACGTGCCAAAAA
>Ga0209579_10001735_pt1 | contig 17571 bp, 15 predicted proteins | sample Coa_R1_2_FD_187152 | JGI IMG/M metagenome (GOLD analysis project Ga0209579, IMG submission 187152) | Surface soil microbial communities from Centralia Pennsylvania, which are recovering from an underground coalmine fire - Coalmine... | ecosystem: Environmental > Terrestrial > Soil >... | reverse complement strand
AACTCGTGCGCCAGCCGTTGCACGGCAATTGCCTCGACAAACGGATACGACACCAGCACCTCTTCCTTGCTCCGGGCCGCCGGGTCGCCGTCGTAGGCGGCGGCCATGTCCGTTTGCAACACTTCACGCAGGCGCGGCAGGCTGCCGAGAAATTCCAGCGTCAGGGTGTGCGCCGCTGACCGCAGGCTTTTCTTGGGCAACTCCGGTGGCGGGTTGTATTCCAGGCTCTTGTAAATTTCATCCTCCAGTTGGCCCAGCACGGTGTCGAGCAATTCCGCCGTCACCACCTTGATTTCCGAGGAATGGACCGGCTTTTCGTCGAAGAACCCGGGGAAGAGCAGCCGCAGCAGGTCGCAGGTGAGGGCGGTGACCACGCGCTTGGACGGCAGGTTTTTGCCGTCCAGATGGTTGATGCCTCCGACGCGCGCATACGACGCGACGAGTTCATTCGTGAGTTGGGTGACCGTTTCCACGAAGAATCATTTACCACAAAGAAACGGGGAAACAAAGGAATTGTAACCTGGGTGAAGCCAGCGCCTGCTTGCCGCATTGGAAGGGTCTTGGGAAGAAGGATTGTTTGTAAGTTTTGTCATGTCCGCCGTATTGAAAGAACAATGGCGTCCAACATTCCAAAAACCGGCGATGGCAAAATTTTCTCCTCAATTCTCCATCTCGGCGTCTTTCCCTGTGCCAATAACGCTTCGTGAATGCACCAGAGAACGCTGTACTTCTTCTGAGGCACACCAGAAGAAATCGTGAGATCATAAAAGACAGCAGCTCTGTGAGGAAGGATGAGTGCGCGTCCTGGCAAAATGATTACGTTAGAAAGCACTACGAACTCTTTCGCGCTCTTGTGCAAATGGCTTGTAGCCCTGATCTGCAAGAGTGGCCCGCCAAAGCCCGGATTGTTCAAAGCTGTAGGACATTTATATCAGCGTCACAAATCATGCCAATTCAGCTTCCAGTTTCTCCAGCGCATTCCGCCTAAATTCCAAATCTGGAACGGGACTTTGTTGACGTTTGGGGAATTCATCATAGGTGCGGCTGTCCAGTTCCCGGCCGGTTTCGGATTTGCGGACACCGCCCCATTGTTTGAAAAAGAAGGCGACCCTTGCATCCTGGCATTGCAAGCGGATATCGCGCACCCATTCAGCATTCATTGGCCGCGCGCCCGGCCCGCTTTCGCCACCCACAATTACCCAATTGATGCCCCGCAAGTTGACGGACCCAAGATGTTCCAGCAGTGGTTCAATGGAAAGAAAGCGAACCTGTGCGGGCGAGGCGCGGAGCAAATCCACGCGCGGCAAACCGTGCTTGCGGTTTTCCACGCTCACGCCCCACCAGATATGCGGTTGCTCCGCCGCGAAGCGGAGCTTGCCTTTCAATAATTTCTGCATCCGCCCGGCGCGCTTGGTGAGAATCTGGTACGTGTGCCAGTTGGCAGCGCTCATCACGCGCGCCACTTTGACGATGTATTCGTCCGGCACCTTTTCGTGGAACAGGTCACTCATGGAATTCACGAAAATCATCCGTGAAGTTGACCAGCGCAGCGGGTCACCGAGCTTTTCCGGCACGAGACGCAAATCAAATCCCTGTTCAAACGGATGGCCCGGCACGCCGCGGAAGCGCTCGGCAAACGTCTCGGCGTAGCAGTGGAGGCAGCCGGGGCTGATTTTGGTGCAACCCCGGACCGGATTCCACGTCGCATCCGTCCATTCAATTTTCGATTTATCGCTCATTCAATGTACTCCGCGATTACGATATTTATTAAAGATATGCTCGGCAATCTTGTTGCCGGTCGAATTTTGAGACGCGAAAAAAAGGTAATATACAATGGCGCCGCGGCTGTTACGCATTGGCAGCGGCTCCGGCACATATTTGAACTTCGCGACTTCTTTGAGGCGTTTCCGGTAAGCTGCTATGACCGACTCGTTTGATCCTTTTTCCTCTATTGGCCCAAATAGGCCTTGTTCAGTCCTATAAGCGGCGGCGCGCCATGAGTCGTCGCCCCAAAATTTGGTCATTCTCTGGGCCTGATCCGGAGGAACCGATTCAGGCTTGTTCCAGAGGACATTCATATTCGCGTCCATGATCATGAAATTGAGAAAGATCTCGATGCTGCCCATCTTGCCGGCTGTTTCAACCACCTCCCAATTTGGATTTAAGTCATACGGGTCCAAAAGACACAACGCACGCCGATAATCTTTATAACGGCATTGAGGAAAAATTTCCTGCAACAGCACCTCGTTACAATCTCCTTGATACACCGTCACGTCTTCCTGGTCGCCCATGCCGTGCAGGCGCTTTGCGCGTGCCGCGTCCATTTCCACGAAATGGTAATGTGAAAAACGTGGTTGAATTGATAACGCGCGCGCTGGGCTGCCGGCAATTAATTCACCGCTCTCTCTCGAAATATGCTCTCCAGCACCTGCGAAGCCATCAATGTAGGCGACATGTTTGATCGAATGTTGATTTTGTAACACCTGCGCATAGGCTTTGGCATAGTCCTGCAAAATCTGGAGTTTAATTTCAGTCCAATAGCCGACTACATCAAGACGTTCTTTTGCCATGGCAGCCCTTTCTTGAAAGCCCGGATTCGTGATTGATTGGCTGAATACGCCCACCGACTGGTTTTGTCCAGTGCTTTGATCAACCTACAGACAAAACCGCTTCCACCACGCGTTCGACAGCGATGCCGTTCAGGCAGCGGAAATCAATCGGGCATTCGCGCAGAAAACACGGCGAGCACGGCACATCGGATTTGAGCAGGTGATGCCGCGAGTCGCCCGGCAGGCCCGGCCCGGTCAGTTCCAGCGAGGTGCTGCCGAACGGCACGACGACCGGCGTGCCGAGCGCGGCGGCCACGTGCATCGGGCCGGAGTCGTTGGTCAACAGCACGCGGCAGAGTTTCAGGAGCGACATCAGTTCGCGCAGCGAAGTCTGGCCGGCCAGATTTAGGAGATGGGAGTTCGGAGTTCGCCCATCTCCGCTTCGCTCCGACGCGGCAAGGAGTGCGGATTCGATTTGATTAGCGACATTAACATCATTTTTGCCGCCGAGGATCAGCCAGACGCAATTGGTTCGCTGCTGGATTTCCTTTGCGGCGGCGATGAACCGTTCGATTGGCCAGCGTTTGGCCGATCCGTATTCCGCACCGGGATTCAAGCCCAGGACCGGTTGCGCAACTTTTTCCAATCCGAATTTTATCTTTGCAGCTTCAATTTCGTCCGGCGCGACGAACAGTTGCGGTGCAATGGATTCCGGGTTCGCGCCGAGCGAACCGACGAGGTGCAGATACTCGTGAATCTGGTGAGCGCTTGTAGCTGCGTTCGTGAGAACGCGGCCATATGAAGTAACCCGCCGACTCACGTCGGCAGCTACGAGGCGTCGGATTTCGGCGATCGAACGCTTCTGCATTCGCACAGCGTCCGGACGCGGCGCGATGGCCCGGGTCAGAAACCAATTACGCCAGGGACGGGCGTACCCGATCCGTTGCGGAATTTTGGCGAGCCACGTTTCGATCGCCGAACGCGGCGAATTGGGCAGCACCAGGGCGAGGTCGAATTTTCCGGCGCGCAGTTTTCGTCCGACGGAGAAAATGCTTTCATCAGGCGTAAAAGAAATTGTTTCGTTTACAGCCGGATGATTTGCCCATAAATCCGCCAGTTTTTCCGGCGTCAGCAACGTAATGCGCGCTTCGGGAAATTTTTCGCGGAGCCGCAACAACGCGGGCGTGGTCATGACCGCATCGCCGAGCCAGTTGGTTCCGCGAATCAGGATCCGGCGAGGGTCTGGCGTCCGGGGTCCGGGGTCCGGGGTCTGGCCTCTGGGATCCGGGAAACTCATGGCGTGTCCGTCTGGCCTTCGACCCTCGACCCTCGACTCTCGACCTTTTTGGGTGCCGGTTTCCAGCGGTTGTGGACCCAGAACCAGTTGGCCGGGTCGCGGCGCACAGCGACTTCATGTGCCCGGAGCACGTCGCGAATGATATCGACCACCGGCCGGGGATGGCCGTTTTCATGGGTGGGAATTTTTTCACCCAGTTCCAGCCGCCATTTCGCCAATCCGATGCGAAAACAAACTGCGGCGTAAAGTTCGCAATCATAACGCAGGGCGAACACCGCCGGGGACGGGTTGGTGGAACAATCGTGTCCGAGAAACGGCAGGCGCAGCCCGTGGTCGCCGCCGTGTTGATCAATCTGCAATCCCAGAATGATGGCCGGCTGGTTCATGGCGGCGCGGAGCAGCGGCCCGCCGGTGCGTCGCTCAAAAAACAGGCAGCCGGAATGATTGCGCAGCTTTTCCATCAGGCGATTGAGCCCCGGTTGGTTCAGGGCGCGATAGGTGGTGGCGCTCTGGTAGCCGGCGACCACGTCGCTGAACCGCGCGTACAGTTCGAAATTACCGAAATGTCCGCCCGCATTGATGACGCGGCGCGGCGGCAGCAGGTGTTCGGCGCCGACATATTCCACGTGCGGGCGCAATTCGTCGAAGGTCATGGCGACAGTCTTGACGGCGCTGGCGTAATTTTCGCCGAGGCGGCGGAAATTTTCCTTCGCCAACGCGCGGATTTCGGCCGGGGACATTTCGCCGCCGAAACACATCGTCAGATTCTTCAACGTCACCCGCCGGTGCCGGCCGTCGAGCCAAAACGCCAGCGCGCCGCCGGCGCGGCCGATGCGAGCGACCGCGGTCAACGGCAACGCCTGAAGCAACACCACGACCACGCTGCCGAACCAATAAATCAAGGTGTTCATCTTCAGCGGAAGCAGATTTTGCGGACGCAATCCTGAAAGTCGTTCGCGCCGCTGACGATCTGGATTTCGACGCGCATGAAATAAATCGGCAGGTCGCGCCGGTCAATTTTGGGGAAACGGACGGCGTCTTTTTGGGTGGTGATGATGGTGTTGGCCTGGCGTTTTTTGCCGCGATTGATGACGTTCAGGACCTCCTGTTGCGTGAACCGGTGATGGTCGGCGAAGCGCTTGGAATAAACCAGTTCCGCGCCGAGCCTGACAAGGCCTTGCTCAAAGCTTTCCGGTTGCGCAATCCCACTCAGGGACGCAACTTTGCGTCCCTTGAGAAAATCCAGATCGATGCGTTCGGCGGTGAATACATCCTCAAGATACAAGGGATGATGAACGCATTCGATGATGGCGGCGTCGGGATTGAATTCCGCAATGCGCCGGCGGAGTTCGGCGGTCCGGCCATCACTTTTGGTGATGAAAATGGTGTGGGCGCGCGCGAGGTGTGACGGCGGCTCGCGCAGGGTGCCGCGGGGCAGCAGATGTTCGTTGCCAAACGGTTGCTGGCGGTCCACCAGCACCACGTCGTGACGGCGGCCGCGCAAATCCCAGTATTGAAAACCATCGTCCAGCAGCAACGTGTCGCAGCCGAATTTTTCAATGGCATAGCGGCCGCTCTTCACGCGGTCCTTGTCCACGAGCACGACCACGTCCTTGAGGTTCGACGCGAGCATGTAAGGCTCGTCGCCGGCCATTTCCGAATCCAGCAGGAGCGATTTGCCGTCGGAGACGACGCGCGGCGGGGTCTGGTCTTCGCGCAGAAAAATCTTATTCAGCAACCAGACGTGAAACGGCGGCGGTTTGGAACGGTAACCGCGCGAGAGGATGGCGACGTTGCGGCCGGCGTCGCGCAATTCGCGCGCGAACTTTTCGACGACGGGGGTTTTGCCCGTACCGCCGACGGTGAGGTTGCCGATGGCGATGACCTGCACCCCGAGGGTTTTGTCGCGGAAGATGCGGACGCTGTAGAGCCAGTGGCGCAGCTTGACCAGCACCTGGAACACCTTCGAGCCGCCGAACAGAACACCGCGCATCAATGCGGCCCGCGTGTCACGGCGTTCGCCGGAAATGACTTCCAGGGCGAAGGTTTCGAGGCTTTCAATCCAGTCCCGGAATTGTTCACGCATGAGGCTTCATTGTGCCAGGTTTCGAAGTGGTTTTAAATTTTTAATTTTGAGTTTTTAGTCCGGCGCGGTGGCGCCTGGCTTCAACTTAAAATTCAAGACTCAAAACTTAAAATTTCAAAACCCCATTCGCGCCAGCTCGGTTTGAAGCGCGGTTTGAAACTGCTGCACGTCCGTAGCGGACGGTTTGTAACCCTGCTGTTTGGGCACCACTCCCAGCCGGCCCGTCTGGTCGAGGTACCAGTCGGCGGTTTGTCCGTCGCTGAAGGTGACCTTGCCACTGGCAAGCGCGCCGGGCCGGGTCAGTTGATCCATGGTCACGGAAACCTTGCCGGCCGCCGGTGATGGCCCCGCGGAGGGTGAAACGCCTTTGGGATCGGCCGGTTTAAGCGGGGGCTCTGGTGGCGGCGCCGGAGTTTTGGGCGGTTCGGGGTCCTTGGGCGTCAATTTCAGGTCATCCACGAGCAGTCGCACCTCCATGTAGGTGAGCCGGAGGTTAAATTCCGCCGCGAGCCGGCTTTGAATCTCCGAAAGTTTCGCGCCTTCCAGAATCCAGGCGGTGACGCGCTGGCGTTGGGCTTCATCCAAATTCATGCTGGAAATGTTAATGGGAGAATTCAAGAAAGCCAGCGCAAGGTTGCACTGCGCGTTTCACCGGATGTATCTGAATACGCGCACCAAATGGAAACAACTCCCTCGCCCCGCCCAAGCGGGGAGAAGGCGAACGAACGGTGTCGGAGTCAAGAGCGCCCCCGTTCACCGGGCGCGCTGGGTCAGGGCCAATTTGCCGATGTTGGTCAGCACGTCCCAGGCGGGTCCGGGGAATTTATGCATTTGCGTCATCACATCCTCAAAGGCGGTCAGGAACCATTGCGCGTCGGCTTCGTTGATGACCAGCGGCGGCAACAGTTTGATGACATCCACGCCGTGGCCGGCGACCTGGGTGATGATGTGGTGTTTGTCCATCAACGGAATGATGGCCGCCTGGGGGAACAGGCTCTTGTCCATCGTATGGCACATGGTCCAGGCCATCTTGAGGCCGAGCGATTTTGGTGCGCCGAGTTCGATGCCGATCATCAGGCCGCGCCAACGCACGTCCTTCAGCAGTTCAAAACGCGATTGCATCCCGCACAAGGCCTTGCCGATGAGGTCGCCCATGCGGGCGGCATTGGCCATGAGCTGGTGGCGGTCCAGCACGTCGAGCGCGGCCAGCCCGGCGGCCATGGCCAGGCTGCCCTGGCTGAAGGTCGAGCTGTGGATGACCGACCGTTGCATGGACGAGAAAACCTTGTCGTGGATCCATTTTTTGCACAACACCGCGCCGACGGGGACGAATCCGCCGGAAAGGGTTTTGGCCAGGACCACGATGTCCGGGTCCATGTCCGGGCCGTCGTGCTCAATGGCCAGGAATTTTCCGGTGCGGCCCATCCCGGATTGCACTTCGTCGGCCACGAACAGCGCGCCGTGTTTGCGGCACAGGCGTTGCGCCTCCATCAAATAGCCGGGCGCCGCCACGTTCACACCCTTGCCCTGAACCGGTTCGACGACAAACGCCGCCACGTCGCCTTTTTTAAGCTCCGCTTCCAAGGCCGCGGCATCGTTGAACGGGACGATCCGGCAATGCGACAGGAACGGCTCAAAACCCTCGCGAAAATTTTGGTCGCCGTTGATCGAAAGCGCGCCGTAGGTCAGCCCGTGGAACGATTTTTCGCAGTGAATGATGGTGGGTTTGCCGGTGGCGCAGCGGGCATATTTGATCGCTGTTTCAATGCCTTCCGCGCCCGAGTTGGTGAAGAAGACCATGTCGAGCTGGTTCGGCATCCGCTTTTTCAACTCCGCCGCCAGCAGGCCGGAGAGTAATGGCGCTTCCAGTTTTACCAGGCTCGGATAATCCGCGTTCAGGAAATCGATCAGCACGCGGCGGACCTCGGGATGATTGCGGCCCAGGCCGAACACGCCGTAACCCGAAAGCAGGTCGAGATACTTGTCTCCTTTGATATCCCAAAGATAAGGCCCTTCAGCGCGGACGTAACAGCGATCGAAGCCGATGGTCTTAAGCGCGCGGACGTTGGCCGGGTTGACGTGCTCGGATTGGAGCTCGTAATTCCTGCCGGCGTGCTGCTTCAACAACCCGACGATATCCAGAATGGAATCCTGCGACATGAAAAATTATGCCGGCATGATAGGCACTCAGCCTTTCAAAATCCAGTCATAACCTTTCGCCTCGAGTTCCAGTGCCAGATCCTTGCCGCCGGTGCGGACGATTTTGCCGTCCACGAGCACATGCACGAAATCCGGCACAATATAATTCAACAACCGCTGGTAATGGGTGATGACCAGTTGCGCGTTGTCCGCGCGTTTCAATTTATTAACGCCCGACGAGACAATTTTCAGCGCATCAATGTCCAGGCCGGAATCCGTTTCGTCGAGGATGGCGAGTTTGGGTTCCAGCACGGCCATCTGGAAAATTTCGGCGCGTTTCTTTTCACCGCCGGAAAATCCTTCATTCACGGAGCGCTTCAGGAGGTCGTCATTCAATTCGAGCAGCTTCATCCGTTCCTTGACGAGCGTCAGAAATTCCATGGCGTCCAGTTCCGATTCGCCCTTGGCCTTGCGGATTTCGTTGAGCGCGGCCTTGAGGAAATAGGTGCTGTTCACACCGGGAATCTCGACCGGGTACTGGAAGGCGAGGAACAATCCCTCGCGTGCCCGTTCTTCCGGGTCCAGGTCGAGCAGGTCATGGCCGTTGTAAATCACCTCGCCGCCGGTCACATCGTAACCGTCACGCCCGGCCAGCACGGCGGCCAGCGTGCTTTTGCCGCTGCCGTTCGGGCCCATGACGGCATGGACTTCGCCGGCGGAAACGGTCAGGTTGACGCCCTTCAGGATTTGTTTGCCCTCGACACCCGCCGAGAGATTTTTGATTTCCAGGATTGGTTTGCTCATTTTTGAAAACTCTTAGACACGAATTACACGAATTAACACGGATTTATTCGTTCAATCTCCAAATCGCATACATCTCGCAATCAGCGTGCGATTCTTCCGGATATTTCTCAACCAACAAATGCTTTACTTCAGTGGCTCGTCTAAATTCCGAAATTAAACCATAAGAATTCAATTCTTCGTTGCTGAAAGCGTCAGGAAATCCGCCGCAATTGGTTAACGCGCTGATTTGGGTTGATTCTTCAATCAAATCGTACCCAACGAAACTAAAATCGCGACTTGAGGGCGCTGTTGAAATGTGGTTGGCGGGATTTCTGTACACGCCAAGCAGATTTTTGCGTTCTTCATCCCGAACTCCTTGTAAAAGATAATCCAAATCTTTGAAATAATCTAAGCAATAATCTGCGTGGATAACGTGATTCCAATCTTCATCTCCCAATTCATTTATGAGATGTTTACACAGACAAGCGTCCAAGCTAACCACTTCTTTCAGCGCAGGAATTTTTGCCCATTCAAAATATTTTCGCCACTTTTCCCCGTCGGACGGGTCAAAGCGTTCGGTTGCAATAAAAAGCGGTTCAACCATTTCTTTTCAATCCGTGTCAATCTGTGAAATCCGTGTAAAAATTTCAGCCGACGCTGCCTTCCAGGCTCACACCCAGAAGTTTCTGCGCTTCCACCGCGAATTCCATCGGCAGTTCCTTGAACACTTCCTTGCAGAAGCCGTTCACAATCATGTTCACGGCGTCCTGCGTCGAAAGGCCCCTCTGGTTGCAGTAAAAAATCTGGTCCTCGCCGATCTTCGAGGTCGAGGCCTCATGCTCCACGCTCGCGGTGGTGTTCTTCACCTCGATATACGGAAACGTGTGCGCGCCGCACTTCGACCCGATCAACATGGAGTCGCATTGCGAGAAATTGCGCGCGTGCGCGGCGCTCTTCTGGATTTTTACCAGGCCGCGGTAGCTGTTCTGGCCATGTCCGGCGGAGATGCCCTTGGACACAATCGTGCTGCGCGTGTTTTTGCCGATGTGCGTCATCTTCGTGCCGGTATCGGCCTGTTGATAATTGTTGGTGACGGCAACGGAATAAAATTCGCCCACCGAGTTATCGCCGAGCAGGATGCAACTGGGATATTTCCAGGTGATGGCCGAGCCGGTCTCGACCTGGGTCCAGGAAATCTTCGAGTTTTTGCCTTTGCACAGGCCGCGCTTGGTCACGAAATTGTAGATGCCGCCTTTGCCGTTTTCATCGCCGGGATACCAGTTCTGGACCGTCGAATATTTGATTGAGGCATCGTCCAGCGCGATCAGCTCGACCACCGCGGCGTGCAACTGGTGTTCGTCGCGCATGGGCGCGGTGCAGCCTTCGAGGTAGCTCACCGAAGCGCCTTCCTCGGCCACGATAAGCGTGCGCTCAAACTGGCCGGTGTTGGCGGCGTTGATGCGGAAGTAGGTGGACAGCTCCATCGGACAGCGCACGCCTTTGGGAATGAAACAAAATGAGCCGTCGCTGAACACCGCCGAGTTCAGGGCGGCGAAAAAGTTGTCCGTGTACGGCACCACCATGCCCAGATATTTCTTCACCAGCTCCGGATGTTCGAGCACGGCTTCGCTGAACGAGCAAAAGATGATGCCTTTCTCGGCCAGTTGTTTCTTGAAGGTCGTGCCGACGGACACGCTGTCAAACACCGCGTCCACGGCCACCCCGGCCAGGCGTTCGCGTTCCTTGAGCGGAATGCCGAGTTTCTCGTAGGTCTCCAGCAGTTTGGGATCGACTTCGTCCAGGCTCTTGGGCCCGTCGCCCTTTTTCTTGGGGGCGGAATAATAAACGGCGTTCTGATAATCAATCGCCGGGTAATGCACGTGCGGCCAGGTCGGCTCCTTCAGCGTCAGCCAATGGCGGTAGGCCTTGAGGCGCCATTCCAGCATGAACTCCGGCTCGCGTTTCTTGGCGGAAATCAAACGAACAATGTCTTCGTTCAGGCCGGGCGGCGCGGAATCGGCTTCGACGTCCGTGACAAAGCCGTATTTGTATTCCTGTTTGACCAGGCTTTCAATCGTCTCGGTGGCGGTGCTCATTTCTTAAATTCGTTAAACCGTTAAATCGTTAAACCGTTAAATCGTTGAATCGTTGAATCGTTGAATCGATTATTTCTTTTTGGCGCAATCGGCGCACAGGCCATGCACGGCAATTTCATAATGGTCAACCTTGAATCCCCGCGGCCGCGGCCCCACCGCGGCGTCCGACGCCAGCGCCACGTCGAACACCGTGCCGCACTCGTCGCAATAGTAATGGCAGTGCTCCTCCATGTTGGGACAATAACGGGTCGCTCCGCGTTCCAACTGGACCAGCCGCACCAGGCCGCACTGGACCAGGGCGTCGAGGCAATTATAGACGGTCGCATGGGAAATTTCCGGCATCTGTTTTTTGGCGCGGATAAACACCTCCTCGGCGGTCGGGTGATCGCGCTTGTGCAGCAGCACGTCATAGACCTGCTTCCGCTGCGGCGTGAAACGAAACCCGCCCGTATTCAGGCGTTCGCTCAGGCCGCTATTCGACTTTTTCCCGACCGCATTCATGGCGACCGCACCTTAAACACGATCCGGGGAGGAGTCAAGATTTAGAATAATTCTAAAGACAGGGAAATCCGCCAACGAGGGGATTTTCCGCGGATCAACACCGGGTACGAATCATATAACTCTTGACCTGAATTCATAATTGTGCTTTTATAAGTAGTAATCCTCATGAAGGCATCAGCCTTTACTTTCAAAGGCGGTTTGACGGTTCACCAACCGTCCGTTTCTAAACGAATGGCTTTCACCCTGATCGAATTACTGGTGGTCATCGCCACGCTGGCGGTATTGGCGGCGATGCTGCTGCCGGCCCTGGCCGGGACGCAATCGCAGTCCAAAGTCACGGCCTGCACCGCGCGTTTCCGGCAGTGGGCGGTTTCGGCCAATCTCTATGCCAACGACAATCGCGGCTGGCTGCCGTCGTTCAATCCCGTGGGAGGGGGCGAATACGCCCGAGACGTGGGTACAAATATGCTCAATGCGCTGTATGCTTATGGCATGAATGTGCCTGACTGGTTTTGTCCCATGCGGCCAAATCAATGGGATGCCGCAAACCAGTGGGTGCAACAAAACGCCCCGTTGCCATCAATTCTGAATATTAACTTGCTGACATCATATTTTAGCAGGAACTTCCCGTTAGAGTTTGAGTTAAACGACAATTATTGGGTGCCGCGTAGTCAATCGGGCACTTCGTTCCCCGTAGATTTTTCCGGCCGTCCTCAAACGATTTGGCCGATTTGGCTCAAGAACCAGCCGACGCTGCCAACTTCTGCGATTTATGGCTGGCCGCAAAGGTTGCATGACATTGCGGCGTCCCAAGTGCCGTTTGTGAGCGATTCGGCCGGGTCAGCTCAGTTTGGCGGGCTAAACTCTCCCTATCCTGCTTCCTCATACGTAACCAACATCGCGCCGAACACGGCGCATTTCGTCAATGGCACGTTGATAGGCGTCAACCTCGCCTTTGCCGATGGTCACGTGGAAGGCCATGACCCATCACAAATGAGGGCGGTCTATGCTTCATCTCTTACAGGCCCGTTTTGGTTTTATTGACGACCAAATCTCGAAAAATCGAACATGAAAACGTCAATGGGAAGTGACCTGATTTGCCGGCGACGGGGTAACGAGTCGTCCAGACCGGTGCTCCCGACGTCGGGCCCTACGGCCTTCACTGTGATCGAATTGCTGGTGGTGATTGCCACGGTGGCGGTTTTGGCGGCGATGCTGCTGCCGGCCCTGGCCGGGACGTGGTCGCAATCCAAGGTCACGGCCTGTACCGCGCGTTTCCGGGAGTGGGCGGCCTCGGCCAATCTGTATGCCAATGACAATCGAGGATGGCTGCCGGCTTTCAGTCCGACGGGAGGAGGCGGTTTTGCCTGGGACGTGGGGACCGGTATGCTGAATGCGCTGTATCCCTATGGAATGGATGTGCCGGACTGGTTTTGTCCCATGCGGCCAGCCCAATTGGACGCCGCAAATCAGTGGGCACGAGCCAATCTGGGCCGTTCGATTCAAAATGGTACGGACTTGAGACTGTACTTCAGCAAGAACTACCCGCAAGAGTGCGTCTTAAACGATAATTATTGGGTCCCACGGTACAGCAACATCGTTCCGATGGGCCCCATGTTCCCCATCGATTATTCCGGTCGTCCTCAAACTGTTTGGCCGGTTTGGCTCAGGCAAGGCATGCCGACCAGCGCCATTTACGGTTGGCCACAGCGATTGCACGACATTGCGGCACCCTATGTTCCGTTGGTCAGCGATTCGGCCGCTTCAGGTCAAGTCGGAGGGCTGAACTCCCCCCATCCGGCTTCCACATCCGTAACCAACATCGCGCCAATTACGGCGCACTTTATCAATGGCACGTTGCTTGGCGTCAATCTCGCTTTTGCCGATGGGCATGTGGAAGGTCATTCTCCATCGCAAATGCGGGTGGGGTACTATGACAGCGCGAACTATTGGTTTTATTGATGACCAAATCTCGAAAAATCAAAGATGAAAACGCAAATAGCGAGTGACCTGATTTGCGGGCGACGGGGTGACGAGGCGTCCAGACCGGCACTCCCGACGTCGTGCCCTACGGCCTTCACCGTGATCGAACTGCTGGTGGTCATCGCCACGCTGGCGATTTTGGCGGCGATGCTGTTGCCGGCCCTGGCCGGGACGCAGTCGCAATCCAAGGTCACGGCCTGCACCGCACGTTTCCGGCAATGGGCGGTCTCGCACAATCTGTATGCCAATGACAATCGGGGCTGGCTGCCATCGCTTGTTCCCCAGGGCGGTGGCGCGCTGGCTTGGGACGTGGGCCTGAATCTATGCAATACGCTGTATCCGTATGGCATGGATGTGCCGGACTGGTTTTGCCCCATGCGGCCAAATCAATGGGACGCCGCGAACGCTTGGGGACGGACCATTCTGGGTCATCCGATTCAGAACGGTAACGACTTGACGAAGTACTTTAGCCACAATTACCCGCAAGAATGCGTCATAAACGACAATTATTGGGTGCCGCGTGCCTCGTCACCGGCTGGTATCGGTATCTTCCCCATAGATTATTCCGGCCGTCCTCAAACGATTTGGCCGGTTTGGCTCAAGCAAGGGATGCCGACCAGCGCCATTTATGGCTGGGCGCAAAGATTGCATGACATTGCGGCGTCCCAGGTGCCGTTTGTCAGCGATTCGGCGGGATCAGGCAATAGCGGTGGGTTGCTCTCCACTTATCCTGCTTCCCCATCCGTAACCAACATTTCGCCGAACACGGCGCATTTTGTCAACGGCACGTTGATCGGCGTCAACCTTGCTTTTGCCGACGGGCATGTGGCCAGCCATTCGCCATCGCAGATGAGGACCGTGTATTATAACGGCGCGAGCTATTGGTTTTATTGAACCATTCCCGAAAGGAACTACCTATGAATTCAACCAACCCAAACGGAAACTGCGTGAGATCGGGCATCGGACTCAGGAATCAGGTAGGGACGTCGCGCCGCGCCGTCCGCGCCTTGTTCGGTGGCACAATCGTCGCGCTGGCGAGGACATCGCAGCGCGATGTCCCTGCCACAGAGGGGATTTGGAAGATTCTTTCTGTCGTTCTCGCCGCCAGCCTGATGGCGACGACGTCAATTTCCCGGGCCGGTACCGTTACCCCGCAGTTGCTGTCGGCGCGGGATGCGTCCCTTGTTCCGCCGGCGGGTGGCGACGGCGATGCGTGCGGCGCGGCGGTGAGTCCCGATGGCCGGTTTGTGGTTTTTATCAGCGCGGCGAACGATCTGGTACCGGAGAATGACCGGCAATTCTACATGAACGTTTATTTGCGGGATCGCGCGAGCAACACCACGACCATGGCGAGCGTGAGCTTGAATGGAACCAGCGGCGGCAATGGACATTCGCTGTACGGCCAGGTTTCCACCAACGGGCAGTTTGTGCTCTTTGAAAGCCAGACCGGCAATCTGGTGGCGGGCGACACCAATTGGATTGGCGATATCATGGTCCGCGATCTGCAGGCGGGAATCACCAAGGTGGCCAGTGTGGCGTCCAACGGCGGCCAGGCCAACGGACGTTCCTATGATGCCGTGATGACTCCGGATGGCCGGTATGTGGCGTTTGCCAGCGCCGCGTCCAATCTGGTTCCCGGCGACAACAACAACACTCCCGATGTTTTCGTGCGGGACATGGTGGCGGGCACCACCACGCTGGTAAGTGTTGGGGCCACCAATTTAGGCTATGTGGCAACGATGGCCACGCCGCAGATTACGCCGGACGGCAGTTACGTGGCGTTTTACAGCAGTGCCACGGGGATGGTGGCCGGGGCCAGCGCGAACGGCGACGTCTACGTCCGGGATCTGGCGGGCGGAACCACGACGTGGGCCAGCGCCGACGCAGCGGCAATGATGCAATCGGCATTCGGCGGCCCCGTTTCCAACGTTGTTTCCTATTGCCCGCGATTGAGCGATGACGGTGAGTTGGTGGCGTTCAAGGCCACCGGAACCAATGTGACCGCTGTCGGCGTCACCGCGATCCTGGTCTATGACCAGATTCTCGGCATCACGACGTTGGTCACAACCAATGCAATTGGTTCGCTGCCGGACGACGAAAACCGGTACGGCCCGGAGTTGGCGGCTGACGGACGGTTCATTGCCTACGTGAGCCAGGTGCCGGGGGGAGGCACCAATGTTTATGTCTGGGATTCGCTGGCCGACACCAATATTTTGGTGAGCGCCGCCGGCGGCGCGCCGACCAACACGATTTCCGACACGCCGGTGTTCAGCCCGGATGGCCGGTATGTGGCGTTTCGGAGCAACGGGGCCAATCTGGTCACCAACGCCGTCTCGGCCGGGTTCCATATTTACCTCTATAATCTTCAGTCCGGCACGACGCAACTGGTGGACGCGGACACCAACGGCGTGGGGTCGACCGATGTGGGAAACACCTTTCCGAGCGTGAGCGCCAATGGCCAGGTCGTCGTCTTTAATGCGCCGGACGGCAGTCTGGTGGGCGGAGATTCAAATAATGCCCTGGATGTGTTCGCGCGCGACACCGTGGCCGGAACCAATGAGTTGATTTCACAGAGAAATCCAGCCTTGGTTCCGGAAACCGGGTACGCATTGACGAGACTGTCGCCGTATTCAATCAGCGGCGATGGACGCTGGGCCGTTTTTGAGAGTTTCGCGGATGATTTGGTGCCCGATGATAACAATGGTGCTTGCGATGTCTTCCTTCGGGACCTCTGGACCGGTCAGACCACCCTCGTCAGTGCCGGCCTGGATGGAAATCCGGCGATGGGCGGCAACAGTGACAGCGCCGTCATCAGCGCCAACGGCCGGTATGTCGCCTTTGCCAGCGCGGCCACCAACCTGACGGCCGACGCGGTCACGAACATCAATATTTTCCGGAGAGACCTCCAGGCGGGCACGACCCTGTTAATCAGCGGGGGTACGAATATCACCGGCGCCATGACCAACTATTCCGATCCGGTCATCAGTTCGGATGGGCGATACATCGCGTATTTATTCAATCGACCCTTCTTCGGCACTTTCTGGCGCGATGTGAATTCGAACTCAGCCGTCCTGTTGTCTCCCAACAATCCGTCCTCCTCCTCGGGGAACGTCTTTCTCCCGTCGATGAGCGCCAACGGACGCTATGTTGCCTATCAAACGAATGGGACAAGCACGCAATTCAGAATTCGCGACACTCAACTCGGCATTGACATCTATACGAATACGACGGGAATCGTGTCGGCGGCCCTCAGTCCCGATGGCAGCCGGCTGCTGTATCAAACGTCTGCAAACGTTGTGCGGGTGGATCAGATCGGCACCGGGTTGAATCTCCTGTCGTTTGCCAGCACCGTTCCCGTCCAAAGCTCCAGCCAATGGAGCAGTGATGGCCGCTACGTTGCGTTTGTTGGAGTCACAGGTGCGACCAACGAAGTTTATCTCTGCGATTTGCTGACGAGCAATATCACGCTGGTCAGTTGCGATGCCATAACTTTCGGCGTTCCGAACGCGCCGTCGGACATGCCGGTGCTGAGCGGTGACGGGCGATTTGTCGCGTATCGAAGCTATGCCACCGACATCGTTGCGGGAGACACCAATCCTGCGCCGAAGCTATACCTGTTTGACCGGTTTGCAGGAACAAACTCCATTCTGAGTGCGGCCCAGACGGGTTCCAATCCATTTCCGTGGATCTCCGCGCCCGTCATCAGTGCCAGCGCGGACAATGTGGCGTTCCTGAGCATCGGTTCGGACCTGGCACCCGATGATTTGAACCGCGTTTCCGATGCCTTTGCGGTCCGGGTATTGTACCACATTCAGGTTTCGCCGTTGGCCCTGCCCGGGGCGACCACCACTTTGGCCTGGCAGACCGTGCCGACGCGGACTTATCAGATTCAGTACAAGAACAATTTGAGCGACTCACAATGGCAGACTTTGCCGGCGACGATTTCCTTTGTCGGCAACGAAGGCTATGTGGCCGTTCCGGCGGACCAGCCGAGCCGGTTCTACCGCGTCGTCGAAACCCAATAATGGGTTCGGTGGCGTCAGAGTCCCGGTTTTTTGAAAACCCGACGGCGACTGGGTTAACGATATACAAATCGGGGCTTCACGGTGTCTATGGGATGAAAACGGCATCGAATCA
>Ga0209579_10001733_pt1 | contig 17579 bp, 18 predicted proteins | sample Coa_R1_2_FD_187152 | JGI IMG/M metagenome (GOLD analysis project Ga0209579, IMG submission 187152) | Surface soil microbial communities from Centralia Pennsylvania, which are recovering from an underground coalmine fire - Coalmine... | ecosystem: Environmental > Terrestrial > Soil >... | reverse complement strand
AGGCGCAGCCCGGCAAGGTGATGGCCGCGGAATAGCGTGAGGACATGCCATGATCGCCGTCATTTTCGAGGTGTGGCCGGCCGACGGCCAGAAGCAGAATTATCTCGACACCGCCGCAGCGCTCCGCCCGGAACTGGAGAAGATCGACGGCTTCATTTCAGTCGAGCGCTTCCAGAGCATCACCGAGCCGGCCAAGATGCTGTCGCTGTCGTTCTTCCGCGATGAAGCGGCGGTTGCGGCGTGGCGCAATGTCGAAGGCCATCGCCGCGCGCAGGCCAAGGGACGCGGCGAGGTGTTCGCCGATTATCGACTGCGCATCGCCGGCGTCATTCGCGACTACGGCATGCAAGACCGCGCGCAGGCGCCGCGCGACAGCCGCTCGACGCACGGCTGAGCTTTGTCGCGATCACTCCGCCGCCAGCCGCGGCGGCGGCCGCATGCTTTCGACGCCGTCGGCCGCCGTCGCCGAGATGGTGGTGCGCACCATGTAGCGCGGCTCGTTGCCCGGCCACGGCCGGCCGCGGTGCATGGTGGCGCGGTTGTCCCACATCACCACGTCGCCCGACCGCCACTTGTGCTCATAGGTCGTGCCGGGCGCGGTCGCGGCCGCGGTCAATTCCTCGATCAGCTTGTGGCCCGCCGTCTCTTCCATGCCTTCAATCGCATAGGTGTGCGAGGCCAGGTAAAGCGCGCTGCGGCCGTTGACCGGATTCTTCCACACCATGCGCCAGCATTGCGGCGGCAGCGCCTCGAGTTCCTCCGGCGTGGCGACGCCTTCCGCGATTTTGCCGCGCGAATGCCCGTAGCTGTGCCAGGCGAACGAGTTTTCGAGCTTCCTTTGCATCGCCGGATCGAGCCGTTCGAAGGCAAGCCGCGTCGAGGCGAATTCGGTCTCGCCGCCCGTTGCCGGAATGGTGCGCCCGGAGAGCACCGAGGTCAGCGCCGGCACGCTCTTAAACGACGAGTCGGTATGCCAGAGCTGGTTGGCCTTGTTGCGCAGGGCATAGCGGTGATCCTCCGGCACGACTTTGCCGTCCGGACCGATCGTGGTCAGGATCACGAAATGAGTGCCGGTGCCGAGCGAGCCGACCTTGGTGACCTCCGGCGGTCCGAAACGGCGCGAAAAGGCGAGCTGGCCTTCGCCGTCGATCTGCTGGCCGCGAAACACCAGGACGGAATGTTGTTCGAATGCGGCGCGCACCGCCTTGTAGGTGGCGTCGTCATGAGCGACATCGGCGAGCGTCACGCCACGCAGCTCGGCGCCGAAGCCGGGAGCCAGAGGAACGATTTCCATTGGCGCAACCTCCGTAAGTTCTGTTTCTGAGTCGAATTTCCCGCAAAAATACTCTTCTGGCAAGCAATCGTCATCCGCCAATAGGAAGCCCGCGTTGCGCCTGCCGCGGGCGCGAATTAGGGTTGATGCGCCGCGAACGGCGGGCATTTGCAAGAGCGGCCGACCGCGGCGCGTCGAGCGGGGAACGCCCATGCTGGAAGACCTTCTGGTCCGCCGGTCCTTCAATGCCGTCACCGACCTGATCGACGCGCAGGTGGCGCGTGGACTGCCTGAAAAAATCGCTTTCGTCGATTCCGACCGTGCGCTCAGCTACGGCGAATTGCAGGCGAAGAGCTGCGCCTTCGCGCACGCCTTGCAGGCCTTTGGGCTGCGGCCGGAAGAACGGCTCGCGCTGCTGCTCTACGACGGCGTGGATTTTCCGGTGGCGTTCTGGGGCGGGGTGCGCGCCGGCGTCGTCGTGCTGCCGCTCAACACGCTGCTCACCGCCGAGCAATACGCCTACATTCTCGGCGACAGCCGGGCTTCGGCAATCGTCGCTTCGGCATCGCTCGTCAAGTCGCTTATTCCCGTTCTCGACCGGCTGCCGCGACTGCGCACCGTCATTCTCGTCGGCGCCAGCACGGCCGACCACGTCGCGTTCGCCGGCCGCGAGGTACGGGATTTCGCCGAACTCTTGGCATGCGGCAGACCGGACCTCTTCACCGCACCGACGCTGTCCGACGAAGTCGCGTTCTGGCTGTATACGTCCGGTTCGACCGGCGAGCCCAAGGGAGTCAAGCACGTTCACACCACGCCGCTGGCGGCGGCGCGGCTGATGGGCGAGCACATCATCGGCATCCGCGAGGACGACGTGGTGTTCTCGGCGGCGAAACTATTTTTCTCCTACGGCATGGGTAACGCCATGGCGTTCCCGATGTCGGTCGGCGCCACCACCGTGCTGCTGCCGCAACGTCCGACGCCGGAGGCGGTGTTCGATGTCATGCGGAAGCATCGGCCGACCATCTTCTACGGCGTGCCGACGCTTTACGCCTCGCTGCTCGCACACAAGGACATGACCCGCGGCGCCGGCTCGGATCGGCTGCGGCTTTGCATTTCCGCCGGCGAGGCCCTGCCCGCCGCACTCGGCGAGCGCTGGCGCGCAACGGCCGGCGTCGACGTGCTTGACGGCATCGGCTCGACCGAAATGTTCCAGACCTTTCTTTCAAACCGCCCTGGCGACGTACGCTACGGCACGACCGGAAAGCCGGTGCCGGGCTACGACGTCAAAATCATCGACGAGCAGGCGCGCGAAGTCGCCGACGGCGAGATCGGCGAACTCGTGGTGCGCGGCGCCACCGCCGGCGAAGGCTACTGGAACCAGCGCGCCAAGAGCCGGCGCACCTTCGCCGGCGAATGGGTCTTCACCGGCGACAAGTATTTCCGCGACGCCGACGGCTATTACCACTATTGCGGCCGCACCGACGACATGTTCAAGGTGAGCGGCATGTGGGTTTCGCCCTTCGAGGTCGAGGCGGCGCTCGCCTCGCATGAGGCGGTGCTGGAAGCCGCCGTGATCGGCAAGGAAGATGCCGATGGGCTGGTCAAGCCGAAGGCCTTCATCGTGCTGCGCAAAGGTTATGCCGCCGACGAGCGCCTGATCGAAAACTTGCGGGTGCACGTCAAGCAATGCGCCGGGCCGTGGAAATATCCGCGCTGGATCGACATCCGGCCCGATCTGCCGCGCACCGCGACCGGCAAAATTCAGCGCTTCAAGCTGCGGGAATGGGAGTCGTAAGTCCGATTCATTCAAGCCGCTTCAATGGAGATTAGGCGCGTGAACTCGCCCCGGCGACGCCTCTATTGTGGCGGCTCGACCAGCGCCCACAGCCGCCACGCCCGTCCTGCGTCGCAGTCCTGAATGTCCAATGGCGCGCCGGCGTCTCTTATCTGATACCGAAGTTCCAGGCACCGGTTGTTTATTCCGACGATCTGATAATAGTCCTTTACCGCCACCATTTTCCAATGCTGGTTGGCGCCGCCCTCGCACGTCGCAATGCCGACTGCATCCTGCGCATCGCCGCGCCCCCATGACGTGACGCAGAGGTTGCCGATCTTCAGCTCCAGCGTCTGGTCGTCATAGACGAAGACTTGTTGGGGCGCCTTGTAGCATTCCCACATCTGCAATCGCATGCCGGTCGAAAACTGCGCGCGTGGCACGTCCAGGCATTTACCGCCCATGTCGGCGTGGCTTTGAATGACCAAGCGCAGAGTGGCGGCGCCGAGGTCGGTCGGCACCGCTGTCACCCACAGCATCGCCCATAGCGCGAGGGCGCAGACGCGAGCGAACGGCATGGCGCACTTATTTCAATACGGCTTGCCGGCTTCGCGTCAATGAGCCCGCATCCCAGTCGGCGGGTTCTTATGCGAATGTCAGAATTGGACCGCTAGCCGCCGCCGGCGTCGCGCAACACGCGCTCACTCAGCTGGATTGGGTCGCGCTCGCCGCGGCGCGCCAATTCGATAATGCGTATCGCGACAGCTTCGCGCTCGCGTGCCGCGTCGTGCGACAACTTGAGCACCCGGCACGCTTCCTCGAAGGCGACCGACATGGCCGCCGTCGCCTCGGGCTCGAAGACGGCGTCGTTTCGCAGGAACGGCAGTATCGCGCCCATCTCGACTTCTCTCGCTGCCCCCCGGGGGGTTTTCCGCAGCAGTAATTCATGCGCTTTACAATATTACTTGTCAATTTGCTTTTCCTTATACCTAAAATACTGTCTTTATGCATGATGCTTGCCAGCAGCCATTTGAGCCAAAACTGTCAATACTTACCTGAACTGTTAGCGCGCCTAAGCTGTGAAAAGCATAAAAATCTCAGTTGACGACCATTCCCCAGTTTACTAATTATACTAACAAATATTGTGGAGGGGAGATATCACCATGAGCGAACGATCGCGTGGCGAGCGTCTTCAGATCATGCTGTCGCCGGAGGAATTGAGCTTGATCGACGATTTCCGCTTCGAAAAGCGCATGCCAAGCCGGGCGGCTACGGTGCGCGAATTGTTCCGGCGCGGGCTCGCGGCGGAAGGATTTGGGATGGCGCCGTCGGGGCAGAAGTCGAAGGATTTCGGCGTCAACGGCAAGACGCCGCGGGCGCGGCGAAAGGAGCTGCGAGTCGGACAAGCTTGAGAGAAGCCGCCCAACGGCCCTTACTTCACTTTAACGCCTCTGACTTCAATGCCGCCGCATTTGACGCACTCAAAAGTGTAGATATCGCGCTGGGCGTTTTCGGACTCGATACCGAAGAGGCGCAGCTCGAGCTTGCATTTCGGACACACCAACAAGGACTTTATGAGCTTTTGCATGGGCGCCATCGAATGTTTCCCGGCTTCATGGCTCGGAAGCGTTTGCTGGTTCTTGCTGTCGCAAAAGCGCTAAACCGCTCGGCCTGGCGCAGATCGGCTGCTCGCTGATGCGAGAGTGCGCCAACGGGGCGGCGGAGTCGAGGTTCACAAGACACCCATTACCACATTTCGCTGCAATGACTCGTCAGTGAGTTGCCAGTCGGCGGCAACCGCGGCAACGATTTGGCTCAATCGCCGAACAACCGCTGCACCAGACGGCGCGCCAGAACGCCGGCGACGCGGCGGCGGTAATGGCCGGGCGTGAATGTGGTTTTCATCGCCATGATCTGGTCGCGGATCAGCGCATCGAGACCGGCGAAAACGCGTTGATCGAGTGGGCCGCCGCAGAGTTTTTCGGTGCCCGAAAGCCGCACCGGCCGCGGATTGGTGCCGGTGAAGGCGACGCGCAGATCCGTGAGCTTATTGCCCTCGCGCCGCAATGCCGCCGCGACGCCAGTGACCGGATATTCGATCGAGCGGCGGATGCGGATCTTGTCGTAGGCCGAGCGCAAGCCGGGCGTATTTCTAGCGCGCACGGCGGCGATGAATTCGCCGGCGCGCAGCGACAAAAAATATTTGCCGTCGCCGCGCGTTTCCGTCACCGGCTCGTCCTGCCGCGCATAGCCGATATAGAGATCGGCGAGCGGCATGGTGCGCGCGCCCTTTGGCCCGGCAATCTCGATTTCGGCATCGAGGACAAGCAGTGCCGGCGCCAGATCGCCCGAGAAGGTCGCGAAACACACGCCTCGGCTTTTCGGCGCGACATGGCAGATCGTCCCGGTGGTTTTGAGGCAATGCTGATTGGCATCGCGCCACCATTCGCTTTGATTGTAGAAAATGCAGCGGGTATCGAGGCAGAGATTGCCACCGACCGTGCCCATATTGCGCTGGGTCGGACCGGCGATATGCGCGGCGGCCTGCGTCAATACCGGATAATGCCGCACCACGTCGGCATGCGCGGCAAGTTCGGCAAGCGTCACCGCCGCGCCGATTTTAAACCCCCGCGCGTCAACCTCGATGGCGCGCAGTTCGGCCACGCCATTGATGTCGATCAGCGCCGGCGGAGCGACGATGCCACGGCGGATATTCACCACCAGATCGGTGCCGCCGCCGAGCAGGCTGCTCGCAGGATGCGCCGCGCGCGCCTCGATCAACGCAGCGAGCGTTTTCGGCCGAACCAGCGCGAATTCCGGCAGCGCATCCATTATGCGCCGCTATCCGCCCTGCGTCCGCGGGCGCGCTTCTCCAGCGCCGCAAAGACGCGATCCGGCGTTACCGGCAGATCGTTGAAGCGCACGCCGATCGCATCGGCGATGGCGTTGGTGAGCGCCGGCAGGAACGCCGCCAGCGAGCCTTCGCCGGCTTCTTTGGCGCCGAACGGCCCGTGCGGATCGATGCTTTCGACGATGCCGACTTCGATCGGCGGCGAATCCTGGATGGTCGGCACCCGGTAATCGAGCATGTTCGCCGTGAGCATCAACCCATCGTGATAGGCCGCTTCTTCGCTCATGGCCTGGCCCATGCCCATCCACACCGAACCTTGCACCTGGCCCTCGACCGTGAGCCGGTTGAGCGCACGCCCGCAATCGTGCGCGACCCAGACCTTGTCGACCGTGACGACGCCGGTCTCCTCATCGACGCTGACCTCGACGACCTGCGCGGAATAGCTGTAGCCCATGGTGCCGCCGATTGCAGCGCCGCGGTATTTCTTGCCGCCATGCGATTGCGGGATCGTCGAATAATTGCCGGTGACGGTGATGGTGCCGGCGTCCTTGAGCGCCTCGGTGACGACTTCGTTGAAGGTGAGCCCGTTGTCCTGCGCGCCGGCGCGATAAAGCTCGCCCAGGCATTCGATTTCGCCCGGTTTGGCTTCGAGCTTTCGCGCCGCGGCGGCGATCAGCAGCGCTTTGAGATTTTGCGCCGCATCGATCGCCGCATTGCCGACCATGAAGGTGACACGCGACGAATATGAGCCATTGTCCTTCGGCACCACGTCGCTGTCGCCGGTGACGACGCGCACGCGCGCAAGATCGAGTCCGAGGACTTCGGCGACCGCCTGCGCCAGAATGGTGGTGGAGCCTTGGCCGATGTCGGCTGCGCCGGAAAGCACGACAATCGAGCCGTCGAAATCGAGCTTGATCTTGACGGTCGCATGCGGCTCGCCGGTCCAGTTCACCGGCTTCGACGCGCCGGAAATATAATGCGAGCAGGCCATGCCGAGACCTTTGCGGACGCCGCCTTGGCCTTTCGGCAGCCTGCCGCGGCGCGCCTTCCAGCCGCTCTCGCGCTCGACCCAGTCGAGACATTGCGGCAGGCCGTAAGAATTCACCATAAGGTCGTTCTGCGTGAACGTCGGCGCCGTCAACAGATTGGCGCGGCGCATCGCGAACGGATCGAGCCCGAGGGCGCCCGCCATGTCGTCGAGCAAACTCTCGAAGGCAAATCGGATATCGACGGTGCCGTGGCCGCGGAAAGCGCCGCACGGCGGCGTATTGGTCAGGACGCGCTTGCCGAGATATTTCACGTTTTGCAGATCGTAGATCGCGTACAGCATCGAGCCGGCGTAGAGGATCGTGACGACGCCGTAGCCGGAATGGGCGCCGCCGCGCTGGATGCATTCGCATTCGACGCCGGCGATGCGGCCGTCCTTCTTCATGCCGATCTTGAGCCGGATATCGGTTTCCGGCCGGCCGCGATGGGTGATGAAGGTTTCCTCGCGGTTGACCATGATGCGCACGCAGCCGCCGGCCTTGCGCGCCAGCAGCGCCGCGATCAATTCGACATTGAGCGTCTCGGTGCGGCAGCCGAAGCCGCCGCCGACATGCGGCTTGATCACGCGGATGCGCGACATGTCCATGTCGAGGATCTGCGACAGCATCAGATGCACGTAATACGGCACCTGGGTGGAAGCATGCACCGTGATGCGCTCGCGCACCGCGTCGTAGTCGGCAATCGCGGCGTGCATTTCCATCTGGTTCTGGCAGACTTCGGCGCAATTATAGGTGCCTTCGCGCACGAGATCGGCCGACGCAAAGGCCGCTCCGACGTCGCCCAGCTCGAACAGCACATCACGCTCGATATTGCGCGCGCGATAATCGTGAATGGCGACCGCGTCCGGCGCCAGCGCGGCCGCGGCGGTATGATAGGCGGGCAGCTCGCGCACCTTCAGCTTGATCCGCCGGAGCGCCTCCTTCGCCGTGGCGTCGTCGATTGCCGCGACGGCGGCGACCGGCTCGCCGCGGTAGCGCACGCGCTCGCGCGCCAACGGATGCTCGCTGCGGGCGATTGGCAGCACGCCAAAGGTCTTATCGCAATCGGCGCCGGTGACGATCGCCTTCACGCCAGGAAGCGTTGCCGCCTCCGAAATGTCGATCGCAAGAATTTCGGCGTGCGAATAGGGGCTGCGAAAGATCCGCCCGGCCAGCATTCCGGGCCCAATAAGATCGGCGGTGTATTTGGCGCGGCCGGACACTTTTTCCGGGCCGTCGATCATCGGCACATAGTCGCCGATATTATGCGCCGGCACGATCTCGTTCATGGCGCTTTCCAACTCCGCTCAAATCGAATTCACGGCGCCAATCCTTGTGCGCACAGTTGAGCCGCGTGCTGCACGGCTTCGACGATTTTGACATAGCCGGTGCAGCGGCAAATGTTGCTGCCGAGCGCCTCACGAATCTCGTCCGCGGTGGGCCGCGCGTTGCGGCGCAAGAGCCCGGCCGACGCCATGATGTAGCCCGGCGTGCAATAGCCGCATTGCGATCCGAGCTTCTCATGAAAGCCGCGCTGCACCGCGGACAGATGACCGTCGCGTTGCAGCGATTCGATGGTGTCGACGCGACGGTCTGCGACGGTGGCGGCGAGCGTCAAGCACGACAATCGCGGCGTGTCGTCGACCAAAACAGTGCAGGCGCCGCATTCGCCGCCGTCGCAGCCCGTTTTCGTTCCGGTCAATCCAACGATTTCCCGCAAATAATCCAGCAGCAGCACGTTATCGGCCACCGCGTCGGTGCGGGCGCGACCATTGAGCGTGAACTGTAGAATTCGCGCCATGCGGTGCTCGACGTGGCGTTTCCACGGCCTTTTTGAATTTGCCGGATTCAATAGCAATATCCGGCCGGCCGTTCAAACCGGTGCGGCATTGTTGCGATGTGCGGCTATGCGCTCGTAAAACGCGCGGTAACTTCCGGCGGAATCGGCAGCGATTTGATTTTCAACGCATCGGCCGCATCGCGCGCCGCCCACACGCGCGTCTCGCGTCCCTCGACCGCGACGGCGCCGTGCACGAAGAGCCGGTGTTCCACGTCGAAACTCGAACGGCGGAACTCGCTGACCTGCGACGTCAATTCCACCACGTCGCCAAAGCGCGCCGGCGCGAGAAAGCGCGCCGCGGCATCGACCAGCGGAATGCCGACGATGCCGAAGACACCGGCGAGATCCGGCGGCTTCACGCCGAGCGCGGCCTCGAACAGGGTCCAGGTGCCCCAATCGAAGAACTCGAAAAACCGGCTATTGAAGACGATGCCCGCCGGGTCGCAATGACCCCATTCGATGGTGAAAGTGCGCCGGTTGAGGAGACTGGCCATGGTCGCTCTGATCCCGCGCCATGATCGCCGCGAAACGTTCCGCCGGTCAACCAACTGGAAAAATCAACCAAAAATAAAATCAACCAAAATGAACGACCACGAATCATGACGGGCGAGCTTGCGCCCGCCCGCCACGTTCCTGACGCTGCTACCCGCGCCGAGAGCCATGATCCGATCCGCCACTTGATGCGTCGCCGGTAGCGGCTGCCGCACCCAGGCCAATCTGACCTTGGCGATCGTCACATTCGGCAGAACCAAACGCGACCGATCTGACAGTGAGGATAGCGCGCCAATTCGGAGGCGCAAGTTAAAGCGTACGCGCGCGGAGGGCGGGCGCGTTTGGGGATAATTCTGTGGATTGATTTTTCATTTTTGATCGGACCCGCTTGCTTCGCTCATCCGGGCAACGCGTGCTCAATCCGTCATTTTTTGAGGCTGGCCTCGAAGGCTTCCAGCACCGGCCGCCATTGCGTCTGCTGTGCGTTGACGAAGGCGTTGACTTCGGATGGCGTCATCGGATCGACGTAGGCGCCGCGCAGCGCAAGCTTCTTGGCGAGGTCGGAGTCGCCGAGCGCCTGTTTGAGGCCGTCATTGACCTTCTCGATGGCCGCTGCGGGTGTGCCGAGCGGCGCCACCATGCCTTGCCAGCCGCCGGCCGCGAAGCCGGGCAAGGTCTCCGCCACCGTCGGCAGATCGGGGAAGTCGGGCAGGCGATGCGTCGACGCAACCGCCAGCACATTGAGCGTGTGCGCCTGGATGGCGCCGGCGAGGCCGGAATAGCCTTCGATGATCAGCGGCACGCGGCCGCCGACCACGTCGGTCAGCGCCGCTGCAGGACCGCCGCTGTAGGGAACGACCTGCAATTTAATGTCAGCCCGGCTTTGCAGAAGCAAACCGGTCAGGTGCGTTATTCGTCCTATTCCGGTTGCCGCAAAGGAAATTTGCCCGGGATTCTGTCTGGCGCGTTCGATCAGTTCCGGCAGCGTTTTGAAGCCGGATGCAGCGCCGGCGCAAATGAACATCGGCTGTTCGGCCAGCGCGCCTACGGGGAGGAAATCGCGTGGCAGCATCAGCGGCAGGTTCGCCGCCTTGCCGGGCAGCGAGATGAACAGCGAAATCGCCGGCGCAAAAAGCGTATAGCCGTCCGGAATCGATTCGGATGCGGCATGGGCGGCAATCGCGCCGCTGGCGCCGGGCTGATCGACGGGCACGATCTGCTGGCCCAGCACGGCGCCAAGCCGATCCATCATCATTCGGAATGTAACGTCGACCGCGCTCCCAGGCGCCGAATCGGAAATTATCCTGATGGGCTTGTTCGGAAAATCCTGCGCTCGCGCCGGCCACGCGGCGGCGGTCGCGAGCGCCAGAACAACAATGAGCGCCATGCGCTTGAAGGGCGTTACCATGTTTTCCTCCGATGTCCCGCCGACGCTTTGCACCTAAGCATCATCGACGTTTGCACAGACAAGACCGCCCGCGCGCATCCTGCCACAATTTTCCTGCCGCGTGCAGCGCGCCGACGGCACGGGCGTGGTGGACCAAATCAGCCAAAGTCCCACGACACCAATTCCGGTATCGCGGTGCGGCGCACCGTCCATTCGACATGGCTGGCGAGTGCAACGCGGCGCGGGCCGCCGGCGATCACCTGTTGCTGCGCGCGGCGCCGTAGCGACGGCGGCACGAACGGCAAGGCGCGGCCAAAACAGCGCTGCGATTCGCCGAGACAGCGCCGGTGTCGCTTGCAGCGCCGCTGCGCACAGCGGCGCCATAACCGCAGCGCGTCGGCATAAAGCCGGAACGTAACTTTGTGCGCGGCGTCGATCTCCGCTTTACCCTGCTCGTAGCTCCGCCGCTTGTGATAATTGCCTTTCTCGGATTTCGATTTGTTGCGCCGTGTTGGCATGATCTCCTCCTTCCCCTCCCCCGCTTCGCGGGGGCGGATGCAACACGATCCCGTTCTCGCGAACGCATGCGCGCGAGTGTTGTCAAACAGCGATGTCGAACGGCCCGTAGTCTGTAGCCCGGATGGAGCGGAGCGTAATCCGGGTACAATCGTCGGGCTTCACTGCCGCTCCCGGATTTCACTTCGTTTCATCCGGGCTACGAAACTCTTTGCGGCTCGCTTCCGGCAAATAAAAGAAAGGAAGCGGAACGCCGGCAGACGCGGTATTCCACGACCCGCACGCAAAGCGGCGCACGGGGCGCGCCACGGAGAAGGCGGCTTGCGCCGCCCCTCCGCTTCGGGCGCGCTCGCCTGCCGGCGTTCCACCAACGGCACTTGCGGCAGCGACCGAACGCCGCCGCTCAGCTCCAGTTCACGCGCTTCCTGGAACGGAACTATGTAGGAGCGGGTGTTATCCGCTCCCGGCCGTCCCAGTGCAGCGGGCGTTATGAGCCCGCAGGCCGGTCGTCATGCCGGCCGGGCGTTTTGGCCCGGAGCCGCCCGGGAGCGGACTGCAAATCCGCCCGCAGGAACCGCACTCGCCCCACCTGCCGGTTTGCCTCCGTCAGGCGTCCTTTCACGAGCGAGATTTGATTCACACTCTATGTAACGGTAATGGTGACATATGTCAAGGGCCGGTCCCCGTGGCAGTGACAGGGCAGCAGATTAATCCACGGACGAAGGTCGTGATTTGTGATTCGGCCGCAATTGTACGGACAGACGCGTTTAAGGAACGCACGCTTCGTTGAATAAATACAATATATTTCAATGACTTATGCTCGCAATGACGATTTACGATTGGATCATCGCTGCTCTTCGTCGCGGTCTGGGCGGTCATGGGCGTGCGCGCGAAGCGGCCGGTCGGCGCGCGCAACTGGCGGCGGGAAGGCTGGCTGCGCATCGCGGTAGCCGCGCTCCTCTTGCTCGGACTTTATCTGCCGCCGGTCAGACACGCTTTCCACGACATACGCGCCACTGCGGCCGCCGCCGCCTGCGCTAATCCAGCGCCCGTCAATCCATCTTGATATCGGCGGCGCGGATCACCTTGGCCCATTTTTCGGTGTCGTCGGCGACGAGCTTGCCGAACGCGTCCGGTCCCATCGGCATCGGTTCGGCGCCGAGGTTGGCCAGCTTGGCCTGCATGGCCGGATCGGCGAGCGCCGCGGCGACCGCCTTGGCAAGGGTATCGATCACCGGGGCCGGCGTGCCCTTGGGCGCGCCGAGGCCGAACCAGCCGGTGGCGTCGTAGCCCGGCACCGTGTCGGCGATCGGCGGCACGTCGGGCAGCGCCGCCGAGCGCTTCGCCGAGGTGACCCCGAGCGGGCGCAGCTTGTCGGCGCGCAGGTAGCCGATCGACGAGGTGATGCCCTCGAACATCACCTTGATCTGGCCGGAGAGGAGATCGATCAACGCCGGGCCGCCGCCGCGATAGCCCACGACGTTGAGCTTGACGCCGGTCATATACATGAACAATAACAATTCGGCGAACATGTGCGGCGGGCTGCCGTTGCCGGCGGTGCCGAGATCGATCTTGCCCGGATTGGCCTTGGCGTAGGCGATGAACTCGGCCGTGCTCTTGACCGGAAACGACGGCGTGACTTCGAGCACCGAGGGCGCCTGCATGATGCCGGCGACCGGCACCATGCTCGCCATGTAATTGAAATTCAGATGCGGATAGAGCGTGGCGTTGATGGCGTTCGACGAGGTGACCAAGAGCAGCGTGTAGCCGTCAGGCTCGGCGTGGATCGCCGCCTCGGTGGCGATGTTGCTGCCGGCGCCGTCGCGGTTCTCGACGACGAATTGCTGGCCGAGCGTTTTCGACAGCCAGCCGGCGATGAGCCGCGCGCAGATATCGGTCGGGCCGCCGGCGGCGTAACCGACCAGCAAGAGCACGGAACGCGACGGATAGCTTTGAGCGCGGGCGAGCCGCGCCACCGCCGGGAGCGCCACGGCGCCGCCCGCCAAACGCAACACGGACCTGCGGGGAAGTATCAACACGGTCCCCCCTTAAGTTTTGTAGGCTTCTAGGCGTGGAGGCTACATCAATTGCGGGGGCGCGAGAATATAGCAGTGTCGTACAATCGGCCGGGCCGGCCACTTGCAGCGCGCCGATGCGCTTTGGTGGACCAAATCAGCCAAAGTCCCACGACACCGGTCTCGTTAGCTCGGTACGACGCACTGGCCGTGACGGTTAGGAGACCGCCGCCGGCGCGTTCACCATTTTGCCCGGCCATTTGCACAGATCGGCGATGATGCATTTCTCGCACAGCGGGCGGCGGGCGACGCAAATATAGCGGCCGTGCAGAATGAGCCAGTGATGGGCGTGCAGCCGGTATTTTTCCGGCACCACCTGCATCAGCTTCATCTCGACGTCGAGCGGTGTCTTGCCGACGGCGAGGCCGGTGCGGTTGCCGACGCGAAAAATATGGGTGTCGACGGCGATGGTCGGTTCGCCGAAGGCGATGTTGAGCACCACGTTCGCGGTCTTGCGCCCGACGCCGGGCAAAGCTTCCAGCGCGTCGCGGTCGTGCGGCACCTTGCCGCCGTGCTGGGCGATAAGCTGTCGCGACAGCGCAATCACGTTCTTCGCCTTGGTGCGATAAAGCCCGATGGTCTTGATCAGGTCGCGCACTTTCGCTTCGCCGAGCGCGACCATCTTCTCCGGCGTGTCGGCAAGCGCAAACAAGGCCGGCGTCGCCTTGTTGACCCCGGCATCGGTCGCCTGCGCCGAGAGTACGACCGCGACCAGAAGCGTGAACGGATTGATGTGTTCGAGCTCACCGCGCGGCGTCGGATTGGCGGCGGCGAAACGGCGGAACGCTTCCTCGACCTCGGCCGGCGTCCACTGCGGCAGCTCGGCCTGGGCAGCCTTCACGTCGGCCTTCCTTCGCGCCTTGCCGGGCTTGAGCCGCGCCGCCTTGCCCCTGCGGGCGGCTTTCAGGCGCTGCTGTGTGGAGGGTTTCCGGCTGGTTTGCTTGCGCCCCATCTTTTTACGTCCCTGCTTTCCCCTATAATGGGGGCCATGAACGCCGACAATAACCGCTCCGACGCGTTGGCCGACCCGAAAATCTTTGCGGCGGTCATCACGCCGCATCGCTCGCTGGGCCCGCGGGGCTTTTTAATCTTCATGCTGTGCCTCGGGGCTTTGAGCTTCGTCTCCGGGGTGGCTTTCGTGCTGATGGGCGCCTGGCCGGTGTGCGGCTTCTTTGGGCTGGATGTGCTGCTGGTTTATCTCGCGTTCCGCGCCAATTACCGCACCGGCCGCGCCTACGAGGAGGTGACAGTCACCGCGTCCGAACTGACGGTGCGCAAGGTCAATCATCGCGGCGGGGTGCGCGAATGGACTCTCAATCCGCTGTGGGTCCGGCTTGACCGCATCGTCCACGAGGAGTTCGGCATCGAGCGGCTGTTCCTGGTTTCGCATGGCCGGCGGTTGCCGATTGCTGCGTTTCTCGGGCCGCACGAGAAGGCAAGCTTCGCGCTCGCGCTGTCCACCGCTTTGGGCGAGGCCAAGCGCGGGCCGACACGGACGGTGTTTGAATAACCCGCGCAGAAATCGGGTGGTTTGGCTGCCGGCGGCGGCCTAGATCGGGAGCAGATGATGGAGGTTCCCATGCTGTCGCCGGATCGAATTTCCAGCTCCACCCCGCTCACCGGAGCCGCCGCCGATTACGAGGTGGTGCGCCGCGCCATCGGCCACATCCGCGGCCATTGGCGCGAACAGCCGGAAATCGAGGAGATTGCCGATACCGCCGGCGTGACGCCGACCGAGCTGCATCACCTGTTCCGTCGCTGGGCCGGATTGACGCCGAAGGCGTTCTTGCAGGCGCTGACGCTCGACGGCGCCCGGCAGCTTCTTCGCGATTCCGCGAGCGTGCTCGACGCCACTTATGAAGTCGGCCTGTCCGGCCCCGGCCGGTTGCACGATCTGTTCGTCACCCACGAGGCAATGTCGCCGGGCGAATGGAAAGCCGGCGGCGAAGGTCTGACCATCCGCTACGGCTATCATCCCTCGCCGTTCGGCACCGCGCTGGTGATGGCGACCGAGCGCGGTCTCGCTGGCCTCGCTTTCGCCGACATCGGGAAGGAAAAAGCCGTGCTCGCCGATATGAAAGGCCGCTGGCCAAAGGCCAAATACGTCGAAGATGCCGCGTCCACTGCTGCGCTGGCGCGACGCATTTTCGACCCGTCGCAATGGCGGCCGGAACAGCCGCTCCGCGTCGTGCTCATCGGCACCGACTGGGAAGTGCGGGTCTGGGAAGCGCTGCTGCACATCCCGATGGGCAGGCTCGCGACCTATTCCGGCATCGCTGCCAAGGTGCGCAAACCCGCCGCCGCCCGCGCCGTCGGCGCCGCCGTCGGCAAGAACCCGATCTGTTTCGTGGTGCCCTGCCACCGCGTCGTCGGCAAATCCGGCGATCTCACCGGCTATCACTGGGGTATTACGCGAAAGCGCGCCATGCTTGGCTGGGAAGCGGGCCAGGTTGGCGCCGCGGCATAGCCGCGCCGAGAAAGCCGATGTTGAGCGGTAACGCCCCCAAGGCCTATGGGACCGTCAGCGCCGAGAGGCGGAAAGAGATGAGCGGCTTGGAGTTTGTCCAGGGGCTCGCCGACGGGACGCTGCCGCTCAACACAATGGCCGAGACCTTGGGATATGACGTGACCGAGGTGGAAAGCGGACGCGTCACCGTCACGGCCAATCCGAATGACACCCACCTCAACCCGGCGGGCACCGTTCACGGCGGCCTCGCGGCGACGCTGCTCGACAGCGCCATGGGCCTCGCCATCCAGTCCACTCTGGAGAAGGGCGTCGGTTCGACCACGCTTGAATTCAAGATTTCACTGGTTCGGCCGATCACGCCGGAGACCGGCATGATCAAGGCAGAGGGCGTCGTTTTGAGTTGCGGCCGCCGCATTGGGACTGCCGAAGGACGAATCACGGATCAGCAGGGACGGCTGCTGGCCCATGGCACAACGACCTGCCTGATATTTCAAAGCTGAATTGCACCTTCCTGGAAGGACGGCCGATTGCTCACCGGCGGCTACACCCCTATTTGTCCCGGTGATGACAATATCGACGCAGAGACGCCGTCCGGTGATGCTGGCGATCCTGGACGGCTGGGGCTGGCGGGAGGATTCGGCCGACAACGCCATACGCCAGGCGAAGACTCCGACCTTCGACCGGCTTTGGTCGAGCGGACCGCATGGCTTTCTGCGCACGTGCGGCAAGGACGTCGGCCTGCCCGACGGCCAGATGGGCAATTCCGAAGTGGGCCATCTCAATATCGGCGCCGGCCGCGTGGTGATGCAGGACTTGCCGCGTATCGGGGCCGCCATCGCCAGCGGCGAAATCGCGCGCGCGCCGGCGCTCGTTGATCTCATAAACAAGCTCAAAGCCAGCGGCGGCACCTGTCACCTGCTCGGACTGGTCTCGCCCGGCGGCGTACATTCGCATCAGGATCACGCCGCAGCGCTCGCCAAGATTCTCGCTGCGGCCGGTGTGCCGACGCTCATTCATGCGCTGACCGACGGCCGCGATACGCCGCCGCAATCGGCGGGTGACGACGTGAAGCGGCTCGTCGCCGCGCTGCCGCCGTCGGTCAAAATCGCCACTGTGTGCGGGCGATATTTTGCGATGGATCGCGACAAGCGCTGGGACCGCGTCGAGAAAGCCTACAACGCGATTGTCGCAGCCGAAGGGCCGCGCTTTCCAGATGCGCCCGCCGTCATCGCCGACGGTTATGCCAACAAGAAGTTCGACGAATTCATCGTGCCGGCCGTGGTCGGCGACTATCGCGGCATGAACGACGGCGACGGCGTGCTGTGTTTCAACTTCCGCGCCGACCGCGTGCGCGAGATTCTGTCAGCCATGCTCGATCCGGACTTCTCCGCTTTTGCGCGCAAGCGCGTGATGAAGTTCGCCGCAGCGGTCGGCATGACGCAATATTCCGACGAGCTCGACAAGGTAATGGCGACGATCTTTCCGCCGCAGACGCTGAAAAATATCCTCGGCGAGGTGGTGGCGGATGCCGGCCGCACGCAGCTGCGCATGGCGGAGACCGAAAAATACGCGCACGTCACCTATTTCCTCAACGGCGGCCGCGAGGAGCCCTATGCCGGCGAGGACCGCATCATGGTGCCGTCGCCCAAGGTTGCGACCTACGATCTGCAGCCGGAAATGTCGGCGCCGGAACTGACCGACAAGGCGGTCGCCGCGATCGCGTCGGGCAAATACGATCTGATCGTGCTCAACTACGCCAATCCCGACATGGTCGGCCACACCGGCAGTCTGCCGGCGGCGATCAAGGCGGTGGAGACGGTCGATGCGGGCTTAGGCCGCATCGCCGACGCGATCGCGAAATCCGGCGGAGCGCTTCTGG
>Ga0209579_10001732_pt1 | contig 17584 bp, 16 predicted proteins | sample Coa_R1_2_FD_187152 | JGI IMG/M metagenome (GOLD analysis project Ga0209579, IMG submission 187152) | Surface soil microbial communities from Centralia Pennsylvania, which are recovering from an underground coalmine fire - Coalmine... | ecosystem: Environmental > Terrestrial > Soil >... | reverse complement strand
GCCCGACGCCATCTTCTCGTCGCTGTTCGGGCCCGATCTCGCGCGTTTCGTGCGCGAAGGCCGGCTTCGCGGCCTCTTCGAAGGACGGCCGGTCTTCGATCTGTTGGGTGGCGAGCCCGAGTATCTCGATCCGCTGAAAGACGAGGCGCCTGTCGGCTGGTACGTGACCGGTTACCCGTGGTATGCGATCCACACGCCCGAGCACACGCGCTTCCTCGATGCGTACCAGGCGAAATTCCACGACTATCCGCGGCTCGGTTCGGTGGTTGGCTACAGCGTCGTCAAGTCGGCCGCAGCGGCGATCGCGCGCGCGGGCTCGACCGACACCGAGAAGCTCGTCGATGCGATGCGCAATCTCGCCGTCGAAACGCCGTTCGGGTCGGTCACGTATCGAGCGATCGATCATCAATCGACGATGGGCGCGTACGTCGGACGAATCGCGCTTCACGACGGCAAGGGCATCATGGTCGACTGGCAGTACGCGAACGGCAAGGATTACCTGCCGCCCGACGACGTCGTGCGGCACCTGCGACCGGCCGAATGACAGGGGTCAATTGACAGTTGTCAGTTGACAGTTATCGGACGCGGCGGCGTCGCCTCACGTTCGGCGGCGCGCCATTCGGGCGCGATCGGCACCGTCGCTGACGACTGTCAACTGACAACTGACAACTGACAACTGACGTGTCCCTCGCCGTCCAGGTTCTGAACGGGCTTGCGTCTGCATCATCGCTGTTCCTGACCGCTGCGGGCCTGACGCTCATCTTTGGCGTCACGCGCATCGTCAACTTCGCGCACGGCTCCTTCTTCATGCTGGGCGCGTATATCGCGTACGTCGCGGGAACGGCATTTGGCGCGTTTGCCGGATCGGCGGGCGGATTCTTCGCTTCGGTGCTCGCCGCGGCCTTCGCGGTTGCGGCTCTCGGGGCGCTTGTCGAAGCGCTGCTGCTGAAACGTCTCTACCCTGCGCCCGAGCTCTTGCAACTGACGGCCACGTTCGGCATCGTTCTCATCGTTCGCGACGTCGTGCTGGCGCTGTTCGGACCCGAAGATCGCCTCGGGCCGCGCGTCGCGGGTCTCGATGGCGCCGTGCGCTTCCTCGGCAGCGCGGTGCCGCAGTACGACCTCTTCCTGCTCGTCGTCAGTCCTGTCGTTTTCATCGTGCTGACGCTCGTCATGCAGCGCACGCGCTTCGGCATGCTCGTGCGTGCGGCGTCCGAGAACCGCATTCTCGCGGCCGCGCTCGGCGTCAACGAGCGAAGCCTCTTCACGTCGGTGTTCGCCCTCGGGTCGTTTCTCGCCGGGCTCGCCGGCGCGCTCGTCCTGCCGCGCGAGCCGGCGAATCTCGGCATGGACCTCTCCGTGATCGCCGACGCGTTCGTCGTGACCGTGCTCGGCGGCCTCGGATCGATTCCGGGCGCGTTCGTCGCGGCGATCGTCATCGGCGTGACGAAGGCATTGTGCATCGCGGCCGGCACCGTCCATATCGACGACTTCGCCATCGCGATGCCGAAGCTGACGCTCGTGATCGAGTTCGTCGTGATGGCGCTCGTGCTGCTGGTGCGGCCGGCCGGACTCTTCGGCAGCATCGGCATGGCGGCGCCGGCCGGCGTGAGCGCTGCCTCGGCAAGCGTCAAGCGCCCAGGTGCGCGCAGTGCGATTGCAGCAGCGATCCTCGCGCTTGCGGCGCTGCTCCTGCCCCTCGCGGGCGATCCCTATGCCCTCGTGCTCGCGACCGACATGCTGATCGCGGCGCTCTTCACAGCGAGCCTCGCGCTGATGGTATCGAAGGGCGGCATGACGTCGTTCGGGCACGCGGCGTTCTTCGGCGTCGGCGCGTACGCCGCATCGCTTCTGTGCGTGCACGGCCAGCCGTTCATCGTGGCGTTCGTGCTCGCGCCCGTTGTCGCGGCTGTCGCGGCGCTCGCATTCGGAGCGCTCGCGCTACGCGCATCCGGCATCTACTTCGCGATGCTGACGCTCGCCTACGCGCAGATCCTCTGGTCGGTCGCCGTGCAGTGGGATTCGCTGACCGGAGGCTCGAATGGCATCACCGGCGTGTGGCCGCCCGACTTTCTCGACAAACGTACGCATTACTACTTTTTCGTGCTGATCGTCGTCGCATGCGCTCTCGCCGCGCTCGCGATCGTTGCCTTCACGCCGTTCGGTTACGCGCTTCGCGGCGCGCGCGACTCGCGACTTCGCGCGGCAGCCCTCGGCATCGACGTTCGCGCGCGTCAATGGAAAGGGCTGATCATCGCCGGCGCGTTCGCGGGGCTCGGTGGCGCGCTCTTCGCTTACTCGAAAGGCGGCGTCGCGCCCGACGCGCTGTCGATTCCGCGCTCGGTCGACGCTATCGTCATGCTGCTGCTCGGCGGCCAGGGCAGCCTCTTCGGGCCGCTGATCGGCGCCGCGACATTCACCTGGCTGCAGGACATGCTCGCGCGTTACACCGAGTACTGGCGCGCTTTCGTCGGCGTCGCGATCCTTTTGATCGTCAGCGTCTTTCCATACGGGATTGGCGGCGCGTTCGGTGCACGTTACCCATGGCGATGGCGGAGATGAGCGCTTCGCATCGCGGCAAAGCGCGCGTTCCGTTGCTCGCGGTCGAGTCGCTTGCCAAGTCCTTCGGGGGTGTTCACGCCGTCCGAGACGTCTCGTTCGATGTCGATCGCGGTGAACTGGTGGCGATGATCGGTCCGAACGGCGCGGGCAAGACGACCTGCTTCGATTTGATTCACGGCGAGCTTCGTGCCGATGCCGGCGATGTCAGGTTCGATGGCCGATCGATTCTCGGGCTGCCCACGCATGCGATCGCGCACCTCGGCATCGGGCGAACGTTCCAGGTGGCCGCGACATTCGCATCGATGACGGTGCGCGAAGCGGGCGCGCTCGCCCTTGCCGCGCACGAACGGCGTGATCACAGAACCTTGTCGGGGATGCTCCGCATCGACGATCCGCGCAACGATGCGCTTCTTGTGCGCGTTGGCGTCAGCGAGCTCGCCGGCGTCGCGTGTGCCGCGCTGTCGTACGGCGACGCGAAGCGCGTCGAGTTGGCGCTCGCGCTTGCCGCGAATCCGCGGCTCCTGATGATGGACGAGCCAACGTCCGGCATGACGCCGCGCGCACGCCGCGAGCTGATGCTGAAGGTCACGGAGATCGCAAGGCGCGAACATGTCGCGGTGCTCTTCACCGAGCACGACATGGACATCGTCTTCGGCTTCGCGGAGCGCGTGATCGTGCTCGACCGAGGTGCAATCCTCGCGCAAGGTGTGCCAGCGGCCGTCCGTGCGGACCCGAAGGTGCAGGCCGCTTATCTTGGTGAGCCCGTCGCCTAAGCGATAATCGCTCCATCCACCATGGCGATCGACTTCGACATCCCGCGCGAGCTCGTCGAGCTGAAAGCGCGAGTCCGCGCGTTCATCGGCGATGAGATCATTCCGCTCGAATCCGATCCGCGCCGCACCGCGCACGGTCCCACGGACGATTTTCGTCGCGAATTGATCGACAAGGCGCGCGCGGCGGGACTCCTCGCGCCGCAGGTCGCGCGCGAATACGGCGGCGTCGGACTGTCGCATGTCGGGCGCGCCATCGCATTCGAGGAGGCCGGCTATTCGGCCCTCGGACCGATCGCGATGAACGTGTTCGCGCCCGACGAGGGCAACATGCACATGCTCGAAGCGATCGCGACGCCGGCGCAGAAGGAGCAGTGGCTGCGCCCGCTCGCCGCCGGCACGATCCGCTCGTGCTTTTGCATGACCGAGCCCCCGCCGGGTGCGGGGTCCGACCCGTCGATGCTGACGACGCTGGCAACGCCGGATGGCGACGACTACGTCATCGACGGCGGCAAATGGTTCATCACCGGCGCGAACGGCGCGGCTTTCGCGATCGTCATGGCGAAAATGCCTGATCAGGGCGCGACGATGTTCGTCTGCGACATGAACAGGCCCGGCGTCATCATCGAGCGAACGATGGATTCGCTCGACGCCTGCTTCGCCGGCGGCCATGCGGTCGTACGCTTCGACGGAGTTCGACTTCCGGCGAGCGCGGTGCTCGGCGAAGTCGGGCGTGGCTTTCAATACGCGCAGGTCCGTCTGTCGCCAGCGCGATTGACGCACTGCATGCGCTGGCTCGGCGCCGTTCGGCGCGCGCACGACGTGGCCGTCGACTACGCGCGCAAACGCGAGGCATTCGGCAAGCGCCTCGGCGAGCACGAGGGCGTCGGCTTCATGCTGGCCGACAACGAAATGGACATGCACGTCGCGCGCCTCGCGATCTGGCATTGCGCGTGGCTGCTCGATCGCGGCGATCTCGCGCTGCACGAATCGAGTCGCGCCAAGGTCATCGTGTCGGAGGCCGCGTGGCGTGTCGCCGATCGTTGCGTACAGGTTCTCGGGGGTCAGGGCGTCACGAGCGAGACCGTCGTCGCGCGGATCTTTGCGGACCTTCGCGCCTTTCGCATCTACGACGGCCCGTCGGAAGTGCATCGCTTCAGCATCGCGCGGCGCATCCTGCGCGGGGAGCGAGGCGACAAGCGACAGGCGTGATGACCGACGACGTGGAACGCATCGAGCAGCATGCCGCGGTCGCGTCGTGGCTTCGACGGGAAACGAACGCGCGTGACGTGGCGATCGTCCGCTTCGAGCGTCTCGAAGGCGGCGCCGTGGCGGACAACTGGCGGCTCGACGTCGCGATCGACGGCGGTCCCTGGCAAGGCGAGCGCCGTTTCGTGCTTCGCACCGACCCGGCGCTTCGCATCGCGGCAAGCCACTCGCGCGCCGATGAATTCGCGGTGCTTCGCAACGCGCACGATGCGAACGTGCTCGCGCCCGCGCCCCGGTTTCTATGCACCGACAGCAGCGTGCTTGGCCGGTCGTTCTTCGTCATGGACTTTCTGCCGGGCGTGGCCGCGGGTCACCGTCTCACGCGCGAGCAGGCGCTCGTGCCGGATCCTTCGGGCCTTGCGCGCGCGCTCGGGGAGAACCTCGCGCGCATTCACGCCGTGCCGGCGCCTTCGTCGCATCGTGTTCCGAACCCCGCCATCGCATCGATCGAGCAGTATCGCCGCTGGCTCGAGGGGCTTGACGATGCGTATCCGGCGCTCGAATGGGGCCTGCGCTGGTGCGAGCTGCGCGCGCCTTCGAGGTTCGACATCACGCTGATCCACCGCGACTATCGCACCGGCAACTATCTCGTCGACGCCGGCCGGTTGGTGGCCGTCCTCGATTGGGAATTCGCGGGCTTCGGCGATCCGCGTGAAGACCTTGGCTGGTTCACCGCACGCTGCTGGCGCTTCGCGCGGCCCGACCTCGAAGCCGGTGGGATCGCCGCGCTCGAACCCTTTCTCGAAGGCTACGAAGCGCAGGGTGGCCGCGCCGTGTCGCGAAGCGAGCTCGACTATTGGCAGGCGATGGCGCATTCGCGCTGGGCGATCATCGCGCTGCAACAGGCACGACGCCACCGCGAAGGCGATCGCTCGCTCGAGCTCGCGCTGACCGGGCGCATCGTGCACGAGCTCGAATACGAAGCACTGCGGCTGATGGGTGCGAAGAAAGCGCAGGCGTCGCGCCGCTCCGATCGCAAGCAGGCATCCTCGGATATCGCCGACGCCGCCGATCTGCTCGCGACGGCGCGCGAAACGCTGCTTAGCGAAATCGTTCCGTCGATCAATGCATCGAAGCAACGCTACAACGCATTGATGACCGCCAATGCGATGGCCATTGCCGCGCGTGAGCTCTCGCTTGGTGACGAGGTCGCCCGCCGCGAAGCGGAACGCCTTCGGTCATTGGCGACGAACGTTGCCGCGCCGGAGGCGCGAGACGTCGACGATCTTCCCGGCCTTCGCCGAGCCGTATGCGTGGCCATTCGCGAGGGTCGGTTCGATGACTCTGTCTACGCGAATGCGCTCGCGGCGTCGCTTGCCGAAATCGCCGCAGATCGCGTCGCGATCTCGAATCCTCGTGCGTTGCGGGATGTGTGACGCGTGATGGACGTCGCCGACCCGCAAAAGCATACGTTCGTCACCGGCCACCGGGCACCGGGCAAACTCGCCGTAGCGGACGAGGTCAGACCAGTGTAGACTGGTCTATCTACCAGTGCACGGGGTGGCCGATGACCGAGATCGGAGCTTACGAGGCAAAAACGCACTTGCCGAGCTTGCTCGAACGCGTCGAGCGGGGCGAAAGGTTTGTGATCACGCGGCATGGGCGCGCCGTGGCCGAGCTCGGTCCGGTTGCGAAGCGCGACGTGGAACGCGTGCGCTCCGCGGTTGCTGCCATCGACCGCTTGCGCAGTCGGCTCGCGAAGCGAGGCGTCACGATGCGCGACGCGCTCGGCGATCGGCTGCGCAGCCGCGATGCGCTCCACGAGGGACATCGCTATTGATGGCATTCGTGCTCGACGCTTCGCTCGCGCTTGCCTGGCTGCTTCCTGACGAGACGACCGCTGCGGCCCGCCTGCTCCTCGATCGAATCCAATCAGAGCCCGCGTGCGCGCCCGCAATCTGGCCGCTCGAAATCGCGAATGCATTGCTGACCGCCGAGCGACGCAAGCGAATATCGGACGTCGAGCGCAGCGCGCTCCTCGAACACCTTGGAGCACTACCGATTCTCATCGACAAGCCGCACGAAGCAACCGATTTGGCGCTGATCAGCGAGGTCGCGCGCAAGCACGACCTAAGCATCTACGATGCGTGTTACCTTCAGCTCGCGCAAACGCAGCGTCTGGCGCTTGCAACCTTCGATCGCGATTTGCTCGCAGCCGCGAAACGCATCGGCGTCCCAACGCTGCCCTCGCCGACGGACATCGCGTAGCGCTCATCCACCGAGTCGCCGAAAACCCTCTTCCAGATCGTCGATCAGGTCGCGTGGATCCTCGAGGCCGATCGCAAGCCGTAGCGTCGGGCCGCCTGGATTCCACGTCGTCGCGGTACGCGCTCGCTCGGGCCACGTCGGGATGATCAGGCTCTCGAATCCGCCCCAACTGAAGCCCAGGCCGAAGAGGCGCATGCCGTCGAGCATTCGGGCGATGCGCGTCGCGTCAACGGGCTGAAGCACGACGCCGAACAAACCCGAAGCGCCGAGAAAATCGCGCTTCCAGATCGCGTAGCCGCGATCGCCGGGGAGCGCGGGATAGAGCAGTTCGCGCACTTCCGGACGCTTCGACAGCCACTGCGCAATCTCCAGTGCGGTCGCTGCGTGACGTTCGAGGCGCACGGCGAGGGTGCGAAGTCCCCGAAGGGCGAGGAAGCAGTCGTCGGTCGAGGGTGCAATCCCCATGTCGGTCCACAACCGCGCAAGCGGAGGAAACGTTTCTTTCGTCGCAACAATCGCGCCGAGCAGCACGTCGGAGTGACCGCCGATGTACTTCGTCGCCGCATGCACCGACACGTCGACGCCGTGATCGAACGCCCTGAATCCAAGCGGCGTCGCCCACGTGTTGTCGAGGATCAAGCGAGCGCCATGCGCATGCGCCGCCGTCGCGATCGCGGGAATGTCCTGGACCTCGAACGTGAGCGATCCCGGCGACTCCGCGAACACGATCGTCGTTCGCGGGCGAAATTCACGCGCGATGGCGGCGCCGAGCAGCGGATCGTAATAGCTGACGTCGACGCCGAGACGGCGCAAATGGTTGTCACAGAAACGGCGCGTCGGACCGTACACCGCGTCGGCGACCAGCACATGGTCACCCGGGCTCGTCAGCGCGAGGAACGGGAACGTCGTCGCGGTGAGCCCGGAAGGGACGACGAGCGCCGCATCGCCGCCTTCGAGCGCAGCAAGCGCGTGCGAAAGATCGGTAATCGTCGGCAATCCATGCAGCCCGTACGCGAGTCCAGGAAATTCGCCCCGGGTCGCCTGCTCGAGCTCGGTGCTCGTTTGAAACAGGATCGTCGATGCGCGAAACACCGGCGTGTTGACGGCGCCGAGAAATCGGCGCGGATCGCGTCCGAGATGCGCGACGTTGGTCGCCGGACGATAGCGGCGCCGATCACTCATTCCGTAGGGCGTCGACGATCCGGCGCACCTGCTCGTCGACGCTCGCCGTGACGTCGACGTCGATCGCATCCGTTGGCGCCTCGAGTGCGTCGAACTGACTGGCGAGCAGGCTCGCTGGCATGTAGCGATGGTGTCGTGCCGCGACGCGCGCGGCAATGGTGTCGAAATCGCCGCGAAGGTAGACGAAGCGCACGTCGCCCGCCGCTGTCAACCGGTCGCGATAGCGCTGCTTCAGCGCCGAGCAGGCGAGGATGACGTTGCCGCCTTTCGCCGTCGCCTCGCGAAGCACTTCGACAATTCGATCGAGCCAGGGCCAGCGATCCGCGTCGGTGAGCGGAATGCCGGCCGCCATCTTCGCGACGTTCGCAGGCGGGTGAAGGTCGTCGGCGTCGATCAGCGGCCAACCGAGCTCGCGCCCAAGTACCTCACCGATCGTCGTCTTGCCCGAGCCCGACACGCCCATGAGGACAACGATCATGGCAGTCCGCTCATTGGCGGCTTGGGCGCGGCGCTCGCGACCGCGTGGCCGCCGAAGCCCTTGCGCATCATCGCGAGGACCTTGTCCGCGTAATCCGATCCGCCCTGGCTCGTAAAGCGCGACATCAGCGCGAGCGCGATGACCGGCGCGGCGATCCGTTGCTGGATTGCCTCCTCGACCGTCCAGCGGCCCTCGCCCGAGTCGGCCACGAGCGGCGCGATGCCCGACAACTCGGAATCGGTCGCAAGAAACTCTGCGCAAAGATCGAGCAGCCACGAACGAACGACGCTTCCATGGCGCCACATCTCGGCGATCTTCGCGACGTCGAGACGAAGATCGGTTCGATTGTGCATCAGCGCAAAGCCTTCGGCGAACGACTGCATCATTCCGTACTCGATGCCGTTGTGAATCATCTTGACGTAGTGGCCGGCGCCGACCGGGCCGCAATGCAACCAGCCGGCATCGGGCGCCGGCGCGAGAATTCGCAGGTATGGGGCGAGCATCGCCGCTGCGTCATCGTCGCCGCCGAACATCAGCGCGTAGCCGTTCGCGAGTCCGTGCACACCGCCCGATACGCCGCAATCCACGAAGCGGATCTTCCGCGGTGCGAGCGACGCGCCGCGCCGTTGCGAATCGGAGTAATGCGCGTTGCCGCCATCGACGATCAGGTCGCCGGGCGCGAGCAGCGTCGCCAGTTCGTCGATCGCGTGCTGCGTCGGATCGCCCGCCGGCACCATCAGCCAGACGATGCGCGGCGCGGACAATCGCTGCACGAGCTCGGCGAGCGCGGCGACCGCGTCGATGCCATCGCGCACGACATCCTGCCGCGCCGCCGCGTTCGGATCGAAACCGATCACCTCTACGCCCCCGCGCGCGAGACGCCGGGCCATGTTGGCGCCCATTCGCCCGAGACCCACCATCGCGATGATCATTTCATTCCCTCCTTGCGCGATGCTACCGAAACGCCGACGACGTCGCCAATGCCGGTGACATTCCGCGACGCGACGATCGCGGCACCGACGATCAGAATGCCGCCGACAAGCGTTCTCCCATCAGGCACTTCGTGAAGCAGCAAAGCGGCAAGTGCGATGCCGTAGACAGGCTCGAGCGCCGCGACGACGCTCGCCGTGTGCGCCGAGACCCGTCGCATGCTGGCGATGAAGAGCGTATGCGAAAGGCCCGTGCAAAGCGTGCCGAGCACGATCAGCAACCCGATGTCGACGGCCCGGGGCCATGCGGCGCCGCGCAGTGCGATCGCAGCAATGGGTAAGAGGCATGCAGTGGCGAAAACGTTCTGCCATAACGCAATGCCGATTGCGCCACGGCTGGCGACGAGCGCGCGGTTGCGAAGCGTGAGCCACGCGAACGTGAACGCCGACACCAGCGCAAGGCCCAGTCCGCGCAGCGCGCCATCGTCCCACGACAGGCTCGGCGCAAGCGCCGCGAGACCGCTGGCGGCGAGCAGCGCTGTCATCCATTCGCGCCATGCGGCGACATCGACACGAAGCCGATGGGAAAGGAGCAGCACGAACACCGGGAATACCGCGTAGCCGAGCAAGGCAATCGCGACATTCGCGACCTGAACCGCGGCGAAGAACGATACCCAGTGCATCGCGAGGATCGCGCCATTGACGAACAGCGCGCGATCGCCGCCGCCCAGCATCTGATGCCGCCACTTCGCGACAAGCGCGAGTGTGATCGATGCGACCGCGGTGCGTCCGAGCACGATCGCGATTGCAGGCAACGCGATCCATTTGCCGAAAAGCGCCGCCAATCCGAAGAGCGCGACGGCGGCGTGCAGCGCGACGAGGGCGGCGCGGGGAGTCAAACGCGTGGCGATCCCAAGCGTGCGAAGCCTCGAAGCGGTGCCTCGAAGCGCGGCCGCCATTGTGCCAGCCGGCGCGACAGGCGCCTGCGCTAGAATGCAGCGCCGTGCCCTCGCCCGCCGACATCGTCGCTTCGGTTCGCAAATCGCCCGGCACGCGCGTCAAGGTCGCCGTCTGCGACATCGATGGGATCCTGCGCGGCAAGTACCTGCACAAGGACAAGTTCGAGTCGGCCATCGAAGGCGGCTTCGGATTCTGTGACGTCGTGTTCGGCTGGGATTGCCACGACCAGTGCTACGACAACACGACGCTGACCGGCTGGCACAAAGGATTTCCCGACGCGCTCGCGCGAATCGACGTCGCGACCCATCGCAAAGTCCCATGGGACGACGACGTCGATTTCTTCCTCGGCGAATTCGTCGTGCGCGAGAACGGTCGCGACGCGCCGCATCCGCTCGATGGCAGGCAAGTGCTGAAGCGCGTGCTCGCCCGTGCCGAGAAGCTCGGTGTCGTGCCGATGTGCGGGCTCGAGTTCGAATTCTTCAACTTCGTCGAGACGCCGCAAACGTGGGCCGACAAGCAGGGCATCGGGCCCACGCCCCTCACGCCGGGCATGTTCGGCTATTCGCTTCTGCGCGCCAATCACTCCCGCGAGTTTTTTAAGGCCATCTCCGAGGAAATGGCGGCGTTTGGCGTACCGATCGAGGGATTGCACACCGAGACCGGCCCCGGCGTGTTCGAGGCGGCGATCCTGTTCTCCGAAGCGCTCGAAGCGGCCGATCGCGGCATCCTGTTCAAGACCGGCGTCAAGGAGATCGGCGCGCGCTTCGGCATCATGCCGAGCTTCATGGCGAAATGGAGTCAGCAATATCCCGGCTGCTCCGGGCATTGCCATCAGTCGCTGTCGGATGGAAAGAAGAATCTCTTCCACGACCCCAAAGGCCGCAACGGCATGAGCAAGCTCTTCGAGAGCTATCTCGCCGGACAGCTTGCGTCGCTCATCGAATTCGCGCCGATGTTCTGGCCGACGATCAACAGCTACAAGCGCCTCGTCGACGGATTCTGGGCACCGGTCAAGCCAACCTGGGGAATTGACAACCGCACCGCGAGCTTCCGCGTGATCGCGGGCTCGCCGAAATCGACGCGCCTCGAGACGCGGGCGCCGGGCGCCGACGTGAATTGCTATCTCGCGGTCGCCGCGTGCATCGCGGCCGGTCTCGACGGCGTCGAGCGCAAGCTGTCGCTCACAACACCGCCGATCGAAGGGACGAATCGCGGCGCCGAGAACGTGCCGCGCGCGCCGCGCACGCTGCTCGAGACGACGCGCATCTTTCGCCAATCGGAGCGTGCGCGCGACTGGTTCGGCGACGCGTTCGTCGATCATTTCGCGGCGACGCGCGAATGGGAATGGCGGCAATGGCAGGACGCCGTTACCGATTGGGAGCGCAAGCGCTACTTCGAGATCATCTGATCCTGGCGCGCTTCCCGTTTTTTCGCATGGCCGATCTGCACCGCTTCGCCTTTCCCACGCCGATCCTCTTCGGGGCGGGCGCGCGCAAGGAGATCGCGAAGCATTTGCGGGAAGCGGGTCGTACGCGTCCGCTCGTCGTCACCGATCGCGGCCTCGCCGCGCTGCCGCTCTTCGCCGATTTCCTTCGCGATCTCGATGGCGTGGCGCACGCGGTCTTTGCGGGCGTTTCGGGCAACCCGGTACGTGCCCAGGTCGTCGCCGGCGTCAACGCTTATCGCGCGCACGAGGCGGATGGCATCATCGGCATCGGCGGGGGCGCCGCGCTCGACGTCGCGAAGGCGATCGCCGTGATGGCCGGGCACGACGGCGACATCCTCGAATACGCGTGGGACCATCCGAACGTGCGACCGATCACGGCATCGTTGCCGCATTTCGTCGCGGTGCCAACGACGGCGGGCACGGGATCGGAAGTCGGTCGCTCGGCGGTGATCGGCGACGACGTCACGCACGTTAAGAAAATCGTCTTCTCGCCTGCCCTGCTCGCGAAGGCGGTCTTCGCCGATCCCGAGCTGACGCTCGCGCTGCCGCCGTCGATCACCGCCGCGACCGGCATGGATGCGCTGACGCACAACGTCGAGTCGTATCTGTCGCCGGAATGGCATCCGATGTGCGACGGCATCGCGCTCGAAGGCGTGCGCATCGCGGCGCGTGCATTGCCCGTTGCCGTTGCGAACGGTCTCGATCTTGCTGCGCGCGCCGACATGCTGATGGCGTCGATGATGGGCGCGATCGCGTTCCAGAAGGACCTCGGCGCCGTGCATTCGTGCGCGCATGCGCTCTCCACGGTCGCCGATCTGCATCACGGCCTCGCCAACGGCATCATGATCGACCACGTGATGCGGTTCAATCTGCCGGCCGCGACGAAGAAGCTCGCCGAGCTGGCGCGCGTCGCGTCGGTGCCCGGCGGCGACAGCGGCAGCGACGAAGCGCGTGCGAATGCGTTCGTCGCGTGGCTCTCGACGCTGAAGCGCGACATCGGCATTCCCGCGCGCCTCTCGGAATACGACGGGACGCACTCGGTCACTGCTGGCGACATTCCGCGCCTCGTCGAGATCGCGACGGCCGACAGTTGCCACAAGACCAATCCGCGCCCGTGCAGCGCCGGCGACTTCCGGCGCCTTTTCGCGGCTGCGATGTGACACGATGGCGCCGCCTCTCCTGATCGGTGTTTCCGCGCGCATCCATCACCCGAGCGACAACCCGGTGCCGCTCGGCGGCGTCTACACGAAGACGTTGCACTACCTCGAGCAATCGGTCGCGCACTGGGTGATGTCGAAGAACGTGCTCGTGCTGATGATCCCGGCGATCGAGAGCGAGGGGATGATCGAGCGCAGCGAGATGCGGCTCTATCACTACGCCGAAGCGCTCGACGGCCTCGTCCTGCAGGGTGGCGCGGACGTGGCCCCGCCGTCCTACGGCGAGCAGCCGCGCGATCCGGCATGGGCCGGCGATCGCGTGCGCGACCGCTACGAAATCGAGCTCTTCGAGGCCTTCGTGGGCAAGGGCAAGCCCGTGCTTGGCATCTGCCGTGGATGCCAGCTCGTCAACGTCGCTTTCGGCGGCACGCTCTACCAGGACATCGGCACGCAGGTGCCCGACGCGCTCGTGCACCGCGACATCGCGCAATACGAGCGCAAATTCCACGCGGTGCGCTTCGTTCCCGGAACCGGGCTCGCAAAGCTCTATCCGAATCGGGCCGAGGCAACGGTCAACACGATCCATCATCAGGCGGTGAACAAACTCGGCCGCGGGATGGTCGTCGAGGCGCGATCGGTGCCGGATGGCATCGTCGAAGCGATTCGCTGGCGCGGCCCGAGCTACGTGCTTGGCGTGCAGTGGCACCCCGAGTTCATGTTCGGGCCCGGCATGGGCGAGGGGCATCTCGACGGCTCGCCGATCCTGAACGAGTTTCTCGAAGCCGCACGCGCGCGCAAGGCGAAACGCTGACCCGGCCGCGCTCGCGTTCGCTCGATGCCCGCGTCGACGCTCTCGATCGTCAATCCGGCAACCGGCTCGGTGATCCTGCGCCTGGCGGCGGACGGCGCGCGCGAAGTCAAGGCGCATTACGAGCGTGCGCGCGCCGCGCAACCGCGCTGGGGGTCGATGCCGATCCGCCGGCGCATCGCCACGATCGAGCGATTCCGTGAGGAGGTTCTCGCGCGTGCGGACACGCTTGCCCGCACGTTGACCCAGGAAGTCGGCAAACCCATTCGGCAATCGCACAACGAGCTAAAGGGCCTTGTCGCGCGACTCGACTTCTTCATCGCGGAATCGGCGCGGGCGTTGCGCGAGCAGAAAGTGTTCGCGGACGCGCAGCAGAAGCTCGACGAGCGCGTCACGCACGAGCCGCTCGGCGTCGTCGCCAACATATCGGCGTGGAACTATCCATATTTCGTCGGCAGCAACGTATTCGTGCCCGCCCTCGTCGCAGGAAACGCCGTCCTGTACAAGCCCTCCGAGTATGCGACGCTGACCGGCCGGCACATCGCGGACCTGCTGCATGCGTCGGGCATTCCCGAAGACGTTTTCGTGCCCGTGACCGGTGGCGGCCCAACGGGCGCCGCGCTCCTGCGCCAGGCCGTCGACGGCGTCTTCTTCACTGGCTCGTACGCGACCGGCGCGAAGATCGCCGCGAGCGCCGGCAGGCGGATGATCAAAGTGCAACTCGAGCTTGGCGGCAAGGATCCGGTCTACGTTTGCGACGATGTCGATGTCAAGACCGCAGCGGCGGCGCTCGCCGACGGCGCGTTCTACAACACCGGTCAGTCGTGCTGCTCGGTGGAGCGCATCTACGTCCACGAGGCGATCCATGACGCGTTCGTCGATGCGTTCGTCGCCGAAGTGCGCGGTTATCGCGTCGGTGATCCTATGGACCCATCGACGTACATCGGTCCGCTCACCCGCTCCGCGCAAATCGACGTGCTGCGGCGGCAGGTCGCGGATGCGCGACGCAAGGGCGCGAAGCTGCTGCTCGGCGGCAATCCGATACGGCGCAAGGGTAATTGGTTCGAGCCGACCGTGCTCGCCGACGTCGATCACTCGATGCTTGTCATGCGCGAAGAGAGCTTCGGGCCGATCATCGGCATCCAATCGGTGGCCGATGATGCGGCGGCGGTCGAGCTGATGAACGACACCGAATACGGACTCACCGCGGGCGTCTACACGAACGACGCCGCGCGCGCACGGCGAATTCTCTCCCGCGTTTTCGCCGGGAGCGTCTACTGGAACTGCTGCGATCGCGTGAGCCCGCGACTGCCGTGGTCGGGCGTCAAGCATTCGGGCATCGGGCTCACACTATCGACGATGGGCATCCAGACGTTCACGCGGCCAAAGGCATGGCATCTGCGCGGCGCGTGACGAAGGCCTGGATCGCGCATGCCGCGCGCGAATCACAGCTCGCGGGTAAGCGCGGGAACGATCTCGAACAGGTCGCCGACGAGACCGTAATCCGCGATCTGGAAGATCGGCGCTTCGGCGTCCTTGTTGATCGCGACGATGACCTTGCTGTCCTTCATGCCGGCCAGATGCTGGATAGCGCCCGAGATGCCGACCGCGATATAGAGATCCGGCGCAACGATCTTGCCCGTCTGGCCGACCTGATAATCGTTGGGAACGTAGCCGGCGTCGACGGCCGCGCGTGATGCGCCGATCGCCGCGTTCAGCTTGTCGGCAAGCGCCTCGAGCAGCTTGAAGTTGTCGGCGCTCGCCATCGCGCGACCGCCCGAGACGACGACGCGCGCGTTCGTGAGCTCGGGACGCTCCGATTTCGTGAGCTCCTGGCCGATCACTTTCGACGTCGTGATTTCGGGAGCCGGCTGAACCGTTTCGATCGTAGCGCTGCCACCGCTCGCGGGGGCCGCATCGAATCCCGTGGTTCGAACCGTGATGACCTTGATCGGGTCGCTCGAGCGCACCGTCGCGAACGCGTTGCCTGCGTAGATAGGACGCACGAACGTATCGGGTGACTCGATGGCCGTGACGTCGGAGATCTGCGCCACATCGAGCCTGGCCGCGATGCGCGGCATCACGTTCTTTCCGAAGCTCGACGCGGCGGCAAGGATGTGCGTGTAGCCGCCGTTCCCGATCGCCTGCAATGCAGTGGCGGCGAGGTTCTCCGCTGTCGGTTCCCGAAGATACGGCGCTTCAGCCCGCCGCACTTTCTCGACGCCGGGGATTGCCGCAGCCGCGCTCGACGCGCCATCCGCTGCATGGCCCGCGACGAGGACGTGCAACGGGTCACCAAGCGCGCGAGCGGCCGTGATCGCGTGGAGCGTCGCCGCTTTGAGCGACGCATTGTCGTGCTCGGCCAATACGAGAACGGGCATTGGGACGTCTTCCTTCGGCTTATGCGTCAGTGCGCCACGCCGATCGCGTTGTCACGGCAGCACCTTCGCCTCGTTTCGCAGCTTCCCGACCAGCTCCTTCACGTCCGCGACGCGGCTGCCACCCTTGCGACGCGGAGGCTCGCTCACCTTCACGGTCGCGAGTCGTGGCGCAACGTCGACGCCGAGCGCGTCCGGCGAGAGCGTTTCGAGCGGCTTCTTCTTCGCGCGCATGATGTTCGGCAACGTCGCATAGCGCGGCTCGTTCAGCCGCAAGTCAGTCGTCACGACGGCAGGCAGCGAGACTTCGACGGTTTCCAGTCCGCCATCGACTTCGCGTTTTACCGTTGCCTTCCCCTCCGCGATATCGAGCTTCGACGCGAACGTCGCCTGCGGCCAGTCGAGCAGTGCCGAGAGCATCTGTCCCGTCTGGTTGGCGTCGTCGTCGATCGCCTGCTTGCCAAGAATGACGAGGTCCGGCGCTTCGCGGCGCACCACCGCGGCGAGGAGCTTCGCGACCGCGAGCGGTTGCAGCTCGGCATCGCTTTGCACGAGGATTGCGCGATCGGCGCCGAGCGCCAGCGCCGTGCGAAGCGTTTCCTGGCAGGCTGCGGAGCCGCACGAGACGGCTACGATCTCGGTGGCGATGCCCTTCTCCTTCAGGCGAACCGCCTCCTCGACCGCGATCTCGTCGAACGGGTTCATCGACATCTTGACGTTCGTCGTATCGACCCCCGACGCGTCAGCCTTGACGCGAACTTTCACGTTGAAGTCGATGACGCGCTTGGCTGCAACGAGAATCTTCACAAAGCGCGGTACATTGCGTTACAAAGGGATAACTTCGAACCGTCATTGCCACTCGGCTCTCTCGATTGTAATGCGACCAGCTTGCCGCATGATTGGCGCACCATTCGAACGTCGTGCTAGGAGATGGACCTTATGGAACGGCGAGGGCGCATCTCGGCCCCCGCGTTGGCGCGCAAATTGCTTCCTCGCTGTATCCGTTTAGAGCCTTCGCAATGGACTGGCTACACAGACTGATCCAGCGATTGAAGTCACGGGGCGATAGCGAGCACGAGCAGGCGCTGCTCCGGATTGCGATCGTCGCCCTGTTCCTCTGCTACATCCTCGTCGCCCGCGACACCGCGGGCCCCGAAGCCGGGTCGGACTGGCAGATCATCACGCTGCTTTCGTCGTTCCTTGTCGTCGGCGTCGCCATTTTCGCGGCGATCTGTATCTGGCCCCAAGCGAACGTGCCGCGTCGCATATTGGGCATGATCGCCGACAACGGCGGGGCAACGTGGTACATCTGCCTTGCAGGCGAGTACGGCTTTTCGATGATCGGCGTGCTGCTTTTCGTGACCTTCGGCAACGGTTTCCGCTACGGTCGACGCTACCTCTTCGCTAGCCAGGCATTGGCAATCGTCGGATACGCG